>JAEIGA010008996.1_pt1 | contig 15110 bp, 8 predicted proteins | sample 9270691 | NCBI WGS metagenome assembly JAEIGA01 (sample SAMN17057246, study PRJNA624740) | gut metagenome | biome: biome; isolation source: fecal sample | host: Bos grunniens | place: China: Xizang | collected 2019
AGCGATGCTCACGTTTTCGCGACTGCCGCTGTTGGGAAGCGTTTGGAGTGCGATGTTCCAGGGATTGCCTTCAAGGGTGGAACACCAAACCATGTATTCACCGTCGCAAGCGTTGCCTGAGATACCTGAGTCGAAGCGTGTCTGTGAGGGGTAGTGCCAAGTTGCACCATCGTTAGACGTTACATTGTGATAGTTGTAACCACTTGCACGTACGCTGATGGCAAGGTCGCCATTGTTGCGTTCCAGGGACTTGGGTTCGTCTGCGCTGGCAGTACCGCTTGTGCCGCTTACATACCAGTTCTTACCGCCGTCCTTACTCATGAAGAAGTAGAAGTGCTGGCTGTTGTCTGCCTGGCGGTTTACGAAGTTTGAAACGAGTGTTCCGTCACGCTTCTGGAGTGCTGCTCCCGAACCGGAGAAACCGCTCTTCCATGTGTTCGTTTCCGGGTTGTCGCAGTTGGCACCAAAGAGGTCGTCGGTGTGGTCAACGGGAGCATCCCAAGTAACACCACCGTCATGACTCGTAATAGTCTTCCAGCGGGGAGGTTCTTGTGCTGTTCCCTGGAAGAAACCGTGTCCGTAAGTTCCCGCACTGGTTACGATACCGATAATATCGCCGTTGTCGCGGTTGGTTACGATTGAGGCATCACCGTGTCCGTAGTTGCCACCTTTATCAGCAGTACCTGCGATAGTCAGGGGGTCGCTCCATGTCTTACCCATGTCGTCAGAGTATTGCGCCACGACGTAGCAGTGGTTGGGCAGGTCGGCTTGGCTTTGCTTGCGGTCGTCGGTGAGCACCACAAGGCGCTTACCATCCTTCGTTGCAGTGATGGCCGGGATGCGATAGTGAAGCGAACCCTTGTCCATAGGCATCAACACAGAGCCTTCAGAGAGGAAGATGGTTACGCTATGCTGGGGATTGCCATTAGCTTCGGCTATTTCTGCGCCATCCACGGTGTATGAAGTGATTTGAGCATCTACAAGGTTACCTTCCTTCGCGGTTTCTGCAATGTCGTAAGTAATCCAGAGGTAGTGATTGCCGGGTGCCATTTCCTTTGTGCCGGTGATGGTGAACGTACCGTCTTGAGCAAGTTGAACAGTAGCACCATATTGCACACCGTTTTCTTCACGCCAAGTCATCTTCTTCGCTGCATCGATGAAGAGTTCGCGATCGTTGGTGGCGAAGTAGGCCTTCACGTTCTTAACGTCGGCAGCATTATCACCTTCGAAGCGTCCCTTCACTCCTTGGAAGTTCACTGAGCCTTGGAGACCTGTTACACGGATGGTGGAGCGGATGATGGCTTGGTCAACATTGCCAATACCTGTGCTCACCTTACCCTGAACAACACGCGTGCTTGCAACTTTAGCTGCTGCATTGGTTACATCCACTTCGTCGAAGCGCCAAAGCGAAGCATTACCTGCAGCTGCGCCCCAACGTACGATAACCTGGCTGGCACTTTGGGCGTGCAATTCGGTGTTGTTGTCCTTGATAACGAAGAAACCATGGGCTTCGTTTATATTATATGTATAGTTGGCTTGGTCAACCACGCCGAATGTGGTGCCACCACCGGTGCCGCCGGGGGCAGTGCCGAAGTACTGACCGTTGTAGTTCTTGATGGCCAGTTTGCCATTCTGTTCCCAGAAGCTCCAGATGTAATTGGGCTTAAAGTCTTTGTCGGCAAAGCGCATCTTCTCGGTCTCGGCATCGTAATACATCACCTTACCGGCGCAGTAAGCCGTACCATCATTTGAAGCAGCACTGGTGATGTAGTACCAATAAACATTATCTGCAGTGCTCACCTTGGGACGTTCCGCCACGTCGAGTTTCAGCTTAACCACAAAGTTGGAAAGCACCACGCCCTTGCTGTTAGGACCTTTGAGGTCGAAGTAAAGCGAAGTCAATCTCAGCTTCTGAGCACTAACGGTCTGAGGAGTTGTTGACGTGGTATAAACTTCACCATTGTCCATGAAAATTTCTTGAGCATTGTCATGTCCGTTGTTGGTGTAGGTGAAGCTATATTCAGAAATTACATAACCCGCAGGAGCTGTGAGCGTATAGCGACAATTGCTGCCACCTGTCATCAACTGCACATTATTATTATGCCAGTTCATGTTGTTAGGTTCGCAGCCAAAAGTCAACATAGGTTCGTCATTGCTCTTCCAAGTATTGTTCCATGAAGCATTTTCTTCGCCATTATCACGGAAGAGACTACCATTGGCCTTGTCGATGGTATAAGTAATCTCAGTGGGGGTTTCATCATCGCTCACTTCCTTGTAGCGAATCACTAATTTGGTAATCAAGATACCATAGTTATACCCTCCTGCATTACCATTCACAGTGAGCGCAACCGTACGTGTGGCAAGGTTGTCGGCAGACACCGTCTTTTCAGTGGTGTTGCTCTGCGCCGCACTTGTGCCTGTTCCTTCTGCTGTGGTGTATGTAAAGGTATTGGTATATCCGGAACTTGTGCTGAGGGTAGTCAATTCGTAACCGACGAATTCATATCCCTCGGGCAAGGTGAGGTTATAAGTGTAACCGGCCTTCAACCAAGGACGATTGCTTGACCAACCGATGTTGTTTGCCGTTGCGTCTGTACTTTCAATAGTCAACTGTGGAGTTGTACCCGTTACGAGTTTACCATACCACGCACCGCTTGTTACACCGCCATGATAACTATAAGTAGAAGCACCATTGGCAAATTGAGTGGGCGTGAGCGTCAAAGTTTCAACAACGTCCGTTGACACGCCGACCGTCAGCGTCTTGGCAGACGTGTTGACCTTCATCGTCAAACCTTCGGGCAGCGTGAAGTCTGCTGCTACGGGCGTCGTGCCTTGGGGGAAGAACATATAACCATTGTTATACACCTTTGCGATACCACCAATATTGGCAGAACCCGTGTAAGTGATGGATGGGTCATTGCCAATTTCGGCGGCACTTTCGGCATCGATGGTTACGGTATATACGTCGTAGGCTGCCAACTCGGCTGCGCTGACAGGAGCAAAGGCAAACTTGTTGTTCGAACTTGAAGATTTGCCGATATAGGGTTGCTCGGTGCCGGCACCGGGGTTGTAGTAGTTCCACTTGTCAACGGAAGTAAATCCACCGTAGCTCATGGTGAGTGTGGTGTAACCCTGCGTGATATCGCGGTTGGCGATGCAATTCTCCTGTATAGCGAGACCACCAATACTTTGAATCAAATACTTGCTACCAATCTTCTTCACCTTCACCCAGCCTGTGGCAGGTTTTGCGGTGTTGTATGCTCCAATCTTGAGAGGATAGAAGTTGGTGGCATTCTGTCTGAAAGGAGAATTGGCATTGAGAATGTTGTTAACACCACTCGTAACATAACCCTGCATCGTGGCATCCGAACCGGTTACCACACGCATCTTGTACCAACCCTCCGTGAGGTTGTCGAGAGACGTTACCACGTTCTTGAAGTTTTCGTCGGTGGGTACAATGGGTTCCTCATCGGGAAGACCTTCCACCGCTTCAATCATGTATTGGCAACCTGCATCAGCACGATCCGTTCCGCTCTGGCCGGCACTCCAGTTGTACACCTTAAAGCTGTGGTCGCCCGTGGTCTGATTGAGCTGCACGGTGCCGCTGCTGATGATGAAGAGACCGGGAGCATCGGCATAGCTCAAGGTCCAACCCTTGGCGGGCTGGGTAGCAGAAGTCATAATCTGCGCGTTGTAGGCAGCTGTGGGGTCAAGGTATGAGCCATCGTTACGGTTGATGATGTCCAGACTGCCATCCTGACGCTCCACAAACTTCCACATAGAGGTGGCATAGTTGTTCTTGTCCGCCCCGGTTACGCCATCGCCATGGCTGGTGAGATACTTGTTGCTGCGGTTGGGCGTGTAGAGTTGATACCACACTTCGTTGCCGGTGGTGCTGCTTGTGGGCTGATTGATTTTGGGCAACACGGCACTCACTGCTTCGGTGAATGCGGCAGCGTGGGTGGCAATATCCTCTGCGTTGTTCTCCCTCAAAGCGGTGTAAGCCACTTCAATCAGTTCCTTCACGCCGGCAAGGTTTTCGGTGGTGTATTGGCCCACGCCTGTTCCCTCGGGGAGGAGCGATGCGGTTACGATGGCCTTACCCAGTGTGGTGCGGCTATTGAAGCGGTTGAAAAGTGCGTCGGCCTCAGCATCAGTGATGGCTGACACGTTGGCCGAGGGGTCAATCGTCTTGATTTGTGCAGCAATCTTCTGTGCCACTTTCACGTAGCCACGACCATAAAGATAGTTGCCGTTGAAGTAGGTGTTGCTGCCAACGTTGTTGTTCACAAAGTCGGTGTAGATGTCGAGGTAGTGCACCTTGTCGGCTGCATCCTCATCAGCATACTGCTTAAGCAATGCGTTGAAAGGAACCACCTTGCCTGTGTTTGTCGCAGCCGTTGCTGTGGGCTGAAGACTCATCAGGGTAATCTCCGTGTTGGGCGCGAGAGTCTTGATTTGCGCTACGATGCTCTTGTAGGTCTCAAACTCTGCGTTAACGTCAGAAGCGTTGTTCACATTAGAAACACCGGCATAAAGATACACCTGAGCCGGCGCAGCATTGTCGTGGAAGATAACGGGGATGGTCTTCGCCATGTCTGCCAACGAGAGACCGGGGTAACCCCATTGTGTGCCGCGGCTCTTCACCTTTGCCGACGACAGGAGTTCGTGCCACTCACCGCCATGCACCATCTCGTCACCAATGATAAGGATGTCGTCATTGGCCACGGGCAACTTGCTGAACACGGTGTTGCGCATACCCGAAGAGCCACCCAAGCCGCCATCTTGCTGAGCAGCATCGGTGTAAACAGACTTGGCATTTTCGTCGTCCTTCACATAGGGCGCTATCTTGTCGCACCAAATCTTGTAGGCATTGGCCGTGAGGTGCAATTTGTCTTTTGACAGTCCGTTGGCATTTGTTGCAACACCCATCAGGTCGTCCCAAAGGTCGATGTAGGTGATGCCTTTCTCCGTGCAAAGTGCCTTGAGCGCAGTGTTGGTTGCCTGCTGCAGTGCCTGATCGCGAAGACCGCTGGGCAGAATGCTCTGAATATAGAGCTGAGTCGTGGGCGATGTCTTCTGGAAACGTTCCACCATGAGAGTTACGTTCTGAAGCACATGCTCCGTGGTGTTGAGACCTGCCGTGCCGAGGTCGTTGGTACCAATCATGATAAACACCTTCTTGGGCTTACCGGCAGCGATAGCCTCAATATTGTCGAGTGCTTCGTCGGTAACTGCACCCGACACGCCGCGGTTCACCACGTTGGCATCGCCAAAGGCTTCCCACCACTCATGCATATTGGTGATACTGTTACCAATAAACACAATGTTGTTGTCCGTTACGGACAAGACCTTAAACGAATCGTAGCGGTGATTCCTGAAAGGCCCATCGGCAAGGACCGTTGTTACTGCACAAAGCAGCGCAACGATGAATGTCGAAATTCTTTTCATAGGTTTGATTGTTAATGATGTTAATGAAATGTTTTTCTCAGATTTCAAGGTAAGGCAAAAGGCTTCGGCATGCTCCATGAGAAGCGTCGGCATCGGCACAACTGCACACCGCGACAAAGATACACAAAAGGTTGATAATCAGGGGGGGTAATAAGCTTTTTTGCATCAAAAAAGCACTTTTTCTTTCGACCGTTGCATCCCCCTGAGTTCCACCGCTTTTTCACACCCACCCTTTGCGTGAAAATCTGCAGTGCTCGCAGAAAATCGCGCAGTGCTCGCAGAAAAGCAGGGAAAGCCCGGCAGCAGAAAAAAGAGATGCGGTACTTCTTCGCAAGAGATAGTGCGTATCGATGGCAACGATGAGCACTATCTCCTGCAAAGAAACGGTATATCTCTAAATGCTGTGTTGATGATATAATCAACGGACTGCACGGTTTTCGCTTCATTCGGTCAATTCGTGCTCTAATGAAATCAACTGATTGCACAGATTACACAGTTTTTCTATTTCCAAACCGATAACCGTTTATCAGTGTAATCAGTTGATAATAATTAACGCGCAGATAGGAGCTTCGTGCTATTCGAGCAATTCGTGTTCTAATGAAATCAACTGATTGCACAGATTACACAGTTTTTCTATTTCCAAGCCGATAACCGTTTAATCAGTGTAATCAGTTGATAATAATTAACGCGTAGATAGGAGCTTCGTGCCATTCGTGGCATTCGTGTTCTAATGAAATCAGCAGATGGCAGACTACATAGTTACCGTTTAATCTCTGTAATGTTCACAAAGAAAACGCCCCGCACACCACAAGGATGCACGGGGCGAGTTGTTACGAGTTTCGACCGAAAGGCTTAGTTCTTCCAATTCTCAGCACTCCAGCCGCGCTTTTGGCTCTGGAATTCGCCATCATATTCGCCTTCGCCCGGAGCGATTTCGGTATAGTCATTACCGCCTCCGCTCAGAATGGAGCCGGCCAGCAGCACTTCAGCAGCTTCCAGATTGATGCTGCAAGCCTCAGGTGTGATATATGTTTTCTTCATAATTCTTATTTCGTTTTGTGTTAGTTGTTATGTTGTTGAGGTTGTTCATACCCCTCCGCCCTATGGGCACCTCCCCTACCTTAGGGGAGGAGTTCCGTCCGGGCTGTCCGCAGGATGAACCTCAGTGGAACTCTCGTTCCGGACGGTGCTGTCCCCCTAAGGTAGGGGGACGAGCGAAGCGGAGGGGGTATGAGCAGAAGAGATGGGTTATTATTGCTTGCTCGCTTGTCCATACCCCTCACCCGTACCGGGAGCTCCCCTACCTTAGGGGAGCAGTTGCCATCCGGAGTGTTTCTCCTCCGCAGGGAGCTTCGCCCCTGGAACAGGGGAGATGCCCTTCAGGGCAGAGGGGTAGAACAACAAGGACGAGCGAAGCGGAGGGGTATGAATAGATGAGCAGAGAAAGACGCTTACTTCACCAGCACCTTCTTGCCGTTCACCACATAAACGCCGGGAGTAAGACCCTCGAGCGAAGTGGCGGCAGTGCGGACGCAGATGCCCTGCAGGTTGTAGATGTCGAAGCTGCCAATCACGGTTTCCACACCGTCGATGGAAGTTACGCCATCCTCACCTTCAATTCGGATGCGCATCTGCTGCACGCCTTGGTCCTCACCATAATACTCGAAGAAAGCACGTGTGCCCTTGATAGAAGCATTCTTGCCACCACGGCGAATGTATTGGTAACCATCAGCATCGGCAGTTACACCATACTTGCCCTCCATGCCCGGAGCGGCAATGCCGGTGAAAGTGCCCGTGAACAGCCAAGAACCACACATACGAGAGTCGCCAGAATTCCAAACCAAGCGGTTGGCAAAGAACGGATTTGCCTTTTCGCTATCAAATTTCACAAGATAGGGATAGTTGCCACCGATGTTACCTACCACTTCTCTAAACACGAGTGCTTGGCTCTCCTCATCATAGACATCAAGCTCCATCACCTTCACGGCACCGAGTTCCTCCTTGGTTACGTCATATTGCAAGTACAATGTGCTCCAACCCGACTGGAAAGTGCGGTTCAGCACCACGTGCACACCTTCGGCATCGGGCAGTGCTTCCGTCTCGAGGTTGTTCACCACACCGAAGTACACATTGATAACCTGACCCAACGATCCCGTCATGTCGATATCTATTTCGCACTTCATCTTGCCACCGGAAACCTTTGCAGTCATCTCAATGGGCACTTCGCCCAACATCGGGCCAACCCAATCTTCTGCAGAGCCGGTGCTGCCCGGCTGAATGAGAATGGATTGATTTGTGGAGAATGAAATAGTTCCATTTTCTTCGGTTGCAGTGAGGCCTTCCAGCACGATGTTGCCCACGGGGAGGATGTCCTCACCGGCCACCAACATGAAGTCGTTCAACGAAAGCGTGTAGCTGCCGTCGCTCAGTTTGCTCACATTGATAGTGGTCTCCTGCGGAAGCGTGTTTTCACCATTGATCACAACCACCAAATTGTCTGAGTAGTCGGTAGAAGAAACAATTTCGGGCTCGGACTGAGGAGTGGCAAACTGAAGCACATAATCGGTATATTGATTCGGACGCAAGGTCGCATCATAATCCTCTGCAGTAACTCTAACAACCACTTGCGCAGTAGCTTCATTATAAGCACCGACAACAACCTTGGCACCTTGTCCCTTACGTACATAGGTAATCGCCTTGGCATTATCATATTCCATGTCTGAGAAGTCTACATTGACCGTATTCACATCTTCATAGGCAATAGTCTTCGTTACACCATTATAATTAACTGTTGACAAACCATGATAATACAGCAATTCTACATCATCAATTACAAGCATATTATCTGAGACTATTCCACTTCTGTCAGCAAAATAATCAGTACATGAAATGATGATATTCATTTTCTCAACTGCTACATTGTCTACATTCTTCTTTGATCCATAATCAAACTCTGCAACCAGGGTTGCCCAATTTGAATTACTACCCTCAATATACCGCTCAGTTTTTGCAACCAATTCACCATTGTTATTGCTTACATCACCTCCCAAAGTAGTTGACATGCCCATGCCTAGCACATTTCTGTCTCTATCCACCATGGTCGTCTTCGTTGCACTTCCCCAGTTCCACACACCTACTGCCGTATTTGCCGGCACATTAGCTTGAGACCAAGTTCCACACCAAGTATAAGCAACAACTGAAGCACGTTCAGTACCCTTTGAAGCATCCCTTTTATATTTCAGCTGAACAGCATCAGGATGATAACTAAATAAAATTCCACCAAAACTTCCACCATCTGCATTTCTAACCCCTGAGCCTGCCAGAACTTTTAGCCCATGGACTTCTGCCGTAGCCCATGAAGTTCCCAAAGTGATATACCCTGGTGCAGACTGTCCCATTACGGAAACATTTGTCAACTGAAGCGCATTACCAGACACCCCCTCTACAATACTTCCAACAAGTGGCATTGAGCTATTAGGCACATTAGCCACACACCAACCTTCAGGTTCTGTTCCAAAAGCAGTAGAGTTATTGTTACTATCCCATGGCACACAATCCACCCAGGTATTATCAAAAGTTCCATCAAACGGATGATAATTTTGTGCCCCTGCCGTCAGCGTAAGTCCGCCCAAGAGCAGCAGGCTTAATAATTTCTTTTTCATTTCTGTTCTTATTATTTAGTTGTTAGTTTTTGTTTGTCTTTTTAGAACACGAATCGCGCGAACACTCTTTAGCAATACGCGAGATATGTGGCAACATACATTTTCATACCCCTCTGCCCTAAAAGCCCTTCAGGGCAGAGGGGATGAAAACCTATTATCAATGCTCGTTTGCTCGTTTATTCATACCTCTCACCCGTTCCGGGAGCTCCCCTACCTTAGGGGAGCAGTGCCGTCCGGAGTGGTTCTCCTCCGCAGGGAGCTTCGCCCCTGGAACAGGGGAGATGCCCTCTGGGCAGAGGGGTAGAACAACAAAGACGAGCGAAGCGGAGGGGTATGAATAGATGAGCAGAGAGAGACGCTTACTTCACCAGCACCTTCTTGCCACCTACCACGTAGATGCCACGGGGCAGACCGTTGAGAGCATCAGCAGCAGACACGTTGCTGCGAACAATGCGGCCATCGATGCCATAAACGTTCACGCGAGCAGCATTGCCCTGAACGGCTGCGATGCCGGTAAGTTCTTCACCAAAAGTAACCTTGATAATCTGGCCGAGGCTTGTCATCATGTCGATGTCGATGATGCAGTAGAGTTTGTCGGCAGTGAGCTGACCCTGCATGTCGATGGGCACATCGCCCAACATCGGACCATACCATTCTTCAGGAGCACCGGTTTCGCCGGGCTGAATGGCAATAATCTGCTTGGTGGCAAATTCCTTGCAGCCCTGACCCTCTGTCAGCGTGATGCCGGGCAGGGTGATGTTGCCCACGGGGAGCACATCCTCACCGGCAGCCAGCATAAAGTTCTTCAGTGAGAGGGTGTAAGTGCCGTCGCTCATTTCGTCCAAAGTAATGTTGGCTGCCATGGGCTCGGTGCTCTCCTCGTTGATGGTAACGATGAGGTTGTCGGTGTAAGTCTTGCTGGAAACCACAGTGGCACCGGCTTCCTTGTTCTCCATGTGGAAAGTCATGCTCACGCTTTCGCCATTGGCAGTAGCGGTAACGAGCACGCTGCGCACACCATATTCGCCTTCGTGAAACTCGGTGTCGAGGTTGAGGCGTGTAGAGGCACCGGCGGCAATGCTACCAGAACCATTTACACTCTCAGAACTCAACTTGCGGCATTGCGCAGGAAAGCTACACCATTGAATTCTTGAATAGTCACCGGCTATCACTTTCAAGTTTACGGTAACATTGACAGATGTTGCACCGGTATTCTTCAGTTCAAGTGCCTTGGGAGTGTTGGAGTCAGCAAGAAAGCCCATTCCAAATTCAGTCCAGTCCACAGCCTGTGCTGTAACTTCAGCTCCTTCTTCCAGCACTTCTCCACCATAGGTGAAAACTACGTCTTGCGCTTGAGCAGTGGCGAACACAGCAGTCAGCGCACAAATCAGAGTAAAGATTTTCTTCATAAAGATAAAGTTTTATTAGGTTATTAATGTTTGTTGTTCGGTTGGGTGTTGTTGGATGAAAGTATTACACTTTCTTATTTTTCGAGCGCATCATTTGCTTGCTGCAATCTGAAAATTGTTTTCTGACGCTCTATTTCATTGGTTAACTCTTCTTTTGTGGGAAGATATGTGAGATATTTGGCTTGAAACAATCGGTCATTATCTTTAAGCATCGAATATCTTGCCATGTCCTCGCTTGTGCGTGAACAAAGAATAAGCCCAATCGTAGGATTATCGCCCTCGGTTCGTTTCAGCTCATCATACATTCTGATATACATATCCATTTGTCCTACATCCTGATGGCTTATCTGCTCTGTTTTCAAATCAACAAGCATAAAGCATTTGAGAATGTAGTTATAGAATACCAAGTCAATATAGAAATCGCCCATATCTGTACGCACATGTTGCTGGCGAGCAACAAAAGCGTAGCCTTTTCCCAACTCCATTATGAACTTCTGAAGATGAGTGATAATGGTCGTTTCTAATTCTGTCTCTGAAAATTTTGAATCTTGAGCTAAGCCTAAAAATTCCGCAACAACCGGATTTTTGATAAACTCCAATTTATCCCCCTGCATTGAAGCGGTTTTTTGCGTCATCTCATCATGAACCTCCTTCTTTGCTTGCGACTGCAAGAGACGATGATAATATTGAGATGATATATTGCGATGAAGCGTGCGAACACTCCACATTTCTCGAGCAGCCTCTTGCAAATACCATTGGCGAGCCACCTCATCGTTTACTGTTAGCAGCTCGCGATAATGCGTCCAAGTGAGATTTGGCACTCGCGAATGCCAAATCTCTATATCTTTGAAACAGAGATAGAATTGACGATAATCTTGCAACCGTCGAACGGAGTATGAATTACCATATATGGGCACCAATTCTGTTGCAAGTTTCTTTAATAAAGTGCACCATACTCTGCTCTTGGAGCACCGCCTTGTTCTTCTTCAACAATACGTCTGCCCACCAACCAATTCGAACGAATCATCGTCGCATTGATTGAAGCATAGGCCTGCTTTCTTGCTTGCTCAATAATCAGTTTGATATCGGCAACAAGGTCTGCGCTATTATGTATTTGCAGCACTTGGTTCATTAATACAGACTATAGGTGATGCCCACCGTTCCATAGACGGGATACATGGGGAAGTCAACGGTCTCGAAACCGCTCTTAAAGACATCGGTCAATCCCCAATCAAGTTGTCCGAAGAGGCCGATGTTGGGAGTGGCTTTCCACTCGAAGCCGGCTTGCACACCGAATTGCAAGGTGCGCATATCGTCACCGAAATCGTAGGTGGCAGGATTTTCCCGGGAGATAATGATTTTCTCGCCGGTGGGATCGCCCACGCGCAGATAGCCATCATAAACGCTACCGCTGAAATCGCCATTGAAGAGCACATTCATGTAAGGGCCGAGGTTCACCGTCCAACGCGGATTGATGCGGAAAGTGGCGGTCAGAGGGATGGTGAGACCGCTCATCTTCACGTCGGTGATATCAACACCCGTGAACTGACCTTCGAGATAGTCCTCGCCCATGCTGATACCCATGTGATAATTCTTCACATCGGCACCGGTGCTCATGCCTTCCATGAAGAAATGCACACCACCCATGATGCCCCAACGCTTGTCAAACTGCTTGTAGCCATCAACACCGAAAGAGAAGCCGCCATTGGGGCGGAAGCGATTGATGCTGCGAATCTCGGCGGGCAGAGGGATGGGCATGGTGCCACCGATGGCATAACCCACACGGGCTTTCAAGCCCCAACTGCGATCTCCGCGCGGTCCATACTTGGCATACGCATCCATTGCGTCGTTGGCTGTGGCACTGAACGCTGTGAGTGCCAACGCAAAGGCTGCGATGTATCTTGTCAGTTTGTTCATATTCGTTGTTATATTTCTTATTTGTATGTGTTTCTATTCAAAGCCTGTTTTTGTTTCATACCCCTCACCGCTACGCGGAGCTCCCCTACCTTAGGGGAGCAGCACCATGCGGATAGTTCGCAAGACGACTCCATCGGGACACTCAGCCGGACGGAACTCCTCCCCTAAGGTAGGGGAGGTGCCCTTCAGGGCGGAGGGGTATGCCAAACCCCAATTTGTTTCATATCCTTTACCGCTACGCGAAGCGCAGCTGCCACCTTTATTCAAAAACAATCTCGGCCTCGTCCACCAGCAGCACGCTGCCGATGGCTCCCTCAAACTCTGCACCTTTCACACTGGAAGAGAAGACCACGGTGAGATTGTAGCCGTAGTTGTAAAGCAAGTCGTAATCCTTTTCTTCAGTATAGTTCAGTTGCAGGTCGAAGTATTTCCAAGGATCGCCCTGCTCCACGCCGGTGTGCAGGAAGTCTTCCACACGGGCCATGGCCACGATGTTGGCATGCGTCAGCACATCATCACCTTGCAAAGTGATGCGGTTACCATTCTTGTCGGTATTGCGATAGAGCACAGCGTAGGCATCGGGAGCATCCACCTGTCCTTCCACCGTCTTGCCCTGACGGTTCTGAAACTTCTCGCCGGGTTTGAACTTGTAATAACCACGGAAACGAACCGGGAAACGATTGACGGGCACACCAAAACGGGTGGCTGCCATGGCATCCTTGAGGGCGTTTTCTGTGTCGAATGTTCCCAGGAACAGGTTGCCGGCTGCCAAACGCATATTCACCATAGCGCCAAAACTACCGGTGTTGCAGGTTTCGAGCTTTACGGATTTTGTGGAAACCTTACCGCTTTGCGTTTCGCTCACAACGTCATCCCAAGGCACGGTGGGGTATTCCATCGGTTTGGCAGAGCTGCGGCTCAACGCGAAACCGGAGTTGCCGGTGGCCCAAAGGTCCTGACGTGCACCGCTGTTGTCAAAGGCAAACCATTGGAAGTATTTTTGCTTGGTAGGCTCCAACTCCACGGCTTCGAAGTCGAACTTCGGATTGAGCGACTCCTTGGGCAAGAAACGCACAAGGTATTGGCGTTGCCATTGGCCATCCTGAGAGGTTACGGTGTAGCGAACACCTTCGCCACTGAAGTCCTGCACAGAACCACTTTCAGGAGACACCGTTGCGCCCTCGGTCAGCTGCAGCTGCACGGCCACCGATTTCAGCAAATCGCGTTTGACGTCGCGAGTATAGAAAGTAATCATTGTGTCCACCGAAATCACCGAGCATTCAGCATCGGCTTCGGCATAAAACACCGCCATAGGGTCGTCCAACACCACGCGGCAGGCTTCGATATCACATTCTGAATTGAGGGGTTCTTCTTGAATGCAAGAGGTAAAAGCAGCGCAAGCCAAGAAGAATAAGAAAAGTTTTTTGCTCATGTGTATGTGTGCGTGTGATTTAATACGGCTGCAAAGGTACAAAAAAGCCCCCTACCTTGAAAATCATTCGGTAAATTCGGAAACAACGGACCAAAAAAACGGTAATAACCCTCACATTACCCGTTTTTGGAGATGCTTTTCGCGGTTTTGCAAAGTGCATTTTGCAGAATTCTTTGCACTTTCTTGCCACCCCTTACTGACGAGCGAAAAAAGCCTGCAAAGCAAAGGATTTCTTCGATGAAATGGGGAATTTTTGCGGAACAATGGGGCAAACTTGGGGAAGGTGCGAACGCACAGGGAAGACTTTTTCGTCATACCCCCTCCGCTTCGCTCGTCCCCCTACCTTAGGGGGACAGCTCCATCCGGGACGGCTGCAATGTGCGTGGGCATAGTTCGCGGATTACGGACAAAGCGCATGGAAACTAAGAGAAACTTTCTGTCTTCAGACAAACCGCACGGTGCTGCTCCCCTAAGGTAGGGGAGCTCCGCGGAGCGGTGAGGGGTATGAACAAATAAGTGCAGATAATTAGTTTTCATACCCCTCTGCCCTAAAGGGCACCTCCCCTACCTTAGGGGAGGAGTTCCATCCGGACTGCATCTCCATCCGGTTGAGAGTCCCAATGTTTTTCAGCGTGCGGACAGTCCGAACGGCGCTGCTCCCCTAAAGTAGGGGAGCTCCCGAAACGGGTGAGGGGTATGAGAACATGCCACTCTTCACAGCCATCATAGCCTCGCAGTGCAGCCTCATACCGAAGAGCGAAAATCTGCAAGCACTGCAGATTTTTCTAAACGCCTTGCAGAAAAATCCGGAGGCCTTGCAGAAAAATCCCCTACCGCGACAGTCCTTAAAGCGTGGTAGGAAAAAGTTTTTTTGACCGAGGAGAAAATATATTTCGCGCCGGGGAAAAGTGGCGGAAACGAGGAAAAATAAATTTTATGCTTATCGAGCCTGGTCGCATACCCCCTCCGCTACGCTCGTCCCCCTACCTTAGGGGGACAGCCCCATCCGGGACGGCTGCAATGTGCGTGGGCATAGTTCGCGGATTACGGACAAAGCGCTTGGCTATTAAGAGAAACTTTCAGCGTACGGACAAACCGCACGGCACTCCTCCCCTAAGGTAGGGGAGGTGCCCCTTAGGGCGGAGGGGTATGAACCAAGAGCAAATGAAAACAAGCAACAATTGTCTCATACCCCCTCCGCTACGCTCGTCCCCCTACCTTAGGGGGACAGCTCCATCC
>JAEIGA010008997.1_pt1 | contig 15110 bp, 13 predicted proteins | sample 9270691 | NCBI WGS metagenome assembly JAEIGA01 (sample SAMN17057246, study PRJNA624740) | gut metagenome | biome: biome; isolation source: fecal sample | host: Bos grunniens | place: China: Xizang | collected 2019
CAACTGTTTCATTGTAAATGTTGGCAATGCCATGATTTTATCCTTTTTTTGTGTTATTATCCTCACCGTCTGTGGCAACCCAAATCATACAATTTGGACACAAATTTTACAGAACGGCTGTGTTATTCGCACAAAGTGCGTACCCCGATAATAAACAAAATATTCCGAAAAATCAAGTAAAATTATAAAAAAACAAACGCCCCCATGTGGGGGCATTTATTCAATTTTTACATCATCCCTGGCATTCCACCCGACATTTGTGATGTTGCCGTTTTTTCTTCAGGAATTTCGGTCATAACCGCCCCCGTCGTCAACATAACACCTGCGGTACTTGCCGCCGCCGCAATTGCCGTTTTAACAACCTTGGCCGGATCAATAATACCCGCCATCATCATATCAACATATTCATCCGTCTGGGCATTATATCCAAAGTTATAATCCGATGATTCCATAACTTTGCCAACGACAATTTCACCAGATTTTCCGGCATTTTCTGCAATCTGGGCACATGGTGCAACAATTGCACGACGCACAATATCAACCCCAACATCTTGGTCAGAGTTAGCCCCACGAACATCACGCAATGCCGCCACCGCACGAACCAGCGCAATTCCACCCCCTGCAACGATACCATCGGCAACCGCCGCACGTGTCGCCGCCAAAGCATCATCAACACGGTCTTTCTTTTCTTTTACCTCGACCTCGGTCATACCGCCAACTTTGATAACAGCAACCCCGCCAACCAACTTGGCCAAACGTTCCGTTAATTTTTCACGATCGTATTCACTGGTCGAATTTGCGATTGCAACACGAATTTCATCGGCACGTGCGGCAATGGCGGATTTATCCCCTGCCCCGTGCGCCATCAATGTAGAATCTTTGGACACAACAACTTTTTTCGCCATACCCAAAACCGCCGGCGTAATATTTTCAAATGTCATACCCATATCATCCGATATAACCGTCGCCCCAGTTAAAACGGCAATATCTTTTAACATTTCTTTACGTCTATCACCAAAGCCCGGCGCTTTGACCGCACAAACTTTCAATCCACCACGCAGACGATTTAACACCAACGTTGCCAACGCTTCGGATTCAACATCTTCGGCAATAATCAACAATGGTTTACCCGATTGTGCAACCGGCTCCAAGATTGGCAACAATGCCTGCAGGCCTGTAATTTTCTTTTCAGAAACCAAAACCTGTGCACCATCCAATTCTGCCAACATTTTTTCACTGTTTGTCACAAAGTAAGGCGACATAAACCCTTGGTCAAACTGCATACCTTCGACAACGTCAATTTCGGTATCCAAACCTTTGGCTTCTTCTACGGTAATAACCCCTTCTTTGCCGACACGTTCCATTGCATTGGCAATTTTTTCACCAATATCGGCATCACCATTTGCAGAAATAGTTGCAACCTGGGCAATTTCCGCACTGTCTTTTACCGGACGTGAATGCGCATCAATATCCGCAATAACCGCAGCCGCCGCCAAATCGATACCACGCTTTACATCCATAGGATTCATCCCCGCGGCAATCACACGACGACCTTCACGAATCAATTTCTGTGCCAAAACGGTTGCCGTTGTTGTACCATCACCGGCGTCATCACCGGCTTTTTTTGCAACCTCTTGCACCATACGGGCACCAATATTTTCCTGTGGATCTTTTAAAGACACTGCCTTGGCGACCGTAACACCATCTTTGGTTGCGACCGGTGCACCATATGATTTTTCAATAACAACTGTACGACCTTTGGGGCCCATAGTAATCTTAACCGCATTTGCCAATTTATCGACACCCACGGCCAATTTATCTGTATCAAACACAATATCTTTTGCCATTTATAAATCCTTTCTTATTCTAAAATTCCCAAAATATCTGTTTCTTTTATTAAAACATAATCACGGCCATCGATTTTAACTTCGTTAACAGATGACGCCCATTTTGCAAACATAACCACATCATTTTCTTTGACCACCACAGGGATTAATTTATCACCATTATACACACCCGCACCAACGGCAATTACGCGTCCACGCGACGGTTTTTCTTTTGCATTATCGGGAATGATGATACCACCTGCGGTTTTTGTTTCTTCTTCTATTCTTTCAAGTAACACATAATTATGTAAAGGTTTGAACATAAATAAACTCCTTAAAATAAACCAAATGGTTATAAGATTGATATAATCTAAATTCTGTTGATTTCAAGTATAAATTTTAATAATCTGATTTTGAAAACACAAAAGGAATCTAATCATGTATGATAAAAATAATGTATTTGCAAAAATTATCCGTGGCGAAATCCCTGCAAACAAGGTATATGAAAACGAACACGCCATGTCATTTCACGATGTTAATCCTATGTTTGAAAAACATGTATTGGTTATTCCAAAGGGCCCATATAAAAACATATTGGAATTCTCTAAAAATGCATCATCGGACGAAATAATTGGTTTTTGGGATTGTTTTAACAAAACGGCCGACACATTGGGCATAGAATGCGAATTCAACTGTGTTGCAAACGCCGGCGCAAACGCACCATTTATCAAACAAAGCGTATTTCATTTCCACCTGCACTTGGTTGCGGGCGAACGCAGTGCAGCATTTGCCGAAACATTGGCAACGGAAATCATACAATGAAAATAACCGTACGTGTTATTCCACGCGCAAAGTTCAATCGGGTTGAAATCCAACCCGATGGATCTGTACGCGTACACACAACCACCGCCCCAACCGACGGCAAAGCGACGGCGGACGTAAAAAAAATGCTGGCCGAACACTATGGCGTCCCAAAGACCAGCATCAAGTTAATACGTGGCGAAACGTCACGCGATAAAGTATTTGAATTTTAATACCCCAAAATTTGTTTCTTTAATTCCGCAACAGTTTCTGCATGGAATATATTGTACGATTCTGTACGAACAATAAATCCATTCTTTAACATATGCTTTAACAATCGGGTCAAAGGATTCCAAAAACCATCCGTATTCAAGAAAAACAATGGTTTGGTTGTTTCACCAATTTGTTGCATAGTTAAAATATCACTTAATTCATTTAATGTCCCAATTCCCCCCGGCAAAATAATAAAAGCGTCTGATTTTTCATACATAATCTGCTTGCGTTCATTAACACCATCTACGACTTGAACCTCTATTTCTTCATGCGCTGGTTCCTGCATTGCGATAACATCATCTGTTGACACACCAATTACTTCCCCACCATTTTTCAAAGCCGCCGTTGCAACCGCCCCCATCAAACCAACATCACCACCACCGAAAACCATACGAATACCATTTTTTGCCAACATACGCCCGACAGCCATCGCATCACGCTTAAACTGTGGATTTTTCCCAAATTGATGCCCGCAATATACCGCAATAGTCCTTAAACTTCCCGCCATTTCTTTTTCCTTTATTTTTGAAAATTATAGCATAAAATAGCCAAACAATGAACGAAAAGTTTAACAATTTTATTCACGCCTTTACAAACACACCCGTCGCAGTTGCGGTCAGCGGTGGCGTTGATTCTGTATGCCTGTTACATTGGTTGGTAAAATCCGGTGTCCCCGTCACGGCATTACATGTCAATCACCACCTGCGTGATGCCGCCGACACAGAACAAGCATACATCGTTGATGTGTGCACAAAATTAAATGTACCATATCAGATTTTTCATTGGACGAACAACAAACCCACATCGGGACTGGAAGCCGCCGCCCGCGACGCACGATATAAATTCATGACCAATTGGTGCCACGAAAATGGCATTACCACATTAATGGTTGCCCACCAAGCAGACGACCAAATTGAAACTTTTTTAATGAATCTGGCACGTGGCAGTGGCATTAACGGTTTGGCGGCTATGTCGTCGGAATCTTATCGCGATGGCATTCGGATTGTGCGCCCACTGTTAACAACATTTCGTTCAGAATTAATTGAATATTGCGACACAAACAACATTAAATATTTCCATGACGAAATGAACGACGACGCAAACTATACACGCGTAAAAATCCGTCAAAATCGTAAATTATTGGCCGACAATTTGGGCATTTCCGATGCACGCATTTTATTGGCGATTGAAAATCTGGCGCGGGCGCGCGACGTATTGGACACCGACATCACCGCACGGGTAAATTCCGTTATATATGATGATTGGGCATTATTTCCCGCATCTTTTCTATTTGACGTCCCACCCCATATTGGATTAAAGTGCTTGGGCACGATAATTCGTCAAATCGGGGGGAACAATTATCAACCACGCTTGAATTCTTTGACAATCGCACTAACTAATTTAGCATCCGATTGCCAATTCACGTTGGGTCATTGCACACTGCGACGTTGGCACGACCAAATATTAATTGTACCCGAAGGCGCAAAAACAAGTATCAGGAAGAAAAATGAAAAAATTAAAAGATTTCAAAAACAATCATAATACACCAACAACAAACAACAAACCAAAGCGCAAACGCGATATCGCATCGTGGGCATTAATGATATTTGGCGCAATATTCTTGGCGTTAATTGTAAACACATTTACAAAAGGTGGCACGGGTGGCACAGCCGGCATGGCCACCATCAACGCAAACAAACCCGTTGAATTAACATTTTCTGATATTCTGCGTCGCGCACCTGAAATCACAACAATGAATATCAAAGACACAAACGCAACCGGCACTTTATCGGACGGCACAAAATATACCGCAACAATTACATACGATCCCGATATGTTGGCACGCCTGTCTGAATCGGGAACAACAATTACAATCGACACATCAAAATCATGGTTTGAATCAATTGTCACATTTGCACCACTGTTATTAACACTATTGTTTATATTCTGGATAATCCGTGGTTTCCGTCGTGGTGGCGCGGGTGGCATTGGCCGCAGTTTAATTAACCAAAACCCAACAAAAATCGCAACCGGCAAACCCAAAACAACTTTCAAAGACGTTGCCGGCATCGATTCGGAAAAACAAGAATTATCTGAAATCGTGGACTTTTTGAAAAACAAAGATAAATACAAATCACTGGGCGCACGCGTTCCACGTGGTGTACTATTATCCGGCCAACCTGGAACGGGAAAAACTTTATTGGCACGCGCCATCGCAGGCGAAGCGGACGTACCTTTCTTTGCGGCATCCGGTTCGGACTTTTCGGGCATAATTGTTGGATTGGGTGTTGCAAAAATCAAAGAAATCTTTGAAATGGCAAAACGGAATGCCCCCTGCATATTGTTTATCGATGAAATCGATGCCATTGGTCAAAAACGTTCAACACATTCATATAACGACCAAGACCGCGAACAAACATTAAACCAATTATTGATTGAAATGGATGGCTTTGCCAACGACACGGGCATCATCGTTATCGGTGCGACAAACCGTGCCGATATGTTGGACGCGGCATTATTACGACCGGGACGCTTTGACCGCCAAGTATATATCGAATTACCCGATATGGCGGGCCGTCGTGAAATTCTGGATTTATATGCAAAACGCGTCAAAATTTCCGATTCGGTCAACCTTCTTGACTTGGCACGTGGCACAACCGGATTTTCAGGTGCGGACTTGGAAAATCTGTTGAACGAAGCAGCACTGCACGCCGTACGTAACGGTCGCGATAAAATCACACACGACGACATCGAAGAAGCACGTGACAAAATCATTATGGGACCACGCAAAGTTCGCAAAATGCGCCCAGAAGACATCAAATTAACCGCATATCACGAAGCGGGCCACGCCTTCGTCAGCTTAATGTACGATGGAATTGCCGACCCAATTCATAAAGCAACCATCATCCCACGCGGTCGCGCATTGGGTATGGTTCAACACTTACCAATCGACGACAAAGTATCTATGACGTTGGCCGAAGTACGCGCAAACTTGTCAATTGCATTGGCGGGTCGCTGTGCCGAAGAAATATTCTTTGGTGCCGACAAAATCACCACCGGCGCAGAAAGCGATATCGCAATGGCAACACGATTGGCCCGATATTCAATCACCACCGCCGGCCTGTCAAAACGCGTAGGTTTGGCTGCGATTAACCAAGTCGGCACATTTGGCATCCGTGGCGCATTGGAAAATGCGTCGGAAAAAACCGCCGAAATTGTTGATTCTGAAATTCGCACTTGGTTGGATGCGGCACACGCCGATGCAACAAAACATTTAACCAAAAACAAAAAGACCGTTGAAAAATTAGCGAACGCATTACTTGAACATGAAACATTGACGGGTGAAGAAATCCATGAAATTGTTTTTGGAAAAAAGAATAAAAAATCAGAAAAAAAATCTGTAACAAAAAATGCAACAAAAAATAAAAAACAATAAATTTGAACTAATAGAAATGCCACCGACAAATACAATGTCGGTGGTATTAAGGTTCGATGACCAATGCGTAATTTTTGATCCATGGGGTAACGCAGACAATTGGGATAAACACCTATCTAATAATGGACTAAAACTATCCGCAATTTATATAACACACGGTCATCCGGACCATATTTGTACCGCCCCAGAATTATCAAAACGCCACAACGTTCCATGGTATATGCATATTGCTGATTTTCCACTATTTGGTTGGGGGAATGATTTATTGACATACTTTAACCTACCTCCGATTTCAAATGACGCCATCACCCCCACACCATTAAAAATACAGCGTCATAAAATCCTTGCACATATTGATATGGATATAATTGAAACCCCCGGACATTCTGCTGGCGGTGTGGCATACCACTTTCCATATGAAAAAGTATTAATCATTGGCGACACACTGTTTCAATCCGGTATCGGCCGATACGATTTACCAACCGGTGATTTAAGTCAATTGTTATCATCAATACAAAATATTTATAATATGAACCTGCCCGACGATACAACGGTTATACATGGCCACGGTATGGCAACCACAATCGGTTGGTTAAAACAAAACAATCCATATTTTGCGTCAAAATAAAAATCCCCATGATGGGGATTTTTATTAATTATCAAATATTCTATTTCACACATACACCATGTGTTTTTGCAATCGATTTGTTAATTCCACATTTACCGTCCGATTTTACCACACATGCATTTTGAATCACGGTTGGCGCAACCGCATCCGCCGTACGATAATTTACAATTGCCGCACGACATTGATTGGCATCCACCAATGATGCGCACGCATTACGCCACGTTTGACAATTCCGCACATCCAATGCAGGTTCTATTGTTTCCAGCAAACGCAATCCCCATTTAATATAGATATCACGTAATGTCCCAATTTCATGCGATTTTCCCAATGGCACAGACGCCAAGCCATCACCAACACGACATGAAATATTATTATGCTCTACCAATGCGGTAATTGCGGTTGCAATACCACCGGCCCCGACACCAACACCGGCACCAACCGCCGCCCCCATACCGGCATTACCACCACCGCCAAGTACAGGCACATTACAGAAAACACCACGCAATCTCTCACAAAGCCCTTGTTTATCTTTCATTTTTTCTAAGACATCTTTTATAGCTTCATACGACCCGGAAATGTTAATATTAACCAGATTATCACAATTTGAACCACAACGACGATGACACTCACATCCTGTATTAAACAAATCAAACCATTCCCACACGCTATTGCACTCATCTTCTTGAAAATTATCTAGATCAATCCCCAACGTATTTACTACATAATTTGGGTACCCATCCCGTCTCAAACGTTCAACATATCTTTGACGAGATGTTTCATCATCACAGTTCAGCACACGCCCCGCATCTGTACCTGCACCGACACCGGCGCCAACACCCGCACCCAATGCAGTAGCGGTTGGAATCGCCACGGTTGCGACCGTTTTGGTATCATTCATCAAAGAAAATCCAAACAAATCTTTGTTACACTTAAATATAGAACCGGCCGGCTGCCATACTTCGGCCGACTGATTGTTACCTGCGGCCCCAAACAACCAACTGTTGGTAATATGTTTATCTTTGTTATATGCCGCAACACGAATAAAACACGTTGCCGTTTTGGCATCCCAACGTGCATAATGCCCACGTTCCGCATCAACCAATCCATCTTCGTTTACCTTGGCACCCAATGGATTATCTTTGGTCAAAGAATTATTTTCTTGGGAATTATACGCGCCAATAACATTATTATATTCGTCTGTTACATTACCATCAACAGCCGTAAAATCATGACCGTATGTATTTCTGTCCAATAACAAACAAGTATTTTTCGCCTGATATGGTGTCAAACCGGTTTTACGCAATACAAAATCATAATATTGTGGCTGTACACGTCGTAAATTAAAGTCATACCAAACATCTGCGGACGTTTCATAAACATTTTCACAATCTACACGTACATCGGCAATACATTTTTCAACCTGAATACGACACAGTCCCATATTTGCAAAGACATCTTCACGAACCGACGCATCGTATAAATCCGCCATCCCATCTGGCAACGCACCACCATTTACACAGAGCACCAAATCATCCATACAATTTTCAACCGTATATTCAGAATTTCTGACACCCCCATCCGGACAATCTGTATCGGGGGTTGGTTCGGGTTCTGGCTCGGGTTCTGGTTCTGGCGTTGGGGTTGGCGCCGGCTTTTGCGGCTTTACAATATTCATATCAACCACAGATCCCGGTATTGTTATTGTTGGCATACTGGGCATACGTGGCGATGAATTTTTCCCCGACATCGCACGCACATTGGCATAGGCACCGCGTCCCGTCGCCGGTGTCATATCAGCTGAACAGACCGTCACAACCGCCATAACAGATACAGCCGACACACCAAACAATTTCAAAAATCCGGACATAGTATATTCCCCCATACTCTATAATCCCCCATATTATACCATAAAAAAGCCCGTATTAAAAATACTTTTTACAATACCCGTCTACACAAAAATATTGACAAAAGCGACATATGTGTATATATTTAACACAAATGAAAAAGTATTTTGATATTCTTAAATCACATAAATATTCCATTATTTGGACATTGTGTTATATTGCCGTAATGTGGTGCATATTGTATTTTATGTTTAATTTCGATATGTTTTCTGCACTGCATTGGCGTTATGTTCACAATATTCGCCTGCGTGGCTTTGGTGGGTTTGTATTTTGTTTGCTGATATTGGCCGCCATACCATTGTACATATCAACAACCGCATTAATCCTGCGCAATAAAAAGCCATTAATAACAATTCCATTGCCAAAGATAGAATTAAAATCGAAAAAAACACCCGAAACATCCGACGCCTCCGCAACAGAACAGACGGACGAAACCCCAAAACCCGAACCCTTACCGGATGAAATGCCATTGGAATTAAAAACCGTATTTTTGCGCGCCCGCGAAAACCTAGAACGCGCCCAACAATCGTCAATCGCCCGCATCAGTCACAAAATCACGCCCGCCAACGCCATCCCAACCGTGACCGAGGATGCACAATACATCCCACAACCCAATGAATTCAATGAACCAATTCCTGTAATGGCACAAACTGCGCCATCACCAATACCATTACCCGAATCAACGGTCGAATCTTTATCTGATTTTCCATTACCAACAGATTTTGACATAGATATATCCACACCAACTTTCAGCGCCATCCCCAGTTTCACCGAAATAAATTTTGATGAACCGACGCCACCCGCCGCTATTAACACCGCCCCAGTGTTACCCAGTGACATCAACGGTCCACACCACAGTTTCAACAATGACGACCTTAAACAACACTTAACGTCAATAAATCAACCATTCAAAGAAGTTGATGATATCATAATCACCAACAGTCACGCCATCGCCACCCACAGTGACAAAGATTTCTGGGTGACAGATAATGAAAATTGGTTTGCAACCGGCAAAGTTCGTCCATCACCAATTGCTGCCGTTTGCGGTATTGCACACGACCACAAATTAAAACCTGCAATTTATCTGTCTGCGACAAACATTATGGATTTAGACACATTAATTCCACAATGGGAATCCATTGGCGTTACCGTTATAACAGATTTATCACAAATACAATAATCCCCCCAGCGGTGAAATAAATTAAAGATAATGATTTAGATACGGAACGGTCCCGACAACGCAGTGTACAGAAGTTACATGAGTTGTCGGGACCGCCCGTAGATAAATTATTAGATTTAATTTATTTAGAAGTTAGCACGGAATTTTAACATCCCTGTCTGTGACGTATAACTTTCATGCAAATCTAAATCATACATCAACGATAGATCGACACCTTTGTATGTTGCCGTTAATCCGATACCGAATTCACCACCCAAGCGGCTCAAACGTTCACCGTTTACAGCATACGCTTCAACACCTGGCATTGTAACAGTTGCGGCAGCATTATCACTGATGAAGTCATATGTCATGGCTGCACGCAATTCTGGACGCAACTTAACGACCCAATCATTTTCAATTGCGAACGCATATTTCACACCTGCAACACCAGACAAGAAATCTGTTTCTGTTGCCATAACCGATGTCAAATCCAAGCCATCTTTATAACCATCTTGGGCCACATGCAAATAACGTGCACCAACTTCGGTTGTAATACCGGTTGCAAAGTCATAACCTGTCATGACCTGGGCACCATATGAATCAACATCATAAACGTTGCTCCACACCGCTGCGCCAACATTTTTATTTTCTGTATATTCAGACAAAGTATATGTTGCCGTTGCATTTACATACCATTTGCTTGGTTGATACTGACCATATACAAACAGTGTCTTAGAATCAATTTCGGTATGCCCCGTATTAGCATGGATGTCCGAATTATTGAACGCCAAACCGCCACCGATTGTCCAAGTGTCATCAATCAAAGTATCTGCACCCACCGCAACCCCACGTGTATAGCCATGGAATTGATCCGCCAACTTTGATTTATTAAACAACCCCTGCATCCAGAAGCCATTTTCTTGCTTGCGCACATCACCACCTGCACGTCCCATCACAGCGCCACCGGACATACGTCCCGCCGCCAAAGACAGCACTTGATTCTGAACAGATGTTGCCGCGGCCTGTGCGACCGGTTTATCTGTCGGATTCAACTTTTGTGTCTCGGCTTCAACTGTTGCAATGTCACCGGTATTCAATGCTTCTTGTAATACCAAAGACACCATATGCGCTTTACCGCTGTTGGAATTTGCCAAACTGGCAACTACGCCTGCAGCTTGGGTTGAAACACCAACCTCTTCAACGATATCTTCAACAGATTTTGTTACAATTGTGACACCATTAACATCAATGCCTGCAATTTCATAGATATCACCAACTGTGACTTTGGACGCATCAACTTCTGCACCATTCCAAACATTATATGTACCGGCCGCACCAACGTTCAATACGAACTTTGCATTGTCACCGATTTCAACATTTCCAACGAATCGACCAAAGCTGCCACCACGTTCAGAATCATTTAATAATGACGCAGTAACTATACCTTGCAAATCAATTGTGTTTTGTTTAATAACCGATGTCCCGATATTCAATTTTGCACCTTCGGACAATACCAATGAACCGGTTCCCAATACGCCGCCACCAAATGTTGTTTCACCGGACACAATATTTAATGCACCTAAGTTATAAATATCGTTTGCAATGCCCGATTGCGTATTATCGGCAAACACATTGGTTCCAGACATATTAATGGTACCGCCATTGTCATTATAAATCGCACCACCAAATTCCTCTGCTCTGTTACCAACAAACGTATTTGAACCAGAGAAATTCAAAATACCATGGTTGGTTGACAATGCGCCTTCACTGCCACCATAGTTAATATCTTTACCGTTATATATTGCACCACCTGCCTTGCCAGCATAGTTTGATACAAAGTTCACATCATTCATATCAACCGCACCACCAAAGACATTCGCAATACCGCCACCAAAGTTGGCAGATTTGTTTGATGTAAATGTTGCTGTATCAATATCCAATGTATATTTTGTCCCATGACGCGCAGCAATCGCACCACCACGTGCACCCGATTCGTTTTCTGCGAAATAAACATCTTTCAATGTTACATTTGCCGTACCACCAACTTGAACTGCGCCACCACCGTCAGAATTACCTACATCGGCCTTAACGCCATCAAAATCAATTGCCGCTGTATTACCACGGAATATAACATCTTCTACTGTGACATCACCATAGAAACCCGCAGCACCGGCATCGGCAACCGCATGATTTTCTTCAAACAAAGCATGCTTAATAAGTGTATTAGATACCAGACCTGCATAACTTGATGAAACCTGTCTATCCGAAAATGCACCACCAACATAAGCGGCATTGTCTTCGAATACAACACGTGTATTTTCATCACCCAAGATGGACATATCACCAAAGAAGTTAAAGATTGCACCACCATAACCATTGGCCAAACTTGCTTGATTTTCTTCAAACTCGCCCCCATTAATGGTCATAACACCACCTTTACCCTTCAAATCCGCAGTACCATCGTTATAAATAGCACCACCATATTTGGCCGCTTTATTACCTTCGAAATGCGTACCATCAATGGTCACATCAGAATAGAAAGTGTTGTAAATTGCACCACCATTACCCGCAACCAATTTACCTGATGCGTCCTTATAACCATTGGCTTTATTGCCTTCAAATTCACCACCGACAATCTTCAATATTGCGCTGCTATTGTCATTAAAGCCACCATCTGTTCTTTTGGCCAAACGTGTGGCAATCGCACCACCATTGTATCCCGACTCATTTGCAATAAAATTGGTATTCAACATAGTTGTCTTCGAAGTTGCCCCCAAAGAAATTGCACCACCACCAATCTGATTTTCATTACTTTCTGGGGCTAACTGTGCTTTATTACCTTGAAACAACACCCCATCTGCAACAATGGTATTACCATAATTACCAATCGCACCACCGTCAAACAACGCAGTATTGTTCAAGAATTTAACATCCTTACCAATATGTAAAGTCGCACCCGCACTATTACCGGTAATCGCCAACGCGCCACCAACCTGTGCCTTATTATTTTGAATAACCGAACCATCGGACACAGACAACCATTTACCTTTACCAACAAAAATTACAGATGCTTCGAATCTGTCACTGGCGTCATAGCCACTAAAACTGCCAACTGCACCATCAGAAATCACGGTATACAAATCCGAATCGGCGCTATATTCAAATATACCACCTGCATCGGTATCAATAATACCCGTTCCCGCCATAGCCGGCATAATCGCCAATGCTGGCAAAATACTGCAGACCTTTAACATGTCTGCCAAATGTTTTGTATTGGACATATGTTCTCCTTTCTAAGAATCAAAACCTATTCGGTATACACGATTCGTACCATATATTTTTCGATAGTCAATCCGAAACAAATCTTATTTTTTTATGAATAAAAACATCAATAAAACCGCCACCTGCAACAACAAAAAAAATCGGAAACCAGATTTTTATCTCCGATTTCCGATTCGATTAAGAACAAATCATAACGTTTTATTACACGCGACGCACTTTCTTTGGTCTGCAACCATTGTGTGGGATACGTGTTGTATCTGTAATGGACTGCACAATCAGACCGGCGTTTGCCAATCCACGTACAGCAGATTCACGACCTTGACCAATACCACGCATCAAAACATCAACTGTTTTCATACCCATTTCGGCGACTTTCTTACCAACTGCATCGGCAACAATTGTTGCTGCATATGGTGTGGACTTTTTTGCGCCCTTAAAATTATTTGCCCCAGCGGTTGCCCATGTCAACACAGCACCCGACTGGTCTGTAATTGTGATACGTGTATTATTGTTTGTCGCAACAACATGTGCAATGCCATGCGATACTTTTTTTACAACTTTCTTTTTAGCTTTTGTAACTGCCATTTTATTTAACCTTTTCGATGTCTTCAATTAACTACAGTGTTAATCTCTACCTTATTCAAAAATTAAGAGAACGTTATAGACGCGAAGTTGTTGACGAACGAAGTGTACAAACGCTACACGAGTGAGCCACCAACAAGCAGATATGACGTTATATTAATTTTTATTTACCCTTTGTGGCTGAACCCGCAACTACAACACGTTTACCTTTACGTGTACGTGCATTTGTTTGGGTGCGTTGACCACGAACCGGCAAGCGGTTGCGGTGACGAATACCACGATACGCCTTCAAATCTTGCAAGCGTTTAATGTTCATAGTGACTTCACGACGAACGTCACCTTCTACTTTAAAGTTTTCTTCAATATATTTAGAAATTTTGATAACATCTTCGTCCGTCAAATCTTTCGCGCGCAAACCGTCTTTCAATTTCAACGCTTCACAGATTTGTGCCGATTTTGCTGGCCCAATACCATGAATATATTGCAACGCAATTTCAATACGTTTTTCGGTCGGAATGTTAACACCTGCTATACGTGCCATTTTTCTTTTTCCTTTTTATTTAACTGCGGTTTGTCAAGTCCACCCGACGCCCCGATACCCAAACCCATCATACAAATGCACAACGGGCCATTTTATTTTGCCAAACTATTGTATACAAAATTCAGCAAAAGTCAAATCTATATCCAGAACGCCTGCGCTTAACCGCGAAAACGTCCTTTCTTATGTTCCTTCTTAATAACACCGCTGTATTGCTTCGCAACCAAATAAGATTGTACCTGATTAACGGTATCCAAAACAACACCTGCAACGATTAAGACACTGGTACCACCAATCATCAATGGCATACCAACATGTGTATTCAAGATAATTGGCAACACACAAACAACAATCAGATACGCGACACCAATTGCCGTTGTACGTGACACAACGTTATCCAAATACGAAACTGTTTGTTCACCCGGTCTGACACCTGGGACATAGCCCCCTGCATTTTTCAAATTATTGCTGGTTTCTTCAGAATTAAAGATAACCGCGGTTTGAAAATATGCAAAGAACGCAATCAAAACCGTGAACATCAAGATATACGACCATGTTCCATACGTAAAGAATCCCATAATCGTCTGTACAGTCAAGTTTTCACTTTGAACAAAACGTTGAATAAAAGCAGGCAGCATCATAATAGAAGATGCAAACACCGGCCCCATAACGCCTGACATA
>JAEIGA010008998.1_pt1 | contig 15110 bp, 9 predicted proteins | sample 9270691 | NCBI WGS metagenome assembly JAEIGA01 (sample SAMN17057246, study PRJNA624740) | gut metagenome | biome: biome; isolation source: fecal sample | host: Bos grunniens | place: China: Xizang | collected 2019
ACCATGATGAAGCAGGAAGAAACCAGGTTTGCACCGGGCTTGGTCTTGACCAGCTGCAGAGCGGGACGGACGGTGTCAGCGGTGGAGTAGGTAGCACCGCCCAGCAGGGAATCGGCCAGACCCATCTTTACCAGCATGGTGCCGAAGTAGTTGCCCTTGACCAGCAGAGCGCGGCACTCTTCGGCGCTCATCTTGCCCTTACGCAGAGCCACCATGGTCTCCACCATAGCGTCCATGCCTTCGTAGGTCAGGGGGTCGATGATCTGGACACCTTCGATGTTGAAGCCGCCCTTGGCAGCGTTGGCCTTCACTTCTTCTACATTGCCGATCAGGATGGGGGTCAGGAAGCCGCCTTCCACCAGACGGGCGGTAGCTTCCAGGATACGGGCATCGTGGCCCTCAGTAAACACGATCTTTCTGGGATTAGCCTTCAAGGTTTCGATCATTGCGTTGAACATATGATATCAGTCCTCCATATTTCGGGCGTTTGCCCGTATTTTTACAGTTTAATTATATATCATAATTTCCCATAAAGCAAGAGAAAAAAGTGGGCGATACCGAAGTGCAAGGGGAAGAACATGAAGAAATTGTAAAATGTAAAAGAATTTTCTTGAACGATGGCGGATTTTATGATATAAATACAATGAAATCATAGAAAGGAGTTTCCAATATGACTAAGAAAACCAATTCTGAACTGTTCTCTGCTGTACTGTATATCATCGTGGGCGCTCTGCTGGTGATCTTCCGTTCCCAGACCCTGGGCTGGGCCATGACCATTGCCGGTGCGTTCTTTGTGATCGCAGGTGCGCTGGATCTGATCAAGAAAAACTGGGCCGGTGGCGCTGTCAGCGTCGTGATCGGTGTGGCGATTCTGGTGTTGGGCTGGCTGGCCGCGAAGATCGTGCTGCTGGTGCTGGGCATCCTGATCGCGCTGAAGGGCCTGATCACTTTGATTGAGCTGCTGAAGGTGAAGAAATGGAACCTGGCCGAGCTGATTTATCCCATTCTTTCTGTGGTGGTTGGCTTGATGCTGGCTTTCGGTAACGGCCTGGATCTGATGATCATCATTGTTGGCATCCTGCTGGCAGTGGATGGTGTTATTGGCCTGGCAGGCTCCCTGAAAAAGTAATTCCCAAAACGCCGGTGCGCTGCATCGGCGTTTTTTTATATGGCATCCAATGGCAAAGGAGAGCGCAGGCTCTCCTTTCGTTTTTGCAACGCTGTCCGAAGTACTTGCAGGGCCGCTGAAAACAGAAAATGTATAAAAATAACATTAAAAATCAGAGGAGTCACCAATGTCTTGCGATGAATGGACAACTGTTGCCGGCTCGGTGACAAATGCGCAAAAGCGGATGGTCAAAATGTATAAATATTCACAATGTTCATAAAAATTAGAATAAAAAACCAATATATCAGGCTTGGACTGGATTTTTATGATGAAATGTCACAAGAATTGTATTGACGGGCATGGCAATATTTGTTATAATGTCTAATGGTATACTATAATGGTGGAAAATGTTGTTTTCAATACCACCATGCAAGGCATGAAATGAAAAAGGAGACCTGGGTATGAGTACGGAATTTCTGAGACTCAGAAGAAAAAACACCCTTTGGAGGACGCTGCGGGCACTGCTCACCGGCATTGCGGTAGCATTGCTGCTGGCCGGCGGACTGATGGCACTGTTTAAACTGACCAGCACCGATGGCCGAATGATGCTGTGTTTGGCAGTTGGCGGTGGCGCAGGACTTTTGGCGGCGGTGATCCGTTGGATCCTGTTGCGCAGAAGTGACATTCGGGCTGCGGAGCAGATTGATGCGGAGCATGGCCTGCGAGAGCGCGTGCAGACCATGATCGCTTTCCAAAAGGAAGAAAGCACCATGCTGCAGCTGCAGCGGGAAGATACGGAGGAACGGCTGCGTTCCGTAAAGCGTTATGGCGTTCGTACAGGCAGTGTGATCGTCCATGTGGGCGTGGTAGTGCTGGCTGCGGCTGTGCTGGTGGGCGGTATGATACTGCCGGCCAAGGCAGAGGTGGAGCCGCCGGTGTATGTGGAGCCGGATTACAATGCCAGCGAGTGGCAGAAGGCTTCTCTGGAGGCACTGATCCTGCATGTGCAGGAGTCCAATATGGCACAGCCTGCCAAGGATCAGACAATCGGCGAACTGGAAGCGTTGCGGGATGCTTTGGATACATCCATTTCCGTCAGTGCATTCAAGGCCCAGGTCATTACAGCCATCAGCAATGTGTACACTTACACGGATCGGATCAACTCCAATGATGACCTGCACGATGTGGTGATCTCAGTGGAGCATGACCTGGCAGAACTGCTGGCCTATGTGGTGGGCAGTCTGGCCAATGCCCAGCTGAATGCGGATGTGGAGGATATTGGCTATCACCTGGGCAAGGAGGATATGCGCCCCACCATCGGTGATCTGGCCACCCAGCTGAATACCCAGCTGGACCGGATCCCTGCTTACTATGTACCGGAAAACAGCTATGATGAAACCGATGTGCTGTACTGCGCCACCCGAACGCTGGCAACAGGTCTGCAGGATGTGGCGGAAATGCTGGAGGCAGGGCAGGATACCACTGCGGTGCAAAATCGCCTGGGTGAAGTGATTCACACCTTTAAGAGTCAGATCAATCTGGGTCTGGAGCAGCAGACCGTGACCAAGGAAGAATGTGTGTATGTGGTCAATAGCCTGTGCGGCATCTTTGGTCTCTCTGCCAGCGAATGCCCCAGGGATCCGGATCCCACCTACAGCAAAAAAACCGATAACGATGATTATGACCCCAGCGGCGGTGGCGCCGGCACCGGCGAGATGCAGTTCGCCGGCGACGAGCAGGTCTTTGATTATAAGCAGAACATCCATGTGTCCTATACGGACCTGATCCGGGAATATTACGTTGCCATGCTGCAGGCAAGCCAGGAAGGCAAGATCTCGGAGGAAATGACAGAGTATATTCTCAAGTATTTCAGCAATCTTTACACCGGTTAATTCATTTCTCTACATAACAAAACGATTAAAGGGGATTACAATATTATGGAAAACATCAACAAGCAGAGTCCTGAAAAGGTAAAAATGTTCAGCGAGAAGATCGCACAGGTTAAGGCCGAGCTGCACAAGGACGTTGTCGGCCAGGAAGAAGTTTTGGATAATGTGCTCATCGCCATCGTTGCCGGTGGTAATGTGCTGCTGGAAGGCGTGCCCGGTGTCGGCAAGACCCGTATGGTCCGTTCTCTCAGCCGCGCTCTGGAGCTGCCCTTCTCCCGTATCCAGTTCACCCCCGACCTGATGCCCTCCGACGTCACCGGCTCCAACATCGTGGAAAAGGACGATGCCGGTCGCCTGAACACCAAGTTCCGCAAGGGCCCCATCTTCGCCAACCTGGTGCTGGCTGACGAAATTAACCGTGCCACCCCCAAGACCCAGTCCGCTATGCTGGAAGTTATGCAGGAGCATAAGATCACTGTGGGTGACAATACTTATCGACTGGAAGAGCCCTTCTTTGTTATGGCTACCCAGAACCCTGTGGAACAGGACGGCACTTACCCCCTGCCCGAGGCACAGATGGACCGTTTCATGTTCAAGCTGCTGGTGAATTTCCCCAGCGCAAAGGAACTGGCTGACATTGTCAAGATGACCGGTATCACCATGGAAGAAACTGCCCAGCAGGTACTGACCGGCCCTGAAATTCTGGAAATGCGGGCCCTGGCTGCCACCGTCCCCTGTGTGGACAAGGTGCTGGATTATGCTGTGAACCTGGTTTCCAACACCCACCCCGAACTGGACAAGCCCTCCGAGACTGCCGCAAAGTACATCAAGTACGGCGCTTCTCCCCGTGCAGCCCAGGCTCTGATCACCTGCGCCAAGGTTCGCGCGCTGATGAACGGCAGCTTCAATGTTTCCTACGAGGATATCGATGCCCTGGCCGCTCCCGTTCTGCGTCACAGAATCAAGATCAGCTACGCTGCCATCAATGAGAAGATGAATGCCGACGATGTGATCGCCGCTCTGGTCAAGGAAAACAAGAAGCTCACCAAGTAAGGAAAATATCCATGAGTGAATTGATCGTAAACGAGGAATTCCTCCGGCAGGTGGAGACCTTACAGACGGTGCTGAAGCATAACAATGCAGGTATGTTTGGCGGCAACCGAAAAAGTAAGACCTACGGCTCTTCCTGTGAATTCGCGGATTATCGGGATTATGTCCCCGGAGACGACATAACCAAGATTGACTGGAATGCCTATGCCCGGTTCGATAAGCTGTATCAAAAGCTTTATTTGGACGAGCGGCAGATGCACACCCGGATCTACATCGATGCCAGCCGTTCCATGGCCTATGGCAATGCGGAAAAGGGTCGGCAGTGCCTGAAGCTGGCAGCGATTTTGGCCTATATGTCCCTGAATGAAATGGAGAAAGTCTCCATCTATGTGATCCATGGCACCCAGGTCACTGAGCTGATCGGCAACATGATCGGCAAAAATGCCTATTATGAGCGGATCAACCTGCTCAATACCGTGGAATTTGAAGGCGATTGCTGCATCACCGAGGCACTGATGCCTGAGCGGGTGGGCCGTGGTGACGGTATGAGTATTCTGATCTCCGATTTTTTGACTGACAGCGATTATGAACTGGCCATCGACAAACTGGCGGATAGCAAGCGTGATATTCTGTGCATTCAGGTGCTCTCCCGTGAGGAACTGAATCCCCAGGTCCGTGGCAAAATGCACCTGTTTGACTCGGAAGATGACAGACGCTTCTACCGCAAAAAAATCGACCGTGATATTATCAAAGCCTATAAAGCTGCGTTGGAGTATGCAACCAACCGGATCCGGGAGTACTGCGCAGCCCGTGGTGCTGACTATATGTTGGTGGCGGCGGATCAGGATCTGGGCGAAGTGTTCTTTGATAAGCTGGTAAGTACGGGAGTGCTGAAATGAGTTTTCTTTACCCTATGGGCCTTCTGGGCCTGATCGGTATTCCGATCCTGATCATTATTTATATCATTAAAACCAAATATACGGAGCAGACTGTCACTTCCACCTATCTGTGGCAGTTGTCGGAAAAGTTCTTAAAGCGGCGCAATCCCTTCAGCTGGATCAGTGGCATGCTGAGCCTGATCCTGCAGATTCTGGCCATTGCGCTGGTCAGCTTTGCCATTGCCCATCCTATGTTTACCATACCGGGTGCGGCCTACGAATACTGCTTCGTGCTGGATGCCTCCGGCAGTATGCAGACCACCCAGGCCGGCACCTCCCGCTTTGACAGCGCTAAGGCACAGATTGCTTCCGTCATCGAGGATGCAGCGCCCGGCAGTAAATTCACCCTGGTAATGGCTGCGGAAAATACTACTGTGGTGTATGAACAGCTGACCACCAAGGAAATGGCTCTGGAGCTGCTGCAGGAGCAGAAGCCCGGCTATGACGAAGATACGCTGGATCTGGCCCTCAGCGAGGCTCAGCGTTACTTCAATGCCAATCCCGGCGTAAAGGTCCATGTGTATACCGATGCAGCCTATGTGGTCAATGAAAATATCCAGCTGCACAATGTGGCCGGTCAGAGCAATAACTACAGCATCAGCAATGTGACCTATGGATTCTCCAATGGCAAGCTGAAGGTCAGTGGTGACCTGTACAGCCACAGCGAGGATGATACCCTGGAGGTATACCTGTATGTGGACGGTGCAGAAGAGGCGGCTGCCGGTTATGTGGGTGTAGTTTCCCCTGATCAGCCTGCCCGTTTCCAGCTCAGCTGCGAAGTGGATCATTTTGACTCTCTGCGCATTGAACTGGAGGCCCAGGACGATTTGGCTGTGGACAATGAAGTGTATGTCTTCGATGTCAAGAGCGACAGCGCTTACAACGCCGTAATTATCAGCGAAGCCAGCTTGTTCCTGGAACTGAATCTGAAGACCTGGGGATATACCAACTATGTGGTCATGACCCCTGAAGAATTTGAAAATGAGCTGAAGGGCGAAATCAGCGGCTACGGCCTTTACATTTTCGATTGCTACAGCCCGGAAAAACTGCCCAGCGACGGTGCGGTTTGGATGATCTGCCCCAACCGCAGCACCAACAATGCCGGCTTCTCCGTGCAGGGCACCATTGACCTGGCTACCCCCGGCATGCTGGACCGCAGCAAGTCCACATCCACCATGACCCGGATGCTGCTGGAACATATCAGCGGCAACAATATTTATATCTCTTCCTATGTCCGCTGCAGTTTGTACCGGGAGTTTACCACGCTGTACAGCTATAAGAGTACGCCTGTGGTGTTTGCCGGTACCAATGCCTATGGCAACCGGGAAGTAGTATTTGCCTTTGACATCCACAGATCCGACCTGGCCATGCTGCCGGACTTTGTGGTGCTGCTGAAAAACTGCATGGAGTATTCTTTCCCCGATGTAATCGAGGAGGGCAACTATTATGTAGGCGATACTGCCATCGTCAATGTGCTGACCAATTGCGAGGCCATTCGGGTGGAAAGCCCCGAGGGGAATGTCAGCTACCTGAGTACCAGTGTGGCTACCAGCGAGCTGACCCTGACGGAAGCCGGTGTGTATACCATCACTGCTACCATCGATGGCAACCAGCGTAATTTTAAAATTTTTGCCGCCCTGCCTGAGGCAGAGCGCGAGCCTGCCGAGCCGATCACGGAACTGGCAATCCAGGGCCAGGCTACGGAAGGCGGTTTTGACGGATTGTATGATCCGCTGTTCGTACTGTTTATTTGCCTTGCGGTAATCTTCGCATTGGAATGGGGTGTGTATTGCTATGAGAAACGTCAGCTTAGATAATCCCTGGTGGCTGCTCATTGCCGTGCCCCTGCTGCTGGCTGTGGTCATTCCCTATGTCTGGGCCATCCGGAAGGAAAACCGCACCAAGGCCGTAGTGGTATCCCTGGTGCTCCACATTTTGATTGTGGCGGTCATTGCTTTTGCCGTGGCCGGTACGGTGCTGACCACCTATATGACCAAAACGGAAGTGGTGTTTGTGGCAGACGTTTCCTATTCCGGCAACCGGAATCTGGAATTGATTGACCAGCATATTGCCAAGGTCAACAAGAATTTGCCGCACAATTCCACCTCCAGCCTGGTCTGCTTCGGCACAGAGCCGGAGCTGGTGGCAGATTTTGGTGAAAGCATTCCCAGTGTTACCACCTCCACCGTGGATGACAGCGGCACGGATATTGCCGCTGCGTTGGAGTATGCCAATACCCTCTTCAGCAACGACACCATCAAGCATCTGGTACTGCTGACCGATGGTAAGGAAACCAGCGGCAGCACATCTGCCTTGCTGCAGGCTGTGGAGATCCTGTATGCCAACAATGTTTATATTGATGTGGTCTACATCGATAATAATCTGCAGGAGGATACCGCTGAGGTGCAGATCACTGCGGTGGAAGCCTCCGAGGCTACTTACTTAAATCATAAGGCCAAAGCCTCCGTGCTGGTGCAGGCCAATACCCCCATGCAGGCAACGGTTCACCTGTATCGGAACGGCCAGGAGTATAAGCATCAGCCCGTGGAGTTGTCCACCGGTTACAATCCGATTTACTTCGATTTGGATACCAGCACTGTAGGCAGCTTCGATTACGAAGTTCGGGTAGAGGCGGAAGGGGATACCTCTTCCTACAACAACAGCTACGGCTTTACCCAGAAAATCACCGGTGAGATGAAGGTGTTGCTGATCTCTAATAATCCCGGCGATGAGCTGGCGCTGCAGAAGCTGTATGGCGGCAGCGTGGAGATCGACAGCTATATCAACAATACCCTGGTGCCCTGCAGCGTGGAAGCGCTGTGTGTCTACGACCAGATCGTACTTTCCGGTGTGGATGTGAGCAAGCTGCAAAATGCTTCCGCATTCATCAGCAGCTTGGATCAGGTGGTTTCCCGTTTCGGCAAAACCCTGATCAATATGGGCAACGGTGGCATTCAGGATTCGGACAGCGCGGTTGTAGATGAGTACGAGAATCTGCTGCCCCTGAAGTACGGCAACAGCAGCGAGGATCCCAAGCTGTATGTGTTGGTAATGGACAGCTCCAGAAGTATGAATTTTGCTGAAAAAATGCACTATTCCCGTGTGGTTGCGCAGAATCTGCTGAATGTGCTGAAAGATGATGACATGGTTATGATTCTGGGCTTCTCCGGCGAACCCCGGCTGATCTCCGGCGTAGCTGCCGCCAGCAATCGTAACGAACTGATCAAGCTGATCAACGAAGTTTCCGTTACCCAGGGCACCGTTATGGGCGCTGCCATGGAGGAAGCCTACAAGCTGATCGCGGATATGCGTTATGAGAGCAAGCAGCTGATGTTGATTTCCGATGGTTTGACCTATTCTCTGGAAGAGGATAATCCTCTGAATGTGGTCCAAAAGCTGCGGGAAGCCGGCATTGTGGTTTCCACGGTCAATATTGGCTCTGTGACGGAAGATGCAGTCTCTCTGATGCAGCAGATCGCAGAAATCGGCAACGGCCAGTACTACTTTGTAGACAGCGAGCAGACAGCACTGAATGTTGTGTATAATGACATTGCGCCCTTGGTAGGTGCGACCGTCATTACGGAAGATACGAAAGTTACCACCTTGCTGCAGTTTGACAGCACCATGAAGGGCGTTGCCGCCATCCCCAATGTGGGCGGCTATGTGCAGAGTCGGGCCAAATCCGATGTGACCACGGTGCTGACTGTGCCTTATCAGAAGGCCGATGGCGTGGTGGTGGATGTGCCGCTGTATGCTTATTGGGCTTACGGCAATGGTACTGTGGCTTGCTTCACCACCGATATGTTGGGACAGTGGACCAACCATTGGACCGGCACCGATGGTGAGATTTTCCTGAAAAACATTTTCTCCACCACTGTGCCTGCGGAGCGCGTGGACTATCCCTTTGCCCTGAATGTGGATTTTGACGGCAATTCTTCCCTGGTGGAAGTGATCCCCTCCACCATCGATGCCTTTGCCAAGCTGGAAATGCAGATCACCCGGCCCGATGGCACTGTGGTAAAGCAGACGCTGCATTTCGACCGCAGCCGTTATTATTATGAGTTTGCCACCCCCGATGTAGGCAAGTATGCTGTGCAGATTCAGTATAGCTATGGCACAGTATCCTACGACATTACCACCTATTTCTATATTGTCCGTTCTCCTGAATACGACAGCTTCACGGTGTATTCCGCTGCAAGCCTGACCAGCGTGATCCGGGACAGAGGCGTGGTGTATGAGGATGATTCCCTGGTGGTGGAAAATAATATGGATGAAATTTCCACCTATGAAATGGATTTCACCATTGCGCTGTTGGCCATTGCTGTGGCGCTGTATGTCATTGACATCATCATCCGTAAGCTGACCTGGGCGGACATCCGCAGCCTGTTCAAAAGGAGGGCCGTATGAAAAAAATAATTTGCCTTCTGCTGGCTCTTTGCAGCCTGTGTACACTGGTTGCCTGCGGTTCTTATACCGAAGGCTCCACTGCCACCCGGGATTCCTTTATTCAGATTGATCCGGACGATATTGACCCGGAGGCGCAGGATATTTCCTCCGTTACCATGACCCTCAACAACCGTCCGATTGAGGAAAACCCCGGTTTTTACGAACTGTTTTTGGACCTGGACATTTATGCGCAATGGTCCAATGGCTATACCACCGTCATCGCCAAGTTTGATGAGAAGGGCGTAGCCAAGGCCACCGGTCTGGATGGCGACTACCATGTGACCGTTCTGGCAAAAAAGCAGGGAGAAGAGCTGGATACCAGCTCTGCCTACTCCCAGACCATTGGCGACTACACCTACAATATCAACGGCCACATCACCACCAATGATGAGCGGGATATTGAGCTGCCTATGTACCGCATTCTGGCCGGTGACGGCCCGGGTACGGATTGGATGTATCCCTATGTGAAGGAACTGAGCGACCAGGGTGTGTATAAGATCACCCTGGAATCTCCGGACCAGAAGGTTATCTGCCGTTTCGCTCCGGAATTCAGTGGTATCTATACCATTGAATCCTGGGCCAGCGTGTCGGAGGATAATATCAATCCCCAGTATGACTACTGGTATGGCACCGTTGCCTGGGCCCAGTATGGCTATACCATCAATGAAGGCGGTGCTGAAGGCACCTACACCAAGAATTTCAAGGATGTACGCACCGTGGCGGAGGATGAGATCGGCAATGTGTTCATCTTCGGTATTCATGGTACTGCCAAGGACGACCATTATCCCATTGATATTTATGTGTCTGTGCTGAAGACCGGTGAGCTGGCTGACCGATATGAACAGATCTTTATGATCCCTACCGACCTGCGCTATGCTCTGGAGCCCAAGGGCGTGACCGAGGACTGGCGTCCTGCCTTCCTGGATTACTGGCAGCCCCAGACCGGTGGCACCTATCTGTTGGATGACAGCAAGTGCAAGCTGTGGCCCGTGGAAGAGGGCGGAGACGGCTTCTATCATGTGTATGATCCGGAAATGTACCCCGAAACCAACGGCTGGGGCCCCACCTTGTATGCCCGTATCACTTCCAACACATTGGCAGGCTATTCCCTGCATATGGTAGAGTGGATGGGTAGTGGCAATAAGATGCTTTCTCTGCGTAGCGGTAATGTATATTATCGTTACAAGCAGTTTATCGAAGGCTTTAAGTCCCTGGCCAGCTTCCGTGACAGTTACGGTGGCTCCAACTACTGCGTTGGCGAGTGTCCTTGTCACAAGGATGATCCGCCACCCGTCCTCTGGGCCTGCGAAGAGTTCTGCGAAGCGTGCGATCCCAAGTGTACCCAGTGTCCGCCTGAACTGTATGGCGCCCCCGGCTATGCCAACGCGGTCAACAGCGACGGTGTGTATCCTGTGACGGAAGAGCTGAAGGTCTTCCTGCAGCTGTTCGCTGAGTGCCACAATCTGTTCTGTGATGGCACCGGTGAGTTGGAGCGTGAGGGCTTGAACTCCAATCAGGAAAGCATGTGGCTCTGGGCTGTAGGCTATTACGAAAACGATAAGGGCGGCAAGTGCGAAATGGGCGGCCTCGTGCCCAAAGATTTCGGTTAAGCAACAGAAAATAGGGGCGGCGTCCCGCCGCCCCCAAAAATAAGAGAAGAAAACCAAAACGTACCCGGAGGTGCAAATTATGAAAAAGATCCTTTGCATGCTTTTGTGCGTGGTGATGATGTTGTCTCTGCTGGCCGGCTGTGGCGGCAAGGATGGCGGCAATGGTGGCGAAACGCCCACCGAAACCACCAAGCACAAGCACACTTATGAAAGCGAATGGTCTTACGACGAGACCAACCACTGGTATCAGGCTAATTGTGAGCATCCCACGCTGCAGGCCAATGCCGGTGAGCATGTGGATGAGAACCTGGACGGTGTTTGCGATATCTGCGCATATGCCTATACCGGCTGCCAGCATACCTTTGCTGAGACCTGGTCCTCCGATGCCACCAGCCACTGGCATGCTGCCACCTGCGACCACATCGGCAACATTGCCGACAAGGGCGACCATGCCGACAGCGATAACGACGGCGCTTGCGACGTCTGTGGTTACATGGGCGAGCATGAGCATACCTTCTCCGGAGAGTGGACCAACGATGCCACCAGTCACTGGCATGAATCCACCTGTGGCCACACCGTGATCAACGGCAAGGCTGACCATGAGGACATGACCAACGACGGCGTTTGCGATACCTGCGGCCTGGATTTTTCCGGTTGTGAGCATACCTTCGCCGATGAATGGAAGACCGATGTGACTTATCACTGGCATGCCGCCACCTGCGCGCATCTGGGCGCCACCTCCGGTATGGAGCAGCATGCAGATGCCGACGAAAATGGCAAGTGCGATGTCTGTGAATACCTGATGTGCGAACACATCGACTATGACCTGGATGGCGAGTGCGACATCTGCGGTTATTTCGATCCTGACCACACCCATGACTACAGCACCGAGGTCGGCTCCGATGTGACCGGCCACTGGTTCATTGCCACCTGCCATCCCGGCGCTACCAGCGCTGTGGAAGAGCATAAGGACGAGGACAACAACGGCGTTTGCGACGTTTGCCAGTTCCAGATCTGCGGCCACAGCTATTCTGACCTTTGGAGCCAAGACGATACCCATCACTGGCATGCCATCCTCTGCACCTGTTCCATTGCCCGTAAGGACTATGCCCAGCATGTGGATGCCGATAACGATGGCGGCTGCGATGTTTGTATGTATGGTCTGCCCGTTCCCTCTGTGTATGAAGTCATTCTTGAAAATCAGCCCATCACCCTGGAGCTGAGCAAGATGATCACCTATACCCCCTTCACCGTTTACTTCCCGCAGCCTGGCCGATATATTATCACGCCCAGCAATGAAGAAGTCAGAGTATGGCTGACCGACGGCAGCGATTACGGCACCGATGGAGCCTTCTATAACTCCGGCAGCACATTGACTGTTGATGTGGAAGAGGCTGGCGAGAAGACGATGTGGCTCCAGTACTTTGATTTTGACTACCTGAAAAATAAGACACTGGATTTAACCTACAGCGTTGTTCGTGCCGACGAATTGGTGATTACCACCATGCAGGGCAAGGTGGAGATCCCTGCCAACACCGTTTATACCGCGAAGTTTGTCGCGCAGGAGATCGGCACTTACAAGCTGATCACTGGTGTCGATGGTCTGGTTATCGGCCTGACCGAGGATACCATGGAGTATTACAAGGGACATATTGAGCTGGTGGTTACTGAAGTGGGCCAGGAGTTCACCCTGTGGTTGGAGTATAGAGATAACACTGCCCACTCCTTCATTTTCGACTGGCGTTTGGAGCCTCCCTTCTGCCTCAGCGTTGGCGAGGGCAATTACGCCGTGGATGTGGCACCCGGCCGCATCGACTATAAGATCGAGTTCACTGCTCCCGAGGCTGGCTACTATCAGCTGAAGGTTGCCAGCCAGTGGCTGACCTTCTGCCGCTGGGGCGAGGAATTCGGTGAGCCCGTCCGTCTGGAGACCATGGAGATCCTGACCCACTACATGGAGGCCGGTGAAGTCTTCACCACCTGGTTGGAGACCGTCTATGACTATCCTGCCGCTACCAACTGCTACGATACCCTGACCGTTACCAATGTTGGCGAGCTGCTGACATTTGAGGATCATGTGATTGTAGATACAGATGTGGATACACTTAAATATACATATTACCTCCTTTGCGGCAATAAAGCTGCCTACTATCGAATTACGGTAACAGATGCCCTCTCCTACGATGTAGAAGTGAATGGTGTGCTGCGCGAGTCCGGACGGACGGAAGAAGTCTATGAGATCTTGCTGCAACCGGAAGATGAATGTAAAATCGAGATTCACAGCGATCCTCATGATAATGGTGCGGGCACATGGTATTTGACGCATCTGAAGATTGAGCGACTGGATGGCACGAAGGGCGCCGTTGTGCAGCCTGGTACCCTGGGCAGCCGGTACTGCTTCCAGGCAAGTTTTGACACCTACTACCGTTTTGAAGTCACCGGCGGTGAGTTGGGCGTCATTGCCCCCAATGGCTCCGTCACCTGGATCACGGATGCTCACGAAGTTCAGATGAAGGCCGGTCAGACCTATAGCTTCATGCTCCGTGGCGATAATGATGTAACTTTGAAGACCTACCCTGTGTACTACTCTGTTGATCTGGTCAACGGCAGCAACACCGTGACCCTGGAACCCAACCGTCACTACAATGTGAGCTTCCTGTACCGCGGCGAAGGCCAGAGCGACACCGAGGATATGAGCCTCAATTCCATTGTGTCCCTGAGCTGGGAGGGTAACCTGTATGTCTACGTCAACGGCGAGGAATACAAGCAGGGCTCCAAGCTGGAACTGATGAACAATGTGATCACCGTGATGGTCAAGTCCAACGGTGCTTCCGAGGTGAAGATCAAGGTCACCTTGCTGGAGGACGCCAATAACCGCCCTGTGGACGGTGTCAGCGAGGCAATTCTGGAAGTGAACCAGACTGCGATCCTGGCGGTCAACCGTGACGGCGACGGTGCAAAGGCTACCTTCACTGCAACGGTAGGTGGCACCTACACCCTGACCACCTATGACGCCAAGGCTATGATCTATGTGGTGGCAGCCGATGGCACCAAGACCCAGGTGCTGGTAGGCGCAGGCGACTACAGTTTTGCGCTGGATGGCGGCGAGACAATCGAGTTCTTTGTGGATACGACGGATAATTCTGCAGCATCCATCAGCCTGGTTGTTGCCCCCGGTCGATAAGAAAATACCCGAAAGGGCCTGCCTCATGGCAGGCCCTTTGTGTTTCGAAATGTGCAAATTTCCGTTTATCACTCTGTTTGTTGCAGTGGCGCGGGAACGCCAAAGGCCCCCTTGTGCAAAGGAGGCTTTGGTGTTTCTTCCGCAGCTGGCGGGTGGATGAGATTTCCGTTGCATTTTTTGCGGAATCGTGGTAACATAATCAAAAAGGAGGGAGCATCATGAAGAAAATTCCCTGGAAGGCGATTTGTATCGGTTGCCTGGTGGTGTCTGTGTTGGTGGTAGGCCGCTGCATAGTGACAGTTGGCAAGGCAAACTATTATAGGCAAAGCTGGGAGCAGAAATTAGTGGAGGATCCCTGGTTTTTCGTAGGGATTGCGGCAGCAGCCATTGGACTGGTTTCGGCCATTATCTGGTTTGTACAAAATAAAAGCAGCAGGATCGAAGCATGATCCTGCTGCTTTGTTTTACTTGTCGGAAATGGCGATATGCACGGTGTCCAGCTGGATCTGATCCACAGTGGTGGGTGCGTCCATCATCAAATCCTGTGCGTTCTTGTTCATGGGGAAGGTGATGACTTCGCGGATGCTCTCCTCACCGCACAGCAGCATCACCATACGGTCGATACCGGGGGCTGCACCGGCATGGGGAGGTGCACCATAGGTAAAGGCGTTGTACATGGCAGGGAACTTGGCCTTCACATTTTCTTCACCCAGGCCAACCATCTGGAAAGCCTTGATCATGATCTCGGGATCGTGGTTACGGACAGCACCGGAAGCGCACTCGTAGCCGTTGATGACCAGGTCATACTGGCTGGCATTAATGGCCAAGCACTTCTCGATGTCACCTTCAGCATCCAGCAGAGTCTGCAGGCCGCCCTTGGGCATG
>JAEIGA010008999.1_pt1 | contig 15109 bp, 7 predicted proteins | sample 9270691 | NCBI WGS metagenome assembly JAEIGA01 (sample SAMN17057246, study PRJNA624740) | gut metagenome | biome: biome; isolation source: fecal sample | host: Bos grunniens | place: China: Xizang | collected 2019
AAGAAATAGGAACATCTGTGTTTGCTTTCAGATCCATTCCTGCACTACCAGCAGTTGCATAACTTGGCAACTGATGATTTGACTTATTTACAATTTTTACATCCATAATATATTAAATTTTAAAATTAATTATCCAATTTAGAAAATAAAATAATATAATAGTCATCTGGATATATTCCAATCTTATCCACAATAACCTTTTCAAATTTATACCTCATAACAGGTATATCCTTTTTAAATCTATGATAAAATTCAACAATATCATATTCTCTATTTTCTAATCTTGCTGTCCAATAAGGTTTGATTTCTCTATAATCAAAATCTATTTTACCATCTTTAATTAAACCATACCACCATTCATTTACTGGTAGTCTTAAAACTCTTTTTTCCATAAATAATTTATATAAGATTTATACATTTTAAATATAACAAATAATATGAGTGCTCGCAATAACGACAATCAAAGAAATGGACTTTTGAATGGAATGGTACAAATAAACCAATCCGACACAATATCTCAATTTATGGAAAAGTGTAATAATAACTTTTCCACAATATCTAAATTTGGAGGTGGTCCTGCTGGCGAAGAAGGAGAAAAAGGAAGTCAAGGCGCACCAACAAAACCTAAAGTGCCTATACACGTTTGGAGAGAGAATATTGAATATGGTGGTGAAAGTGTAACACCAGATGGCAGATATATAATAAGCAATCACTATGAAGATTTAACAAATGTGAAATACCAAGAGGGTCATTTAATAGTTCTCAAAAATGGTCATGTTTATGTGTTGGAGACAGATGAAAACTTAACATTAAAACCAAACTATATAATAGCATTGCAATCATATAATCAAGATGATGTAATCGATGGAAAAAATGCATATGTTCATATCGCATACGCAAATTCACCAAATGGAGTTGAAGATTTTATAACTGATCAACAATTAAGAGGTGATATTGATATGACAACTGATGAAACAGAATCTATTTCAGTATTCAACTTAAAAGGTAATAGAAATTCAACTTCGGATTTATCAAGTGTAGGAGATAGATCTTATATGGGTATATATAGCGACAGCAATCAAACATCTTCAGAATCACCATATAGATACACTTGGGTTAGAATACAGGGTCGTACTGGTGATACTGGTCCAACTGGTCCTACTGGTCCAACTGGACCAACTGGTCCTAAGGGCGATTCATTCACAGGTCAATTATATACGGTTGATTTAGAGGGAGATATGTCTACAATATCTATTGATGTTGACAGAACTCGTTTATATGACAAAAGTGGTGATTACTGCCATTGTATATTACATGCGTATTATGGTAAAGACCATGTTGATTTACCTATTAAAACTCCTTTTAGTAATAAAGATATTGTTAATATTGGATTACCAGAAGAGTTTAAATACTATGGAGAAGAACTTTCTAATAATGATAATGATAAAACAACATATATATCTAATATTGTATTATCTTCAAATGAAGAAAGTAAGGTTGGACAAATTATAAAAATTAAAAGTAACAATGGAAGCGAAAGCGATGACCAAGAAGATTTTGATGTTACTATTAAATTCATACCAGACGAGTCTTTTGTATTTCCAGTATCGTCAATTGTTTTCCCAATACATATAACAACAGAAATAAATGATTTGGATGATGGAAAAACATATAAGTTCGAAAGAGATCTTGTTTGGACAGTTAAAGGTATAATGTCAGATTTTGAATTGGAAATTCTTCCAAACTATAGAACAGTAAAATTGGATGAATTTGGAAATTACTATCCAGATACACTGTCTGTATCTGTATGGAAAATAAAAGATTCTGAAAGAACTTTATTTAATATCAACGGTGAAGAAAATAAAGATTTTAAACTATTATATAAAACATATAGTGAAGATGATACGGGTTGGGACATATATACTGGTGGTATTAATTTAGGAATAGGAGAAGGAAAACTTGCTCCATCATGTCTTGAGTTTAAAGTTGTTAGATATCACAATTCTTCGGAAAAACAAGAAGAAATGTGGGATTATGAAGATGTTTGGGTTGTTGCTGATGGAAAAAGCACACATTATCATCATGCAGATTTAGGAAGCACAGAATCTATGATGGTGCTTACAACTGGTAAAGATATTTATTTTACTGAAGATAATAAAACAATACGTTGCGCAGAACTTAAAAACAGAACAGTAAACGACTATGGTTGTTATAGCATCACACTTCATCCAAAATTTTATGATGGTACAACAGAATATAATGTTCGTTCTGTTGAAATTGCAGGCGGCGGAGAACAATATACAAGTGAAGGGTCTTTTAAAAGAGAATTAACAAATAATAATGATGGAACTTATACATTAAGTGTAACAAGAGTTCCATATGGTGTAGACATGATACCTATAAATATTTATGTGGAGGGTGTGGATAATAATGGTACAGAAAACTCTAATGACGATACATATATAGGTTCAGATACTGTTCCTTTTAATATATATATATCAACACTTTCTGATATATATACATTGGTTCCTACTGTATCATCATATAATACATCAACAGGTAATGATGGTGTTGATAAAATTGGTTGTGAAGTCTATAAGAATAATAACCATATAGACACAAAAGAGTTAAGTAAATATGGTTTAACATTAAAATATATTGTTCATAGTGAAAATGTAGATAGCGACAGCGACACTACAAGCACAGATGGAACTGTCTATACTGAACCTCTCGTTTACGGATCAGATAGCGATGCTGAATATAATGACTTTTCCGCTGACGATGTTGCAATAGACTTTATACTAAAATATAACAATAAAGAAATAGTTAAATCAACTGTTCCTTTGATAAAAGATGGTATTAACGGTCAAGATGGTGACAGCTGGCAATACATATTCTGCACATCTAATATATATCCATTTGGTGACAGTGGTATATCCAACCCAAGCGGATGGGAAATTCCAGAAGAAGATTTGAAAAATCCTAATAATGAATATAAATTAGAAGGTTCTGGTTGGTATGATAATCCACAAGGTGTAAGTGCAAAATGTAGATATGAATATCAATCTTATAGAAAGTGGAATAAAGTGGATAAAAAATGGAACGCCTATGGTAATCCAACATTATTTTCAAAATATAGTTTGGATGGTAGTTCTTATAATGTAATATTGAGTAACCCTGTGGCTACAATACCTGTTGGAAGTGGCGCTGATGATTGGAAAGTAGATGAAAAACATGATAATCAAAGCGACTCAACATTTGTATATTTATATAAAAATGCAGAAGATATTTCAAAAAGTGAAAATATTACAATCACATTACCAGAATCGTTACCAGATCAGGAACGCAGACATTTCAATATAATAGAAAAAACATCAACAGAACCATGGAAAGTTACATTTAGTCCTGTTGTTGAAAGTGAAAGTGATGAAGACAATCATGTCTTTGATTTTGGTTCAAATACCACGTATAAACTGCCAATAGAAGTACAATGTACAAACGCAAATGAACTTGGCGAAACATTTAACACAACAGTAAATTGGACATTAAATCCAATAAAAGGATTAGAAGATATTGAAGTATATGTTGATAAAAAAATTGTTAATACATCCGTTGGAAACACACATAGTCTTAAAGTTGGATATTATTTAATATCACAAAACGGAGAAAAACAACTTAAAAATCAAGAGGATAATGATAGAGGATACAAAATAATATTAACAAATGATATCTCAAATCTGACACCAGATAGCACAAATGTTATTGAACCAAATAATTGGAACAATGTGTCTTATAATTTTGTTTCAAATAATGCAAACAGAGATTGTCATGTCGTTCTTACAGATAGCAATTCTAATATTATAGACTTTGATACCGTAACTACTGTTAATAATGGTGCTGACGGTGGTAATGCTATACATTTAGAGTTTAGTCAAGATTATATTGCTGTTCCTTGTGCTGCTGGTGGAAATGCAGTACATGAAAATTATAGTAACATATCTTTTGACATTATGTTATATGACGGAAATACCTTAATCAATCCCGATAATAATAATATCACTTACGAGTTCAAAAAAAATGGCGCAACAATAGAAGATAATAATATTACACTTACCAGTGAAAATAATATTAAAAATGTTTCATTAAGTAAGGGGATTTTTACTGGTGATACAGACATTGAGTGTATTGCAACTTATAATAAAACACAATATAAAAAAATATTACGTGTAGATCTCGAAGAAACACCTTATGAATTAGAATTGAATAAAAATATACTTGTTAGAAATGGAGATACTAAAAAAATAACAGATACAGATTTAACTGCTCGTGTAAAATATTGGTATGATGGAGAATGGAAATATACAGATGAAGGTGAAGTTAAATTGACTACGACCAAAGAAAAGGACAACCTTACTTTCAGCAGCGCAAATGCAACACATCATCGAACACTTACTATTTCTGGTAAAACACTTGAAACTAACAATACAGATACAGAAGTTAGAATATCATATTATATAAACTCTAAAGAGGTATCATATGAAATCATAGGTATTGTAAATAGCGGTGCTACTACAACTCGCACAAGTGTGGAAGTAGTAGGATATTCATTAGATGGTAACTTAGATGCCGATGATAGCGATGGTTGGCAGGATTCTATAGACAAATTAGGAAATATAAAACCTGGTGCAAAAATATATATAAGAAATAAATACACATGGAGTAATGGAACTATAACATATGAAAAAACTGTCACAATGGCTGGAACACAGGGTGACGCGGGTAGAGTTTTGTTCTATTTAGGTAGTTTTAAAGATGGTACATTAACAGGAGACACTGTTAAAGGACGTTTAAATCAATATAGATGTGATTATTATATTGATTTAAATGATATAGCATGGATGAGAAGTGGAACACCAGACGACGAAAACCAATCAAACCCAGTAGATGGTCGTCTTGGTAGTAAAAATGGAAACTCTAATAATGAGTATAAAAATTATTGGACAAAATCTGAAAACGTTAATTTCTTAAAGGCTAGTGCTATTCATGCAGATATGATTAATGTAGACTCTTTGGTTGCGAATAGTGCTTTTATTAAAAGCATAAACGCAATGGATATTGACGCGAAAAGAATAAATACTGGAAAAATTTCTTCAAATGTTGGAAAATCTTATTTCGATTTAGATACTGGTGACTTTGTTTTGGGAGAAACTGAAAGTAGTCCAGCATTAAAATATCAAGATGGTGTACTAACTATAAGCGGATTCGATCCAGATGCTTCAGATTCAAATATTGACTCTATTCTCCAAAGATTAGGAGTCGTTGAGGGTGTTGCAAGTAGTGCGCAAACCACAGCAAATAGTATTTCTGCTACTGCTGAATCAGCACTTACTAAAGCATCGTCAGCACTTACTGCCGCACAAACTGCAGAAGGAAAAGCAAGTGCATTAGAGTACCTAACCACGGCATTAGGGAACTATACTGCTGTAGCGGGAGGATTGATAGTTACATCGCAGATGCAGTTGGGGGATAAGACAGGTAAGTACATTGATAAAGATGGTAAAGAGTATGCAGAAAGTGGAGATGGGCGTACTGAGATATACAGCGTCAATGCAGGTATAAGTGGTATGAACAATGATAATATTCTTTTATGGGGAGGAGGCACTTACACAGAAGCAGTCACAGCAGAACAAAATAACTATGTGAAAGACAAAGAAGGGAATCTCATCAATACACTCATAAAGAGAAATGGTACTGGTAAGATTGGAGCATTCTGGATTGACGAAGATACCATTAAAGTTGTCACTGATACACAATCGATTATTATAACAAACAAATATCTTAATGATTTAAAAATTGCAAATGGTTACGATGAAAGTGATACAAAAACATTCATTGAAACAGCTGATCAAAACGAGTTAAACCAAATTATAGAAAAAAACAATTATAAACTGAAAAACATATCTATAGGATCTAAATCTGTTAGTGGTTTTGGAAAGTACAAAATTTCAATTGGAGAAATAGTGTGTACAGTAACTGCTGATAATAGTCAAAGTGGTGAAGATGGCGAATATGCCAAAGCCAAAATTGGTAATTTTAAATTAAGTATAACAGGTCAACAAGATAAAGAACTTAAATTGTATGATATATCAAATGGTAATTTTGAAAATGTATTTGAATTAAATTCAGGATTATCAAAAGTAATAAAAACATTTAAAATAGATTCTCAAGAATTTACTATTGATAACAATACAGAAGGTGAAATATCTGTTGTGTTGACTTGTGATTATAAATTAGAAAACAAAAAAAATTATGATAGCAATGTTATAAGATCTGAAATCAAAATTGAGTTTAATAAACCAATATCTATTATTAGCACTGAAAAAGCAACTGTTTTGTCAAAAGATGGGTTTTTTACTTTATCTGATGGTAATCATTCATTTTCTATAAACAACTCTGGATACATCAATGGAGAAGAGATTAAGATTATTGCAAGAGGTTTACCAGAATATGATGAAAAACAAACTGTTCATCAAACAAAGTTAACAAAAGGTCAGTTATATTCTGTTGGTGGAGTTTTACATGTTTACTAATAACAAAAAAAAAATTGTATTACTTTTCTAATAAAATATAACGAATATGAACGTATTATTTCCACTATTGTTCTTTCTATACTTCTGATAAATATAAAAAAATTAGAAACTGCAACAATAACCACAATAATTACATCCATTAAGAAAGACGAATTTGACAGAATTAATGTGTTAATAACACAATAGATAAATACACTATATAAACAAAAAAGAGGAGCGATCGCTCCTCTTTTTATTTTCTCCTAATTGAAACTCCGAATCCGAAACTTTCTTTAAATCCTGTTTTCAAATTATATGTAACAGTTCTATCAAACTCATTTAATTTTCCCATTGAAAACTTACTATCTTTCATCATATAACACTTACTATCTTTCATTATACAACACTTACTATCTTTCATCATACAACCATCTTTAACTTCTATATATGGAAATCCATTTTCAAATCTATCTACATTGTTCATATCCATATATTTTAAATATTCGTTTTCGATATTTTTATCACGCATATTCATACGTTCTTCTTTAATATACATATAAACCTTATCGACTTTATATAATTTCAACAGATTTTTTTCAACATATTCTTCAACTTCTCGTTCAATCATTTCAATATTTTCTTTGTTTATATACTTTTTAAACACGCTTATTAATTTTTCTTTCAAATATCGTTTTAATCTCTTCTCTATAAACAAATTATATTTAACAGTTCTATTATTTATTTCTTTATATAATAATTCTACTTCACTGTCTTCATCAACACCAACAGCATATCTATCGTCGAAAACATTTCCATTCTCAAAAGTATCTATAAAGATATAATCAGGTAAATTAATATATTTGCTTCCGAACATACATAATCCATCTTTCATACTACCAATTCCTTCACAAATAGAACTATTATTCAAATCATCTTGTGATATAAAATATCCATCATCCCAACTGCTACTAAATATATTATAATCTCTATAATCCAACGCATATTCATTTATTGCTGGATATATAGGTTTTTTAGACATCAATATACTATCACTTTTAGTTGCATTTGTTTTATGAAAATACATATTTCTTATTACTCCAAAAGCCCCATATCCATCATTATATTCATAATCTATATATGTGTTTGAGTAAGGCAGTTCAAATTTTTCACTACCTTCTATTTGTTTGAAAGTTGTCTCATATGAATAATCTCCATAATATAAAACATCATTAAATATAGGATTATAATATCCAGAATATCTATTTATAACTTTTATACCAATTTTATCAACATCCATTTTTTCTTTTATTTCTACACTACCAACAATCATCTTATTATTTTGTGTAATTTTTAATGGTATTGATTCATATTTATCTTCTATTTCTATACTATCTGGTTCAACAACTCTAATTTTATATTTATTATCATCTACTGTCGAATAGTATTCAACATTATAATCATTGTTTATACACTCTGTTATATTATACATAGACACTTGATTAAAAACAGAAAAATAATCTTTAAATCCTAAAGACTCAGAAGTGCTATCAAACCTATCTTTTATAACAATATCCATTTTAAAGTTTTCAATTGTTTCTCCGCCAGAAGCATACATGTCTATCGTTGTGAATTTTTTTTGTGCATCTTCATCATTAGAACCAGTATAATATATTCCAACGCTACCAATTTTAGTATCAACTTTTATGAAACAATTATCGTTATGTATATATTCTATTTCATTTCTTTTTTCACCATCATTATCGTTATAAAATTTTATACTAATTACAGATTCTGTTGTTCCCATATTAATTAAAATATTTTTTATCGAATCTGTTTTGAATATTAATTGTGAGACATCAACACATACTTTTTCACTATCTTGTGTAATTATTTTAGCATCACATATTTCCTTAAATATATTATTATTGATATAGATATCTGAAATAACAACATTACATGATATAGTTCCATAATATTCACATGATTCGTATCCATAAATCACAGTATCATATTCTTCATAATACCCATTCCAGAAAATATAAATTGTTTCTGATTCTGTTTCATCCGAATCTGACCCACCAGAATCACCTACTGGTGAAGTATAACTTACAGAAGTATAATATTCTTTGTTTATTTTTTCAATATTTTTAATATCTTTTCCAATGTCATTATTACTTTCTTCTCTAAACTTAAAAATAATATTATCTATAGTGGAAATATTTTTCTTTGTTGACACAAACACAACATTATTCGATTTATTTTTCCACATATAAAATACATTTTCTCTATTACTTATGTAGTTATCTTCCAAAGCATCATGATATACTCCATCGACTTTTATTGATGTGTTAGAATTTACAGTTTTTATTGTTAAATTATACCTATTCTTTTCACTATTTTCTGCTCTAATTATATCTTTACAAGCGGCGTATAAAAATCCCTTACCAAAATAGTCTAAATTACCGTTAAAAATATTATGTTTATATTTTCCAAGCATAGTATTAACAAAAACTATACCAACAATAAATTTAAATGTATCATTTTTTACAAAATATATTGTGCTATTAAAAACCATGCTATCTATCATGATAGGAATATAGACAAATGAAAATTTATAATCATTATATTCGCTCGATTTTTTTTCTAACCCATTATATTGTCTTATTACATCAAACTTAACTCCTCTAAATAGCGTAGATGGGTTATTCATTTTATTACCACCAAATAATCTAGAATATTTTTTATCAAATCTATTTCCATATTTTTTACCACTGAAAAAATAAGAAAACATATCATTATCAGTATCCTTAAATTTATCTATCCAAAAATCAACACAATCAGAAAAACTATTAAAAATATATCCTTCACCATTTCCGTCTATGCTATTTACATTTTTCTTACCATTATCTTTAACATAATATTTTTCATACACTTCATCGGTTAATATATATTGATAATTTTTTTTGTAGTTTTTAGAACCAAATGCCATATAATATGGCATACTGTGTGTATATTCTGTCTCATCACAACTTCTCAAATTTGTATTTGCAGATAAATTGCTTGTACCAAACACCTTACTTACATTTAATCTATATGGGTTTTCACAACTATCTTTTTGTTCATCATAATATCCCCATTTTGAAATATATGGTGTTGATTTACTCAATAAACATAAATCTGGATGCAATTGCTCAAAATAGTAATCATACTCCGTTTCTAAAATATTACCACTTTCGTCAAACAATGGAGATTTAGCAACACTCTTTATTCTAAAAGCAGAAGTATTGAGTGAATTCATATCATTTGTAGTAGTATTAGAATTCAAATTTTCCGTATTATCCGTAGACTCCGTAGGTGAATTTTTGCCATCATTTTTGTTATTCTTTGGTGAATATTTTTTACTCAATACATTACACTCTTCTGCAAATGCGCTATATTGACCATATGATGAATAATTTATATCAAAATCAAAATCTTTTACTGGAAACCAACTTAAAACACCATGATTAGGCTTAAATATATCCATTATCTCAACTGTATATGTAGAAGAAACAGACACATCATATCCATCATCACCAATTTTATCCGAAGGAATATCATCAACAACAACTATTCTATAATCTGGATTTATCTTTCCATATGCATCAACATACATCATATTGAAGCGAATTCTTCTTCCACCACCATTTTTTGTTTTTAAATATCTATCTACATCAAAGAACTCATATTCTTCTGTATATATTTTAAAAACATTTTTATATGTTTCTGTTTTTGAATCAATATCTAAATCACAAGCCCCGCAAAAATAATCAACATAATAGTCTCCAAATAATGATTCTTCATTATTTGGTATTAAAATAATAACGTCTACATCAGAATCAGACATATTATTCATATCAATAATATCATTACTGTTCTGTAAAGTATTTGATAAAGGCAACGATATTTTACTATTATACACCAAAGAATCTTCTAAAAGAATTTTTGCACCACTATACTTTGTGCCATTATATTTTTCACCTTCTTTTTTGGCATAAAAAACAACAAAATTATCGTAGCATCTTGCCTCAAACTTACTTTTCTTATTAGCATTAACACATTTAACTAATGCTTTTGCAATATCGCTTTTTGTACTATTTTTATTAACAGAGAATCTAAAACCATCAATTTCTCCAATTTCCATTTTTTGGATTTTTCCTCCATTAATATTTACATTATCTGCATAATAACACTCTACATGAGAAACAATATTTCCATTTTCATCTTTCTCTTTATAGTCTATACCTATCCAATCGCCTGGTTCAAATGGTTGTAATATTTCAAATCCATATTGCGCTCTATTTGTAAAACCTTCATATATATCCAATGGTTCCGCATATCCAGTAACCCTTTCTTTTTCAAATCCAGATATTAAATCTTTATCAAATAATTCAACATCTTTACCATCAATCTTCACTTCATATTCGGTAGCGATATCAACATTATCACTATCATTACTATCATCGCTATCGCCATTATTTTTATTAATTTTAGTATATCTATGCAAATTTTTCTTATTATCCTCAAAATAATATATAGCATTACCTTCTGTTTCTGAAAGTTCACTCAAATCAGAAAACTCACAAAACTCAATATTATTACAATAAACACCAATATATCTTGCGAAATCATATGATTCACCATCTGATTCACCATCGTTATTCTTAAATGTATCGTCATCAAAAAGATATTCGATATTCATAATATATGGAAATATAAGATTGTTTCTTTCAAATCCTTCAGTAAACCATTGATCATTTTTTAATACAGGATTGTCATTCTTCAACAATTCATTACCAAAACTTTCTACCTTCTTTTCGAGAACTCCACTAACTTTATTAATACCATAATATGTAACCTCTGCATTTGAGAAATTAACATACATGGATTTATCAAACTCAAATAATTCTTGCTCGACATAATTTCGAATATATTTACCCAATACAGAACCTTCTCTCAAATCAAACGTTTTTATCAAAACAGCCTTATCAAGAATATCTTTTTTAAAATCAAATTCTTGATTCAATACATTTTCATCAACATTTAAATTATAATTTGATGGTGTATCTAATCTAAATATCAAAAAATAATTAGGCAATTTTTCTCTTAAATATAATGGTGCAATAAATCCAATCTCTTCATCATAAAAATAAGAATCTATATATTCAGCACCACACCAATACATAGTTTCAAATTGATTATCATAACTATCACTAATAGCAATATCACTAAAGTTTTGATATACTTCATACGCTTGAGAGCCAGAACCCGTTAAAAATTTAGCAATATCCATATTATATGTGCCATTTCGTTTTACAGACACATTCTTATATTGATTTCTATTCAATAATGCACTTGACGCATATGACTCCATATACATCTTCTTTCCATTATACATCAACTTTGTATTAGTTGTTAATTTAGGATTAGTTCTAACAAGCGTAAAACTGACACCATCATCAAGTTTTACATATTTAGTTTTTTGAGAAACTTTTGCCATGATTTTAATATATCTTTTATAGTTATTTATGAGAAAAAAGGGGCGATATTTAAATATCACCCCTTGTAAAATAACGAATCCTCAAATTCATCATATATCCTTTTTATCAACTCTTTATACATCTCATTTCTCGATTCAAGGATTCTTCTATCAACATTTGGATTCTTATTATTATATGTTTCTTTACAAAACTCACATACGAAATTCTCTGTATCATTCTTTCTTCTGTCTATGATAATATCTTTTCCACATATAGCACATTTCCACTCCATGCATCCTATATGCTTTTCATAAACACTTCTTTCACAAACACATTTAAAGAATGGGTCATAAATCAAATCCAAACATTGATTTTCTATATTTTTCAGGTAATCTTTAAAAGTATTAAGTTCCAAGATTTCCATCATGTTTTTATTAATCTCCATTAAAATAATAATTATTTTTATAAAAAATGAATCAAAGCAAACACAGCAGCAACAATTAAAACTGGAATTCCAACAAATACACAAAAACAAGTCCAAGGTTTAACATATTGTCTTGACACATCTTCCGCTGGAGTAAATTTAATCAAATAACTATTTTCAAATATCTCTTCACTCCCATCATGACTAATTTCAGTTGACTCTAATGGAATCAATTCATAAGCAAGCAAATCAATAATATTCAATTTAACAAGAACATTTTGAATTTCATTCAACTCCCTCATGAGCAAATGTCTATCTTCATCTGTTCCCAACTTTATATTTGGATCTCTATTAATTACAGTATATATATGACCAAGCCAATCATATTTCAAACCAGCATTTTCAATAAATTGCTTATTTTCTTTACACACTTTTCTAATAGTTCTCCAAACCCTTAATTCTTTAAAAAAATTTACTATCCACATAAAACATTATTTTTAAATTATTCCTCTTATAATCATATCAACCTTAAGGTCATCTGCTATTTTTTGAATATGTGGGTGTGCATGTTTATCACACCTTCTATACAAAAAGAACTTCCAAGTTTCAGCATAACAACACATCATAAATTCTGTCTTTAAATCCAAATTAAGAACACCTCTCGCATCCTCTGGTTTCCAACCACATTCACCAACAAGTTTAAGATATTCCTTCTCTGATTTCTTAAGAGCGCTTTCATAAGATTTCCATCCAATATCATTTTTTCTCAAAAATGACAATTGCTCATCCAAACTCATAAATAAAATTTCTGGATTATCTACACACCATTTATCAACCAACTCATAAAATTTAGAAGGCAACGAAATTAAAATCTCTCCTCCAAACTTCTTTCCATTATAGTTACAATATCTTGTTGATTCTTGTGCTCTCGAAACACCACCCTTTACGCCTCTATGACGATTTACACTCTCTCCACCAACTCTGTCCATAACAAACTTATAGCAATATCTCTTGTGGTGAAAATCCGTTGGCTCATCAACCATATATTTCAAATCCGCTTTCCAGTCCTTATCATAATTATTATCGATTGCTTCTGCTGGATCTTCATAATCACCTTGAATAATCGTTCTATAAGTTGTTGTAATATAAGCATTTAAACCTCTAAATCTAACTCTTGAATAATTATCTTTTAGATATTTAACGATTACACCAACATTCCATATCTTACATACAAGATATACTGTAAAAAACTCTGTAACAGATGTGTGTCCATTCTTAATACAAACATCATTTACAATTCTATCAGCAGAACCTTCTTTAATAAGATTTTCACTCTTATAACAAGTTCTTGCAGCAAGTTCTGCCATCTTTAAACCACCTTCAAAACCAAGTTCTTGGTGTATATATTCAATACTATCTTCTACAAATTTCATCTTTATTATACTTTATTTATTATGCAATTTCAAAATTTAATATATATCTAAAACGACTTTCAGTTTCTTCTACATTTATTTTCCAATTAGTAATAGTCAATTCAATATCAACTGGATTCATTTTATTATAAAACCAATCTTTTCCATTTACTTTATAAATATCAGACACAATCTTATTAGCAGACTCTTCAATCATCTTTCTAATAATTTGAGTATTAGCATCTATTCCATATAATCTCAAATTAATTATTTCTTCTCTTGTAACGAGAGAAGAAACAGAAATTAATGTTGTTTCTTTTAATTTATTTAAAATACGATTATTCTTAATTTCATAAACCTTATGTGGTTCAACTTCATCTACAAAATGTAAATTGAAATCGGCAAAATCATAATCATCATATATTGCCTGAATTAATTCCTTTAATTGCTCTCTATCTAAAACACTTTTCATAATAAAATACAGTTTTGTTACATAAAATATAACAAAAATAAAAAAGAGGTTGATTAAGACCTCTTTCATTTTTATAATTTCTTCTTCAACTCATTCAAGTCAGTAATATACATATCTTTCGGTTCCTTTTCTTTAATAAAATCAAGTTCTTCTTTCTTATCCTTTGCGTTTTTCATCAACTCCATATACCTCTCGTTAGTCAAACTATAAATAGGCATATTCAAAAGATAATTATAACTTCCATCAATCATTTCAAACTTATTATCATCCAACCATTTGATAATCACTTCTTTCTTTACATTATTAACAACAAGTTTCTTATCTATAATTGATTTGATAAATTTAGCCTTGAAAGCCAACACTCTTAATTCTTTGGATAATTTCTCAATAAGATAATCTTTTCTTTTCTGATAGAAAACCAACCTGAATTCAACAAAGTATTTAACAATATCTTCTACACAATCAAATATCTTCAACTTCTCATTTTCATCAAGTGTGGTAAGGTTCTCTGTAACACAATCATTTATTTTCAAAAGTTTTTCAAGTTTCTCTTTATCATTAATTATCTTATCAAACTCTTCTTTTTTAAACTTCAAAATATAATCAACCCCAGATGACGAATTATTATCATAATCCTTAAGTATCTTTTTTTCAACAAGTTCATCAAGATACGATTCATACTTTTCAAAAGTTATAGATGGTGGGAGTTCAGT
>JAEIGA010009000.1_pt1 | contig 15107 bp, 14 predicted proteins | sample 9270691 | NCBI WGS metagenome assembly JAEIGA01 (sample SAMN17057246, study PRJNA624740) | gut metagenome | biome: biome; isolation source: fecal sample | host: Bos grunniens | place: China: Xizang | collected 2019
AAGAGGTTGGTGCTGCAGCATTCTATGGTTGTACTTATTTGACTGACATTGAAATTCCTGCATCAGTAAAAGTGATGGGTGATAATAGTTTTGCTCTTTGCTCTAAAGTGAAATCTATCAAATCGGCAGCTCTTGTTCCGCCTACTATTGAAGATAAAACATTCTACGAAGTAGATCTTAATACTCCTTTGTATGTTTATGAATCGGCATACGAAGCTTATAAAGCAGATAGATATTGGGGTAGATTTAATAATATCATTAAAGTAGATAATATGCCAACAGGTGTAGAATATACAGATGAATCATCAGTTGTAATTTATACTCAAGGCGGTGTGCTTTATGTTGAGGGTGTAGAAACTGGTTATAATGTATTTGATGCGGCAGGTAGATTGGTTTATACTGGTCGTGATGCTCAATTGCAATTGCCTCGTGGGGTGTATATGGTCGTTGTTGGTGATGAGGTGGAAAAGATAGTGCTTTGATAGATTACAGATAATTAACATACCCCCTCCCGCTTTGCGGACTCCCCCTAACTAAGGGGGAGAATATGAGGGGCTACTTTGGCGGACGCACGAGCCGTGCGTCCCTACAATAAAACGGCTACTCGATTTGGGTCGGGTAGCCGTTGTTGTATGTGGGGTTATCGGGGGATTTCGATTACTTTGAGGTTTTTGATTTCGGAGTTTTTGATTTCGAAGCGGAGGAGGGTGCGGACTTGGTGGAAGCCTTGTATGCCTGCGGCACCGGGGTTGAGGGTGAGCATGTCGTGGTGTGGGTCGTAGATAACTCTGAGAATGTGACTATGTCCGCATACGAATATTTTGGGTTTTACGGCGAAGATTTGGCGTAATGCCTTTGTGTCGTATTTGCCAGGAAAACCACCGATGTGGGTCATGAGTATCTTGATGCCATCGATGTCGAAAGAGAGGAATTCGGGGAAGTCGTATCGGATGTCTTGCCCATCGATATTGCCATGCACAGCGCGGAGTGGGGCAAAGGAGCGGAGGCGGTTGACTACGTCGAGCGAGCCGATGTCGCCAGCATGCCAAATTTCATCGCAATCGGTGAGATATTTTTCTATTTTTTTGTCACACACGGCATGAGTGTCGGACATTAGTATGATTTTCATTGTTATTATGAGTGAGAGTTTGTGCGTGCAAAGGTACCAAAAAAAATTATATAAATAGGTTCTTAAAAAGAAATATTTTACTAGAGAGTGTGATTGCCTATAACAAAACACAAACACTCATTGTGGGTGTCTGTGTTAGCTTTTTCAAAAGCAATTTACTATTTTAGTCTTTTAAATGTTATGATACAATCTGAATATTGATCTTTCAAAATTAATTTATTATCTTTTACAGAATAAGCAAATTCGCTACCTCCACCCATAAGACCTGTATATTCTCCTTCTTCATATTGCGGAATTAAAATATCAATTGTATTATATGGTTCTTGTGTTTTACTATCATATCTTATTAAATTGACAATTAATATTTTATCTTCAATAATACCGAAGTCTTTTTTGCTGATTGTTGCTGTATATGGTTCCATTTTGTATTTAAAGTATGTTCCAATCTCACCATTATTATCACTAACATTAGGGATAGTAGTTCCTGGTAAAAAGATAAAATCATTAATTTTAAATTCGATAATTGATTTTTCTAATTTATCAATAATCTGTTTTGTATTGTCACCTACATTTTCTGTTGAAATCCATTCATATTTACCACAAAGTCCATTTACTTCTTTGTGGTTTTTGACTCTGTTTTCCATAGAATCAACCACAGAAATTAAATCTGGTCTCCATTGAAATTCGCGTGTAGTATATACATCATAAAGACGATTATAATGAGTCAATATGAGCTTTTCGTTTTTCACTACTTCATACTTATATTTTATATAACCAAGATCAGAATTTTCTGTATATTCCTCTTTACCATGATATATAATCAAAGAATCTTCTGAAATAAATTCGCAGTTTTCTTCATTTATATAATAGATTAATGTATCTATTATTGTTTCATTTGTATATGGATGATTATAAGTTGCTGCCCAAATACCATATACATCTTGGTTAACATAATCAACATCATTATGTTGATTACAAGCAACAAATATTGATGCAATAATTGCAAATAATAAAACTGATTTTTTCATAGTTTATATAATTTTAGTTTAATATGTTTTTTGTTTTAATAACGTATTGTGATTTTGTTTATTGTATGAAGGAAGAGTATTTTTATTTGCAGACGAGGCGGACGGCTTGTCCGTAGTAGGGAATATTGCTGTGAGTCAGAGATAGATAGTTGGAACAAAAATAGAGGTATTGGGGATTGTTTTGTTCTTTACATGTGGTGCTCCAATATACTCCTGTGATATTTATGTTGCCAATTTCGGTGCCATTTCTATAGCCGCAGGCGGGCAGAAATACTGCTCCTGCGAGTTGCATTTTGTTCCATTTGTTTGTGCTGTATTTGTTTTTGGAGAAGTGTTCTTCCCCGAAAGCATTGCCTATGCCCGATTTGAAGGTAATGCCTTGTGGCGAGACCCAATTGTCAGGTAGCAGAATGAAGCCATTGACGCCTTCGATAGAGGCTACACCATATAGGTTTTCGGCATTGTTGCGCTTGAAAATCAGGTAGTGCCATTCGTCAGCGGATAGTGTGCGCCATAGGCTGTCTTGCCCTCCGCCATTGGAGATAGCGTTGTAGATGCCCCAATTGTAGTTGGTACTGTCGATGCTGAAATCAGCGGCGATGGTGTCAATATGAATGGAGTCAATGCTAATTGTGTCAATGATGATAGTGTCTAAAGAAAACCGAGAGAATCCGTAGCCGAAAGGGTTGTCGGGGCAGTCGGGATTGTATTCGCTACTGATAGTCCAAGGCTGATAATTGACTGCTAATGAGTCGAGAGCGGTGTTGTCGAACCCCGATGTTGCCCAGCCGAATAGGTCTATCCATAAAACAATCGTTTAGTTTTAATGAAAATGGAATAGGCGGGAGTTTATAGTTTAGTCTAATTCTTTTTTGTATCCATAAATTGGATTGCCACAAATATCTTCTCCCTTAAATTTATCATGTCGGTATTCTAATGTGTCTTGTTTTATGGAAAAAGAAATTTCATGCTCTAACCATATTATTGTGCCAGTATAAATATTATTATCTTTGTGGTATGTAGTATCTTGCAATTGATATGTTCCACGTTGCTTGATAGAGTCTGCTGCGTATTGTATAAGTTCATTATCAGTAATAATAGTTTTATAGCCTAATCGTTCGATATGTTTTATAGGAAATATTAGCGGAATATAGTACGCAGATTTCCATGTTCCATACAATCGAGATTCCAATGTTGGACCGTTGTTTTTTAGTTCTGTTGTGAGTTGTTCACAAGAAAAAAGCATTAAGGTTGCCAATAAAATGGTAATGAATTTAATTGTTTTCATAATTTAATTCTTTTTATAGTGAATAGTACTTCCTCCAACAACTAAATCGTCGCCTTTTGATGTAGGAGTCAGATATAAATTATCTTGAAGAATGGAGAAATGAATTTTTAAGCTATCTTCGAGGATTATTTTACCTTGATATTTATTGTTTTGTTTGTCATATATTGTGTCATTGAAACTGAATTTCTTTTGTATTGATAGATTTTCTTTATAATATTCAGTATAGACTAAGTTGGTGTTGATGATTAGTTTATAGTCTAAACATTCGTGAGGATGACTATATTCAGGGGCAACACCAAGTGGTGTTTCTGAAATGGATTGCCAAGTGCCACATAGCCGAGATTCCAATGATGGACCATTGTTTTTTAGTTCTGTTGTGAGTTGCTCGCAAGAAAAAAGCATTGTGGTTACCAATAAAATGGTAATGAGTTTAATTGCTTTCATAATTAAATAGTTTTTAGATTATTATAAAGTCGCCGAGAAGGATGTATCCATTTTTTAATTTGAATATTATGGTGTAAACACCTTTGCCCCATGGGGTGTCGAGGATTGTTGTATCTTCTGCACGTAGAGTTATATTGTCAGTATGAACAATACCTCTTACTCGCTCGAAAATAATAATTTCAACATCTTCTTCATTGAAATTTGATAAAATAGATAGTTGTGAAGAGTCGAATGATTTGAAACATATTATTTTATATTGGTTATAATCAATGCCATTTCCAGCAGATATGGGTAAAGTGTCTCGAGGGAAAGGGACAATGTTTAATTCTAATCCATTAAAATCATATTTTTTTAATATGATGGGGTGATTGTTTATAGGTATGAATGCGGATAGGTTATGTATAACCAGTATTAATAAAAAAGATAAGATTAATTTGCGCATAGGATTCGTTTTGTTTATATTGCAAATATAGGGAAAGAGTGGAAATTTGGCAAATTTCATCTATTAGAAAACGTAAATATATGATTGTTTATTGTATTTGATAAAATATTCTGATATATAGAGTGTTATTGTATTTTCTAATAAAATATAATAGTGTTATATTTATTAGAAAAATTTTTATTACCTTTGCAATGTGATAAAAGTTTGATTTTTATGAAGAAGAAAATTTGTATTTTGTTGCTAATTGTGGTATGTTTGTTTAGTTGCCAAAATAGTGGTAAGATTGATTATGAGCATATCATACAAAATGCTTATAAGGCAAAATTATTTCGTACATTGCAATCAGTTGATATTGATAGTTTGGCTATTGTTGATGCTGTGTGTATAGAGAAAGGAGATATGAGTGGTAGTTGTATTTGTGAGGGTATGATGGGTTTTGCGAAATTTTATGAGAGAGATTATTTGGGGGCATTGATATTGTTAAAAAATGCAGAATCGAAACTTCAGTTTTGTGATTCTATGTCGGGATTTGTGTATCATTATCTTTCGGAAATCTTGGCTACAGAAGATTCGGTTGAGGCTTTGAGATATATAAATAAGGCTATTGATGTAAGTGTTAGGCGATTAGATACAATGGATTTGGTTTATGCTTATCGTCAGAAAGCTAATATTGTCGGCGTTGATTCTGCTAAAAAATATATAGAGAAGGCTTCGGATATTCTGATTGCAAGAAAAGATACGTTTCAAAATATGTTGTGTTGGTCGCGTTATGCAATCAATTATTATGATAAATTGCATCCAGATAGTGTTATAAAATTTGTTAAGCCACTGTGTGATACACGACCATACGCATTAGACCAAATGGTTTTGGCAGATGCTTATATACGAAAGGGGGAGGTTGATAGTGCTGTTGTTTATGTAAGTTTGTTTGAAAATCATCCGATGTTTCAAATAGATAAATATTATCTAAAGGGGAAAATAGCAGAGTTGCAAAAAGAGGATGCTTGTGCTGCGAATTGTTATAAGTTGGCTTACGAAACTTATGATAGAGAGATGAACAAGTATTTAAAATTAAATTTGAGTGATAAAAATTCTCAATATAATCTACAACTGCTTAAAATAGAGAGCCAAAAAGAGAAAATGGCATTGTATAAAGCAATAATAATTTTGTTGATTACTTTATTGTTGATTGTGTTGATATTGATTGTTTTGTATTTTGTGATAAAGAGATATAGAGATAAAATAGGGTTGATGAATATAAAACAAGATAATAATCAGAAGGCTTATAATAGTTTGTTGAATCAGTATGTAACTAAATATTCAAAAAATATAAATAGAGAGACTATTGTTTTTGAATCTAATAATGTCTTGTTGAAGGTGAAAGATTTGTATCCTACGCTGACTAAAACTGATATTGCAATTATATGGTTGTTGTATTTGAAAAAAGATAAGAAGTTTATAACCAATATAATGAGTATTACGGATGCGTATTATTTTCAGAGACGAACGATAATATATCGGACTTTTGGATTTGATTCGATAAAAGAGTTGGATGTGAGATTGATTCCTTTTATAACAAGTTGTCTTTTTGAATAAGAAATGCGCCTCAAGGGTGAGTACTTGAGGCGCATTTTTTATTTTGTTTCGGGTTTTGCAAGCATTCCGTCGAAGAGGGTTTTGATAATGATGTGTCGGTGGTCGCGAATGTAGGTTCCGATGTTGTTTTTGAGGTATGGGGCTTCGAGGCCTTTGAGAGAGTAGAGCATCATCATGGCTGCCCATTGTGTGCTGTGGATTTGGAAGATGCCGAGTCGCATGCCTTCGTCCATGATTTGCTTAATCATACGTATTTCTTTGATGTCGATAGAGCGACGGGCTTTTTCGACTTCGTAGATATTGCGGAAGAAGTCGGCACGGAGCGAACCGTTGCGCTCTATGGCTTCTTTTACGGCATCGAAGCGTGTGAAGATGTATTCTTCAAGTTTTTTTTCGGGCGAGAGGTCTTTGTTCATAACTACTTGCAGACGCTCGATAAGATGGTCCAATTCGTTTTCTATCACAGCAAGATATACTTCGTCTTTGTTGCTGAAGTAGGTGTATATGGTGCGGCGACCTTTGCCAGATTCGTTGGCAATGTTGTTCATGGTGACATTGGTTTTGCCGTGCATGGCGAACAGACGGCGTGCAATATCAACGATGAGTTTGCGGGTTTTGGATTGTTTGTTGGTGTCTTTCATTGTTTATAGTCTACAGTCAACAGTTTGTGGTTTTTCAACCTTGTGGTGATAGGACAAAGCACGCTATGTCCTTACATTGCAGTGCAAATTTAAGGTTTTCTTGGCATTTGAGCAAATTTTTGGACGTAAAAATGGCACAAAAGGGCGTTTTAGTGCAAAAACAGAGAAAAAAAGGTTATTGGGAATGATAGTATAAGTTTTTTTTCGTAACTTTGCAGTAATTGTGTAGAGTTTAAAGTTAAGAGTAGAGAGAGCCTTTGGCATTAACTCTAATTTTTAATCTCTATACTTTAAACTTTAAACTTTAAACTCTAAACTCTAAACTATTATGACAACACTTATTGAAAATATCGGACGTTTGGTTCAAGTAGAACGTGAGATCCGTCCGTTTGTGGCAGGTGATGCTATGAGCATTTTGCCTGAGATTGAAAATGCTTATCTTTTGGTGGAAGATGATGTGATTAAGGCGTTTGGCCCGATGGCAGAAGCCCCAGAAACTGCTGACCAAGTGGTGGATGCAGAGGGTCGCTTTGTGTTGCCTGCATTCTGCGATGGTCATACTCATATTGTGTATGCTGGTAGTCGTGAGCATGAATTTATTGATAAAATCAATGGTTTGAGCTATGAAGAGATTGCAAAACGCGGTGGCGGTATATTGAATTCAGCTAAACGCTTGCATGACACATCGGAAGATGGACTCTATGAACAAGCACTTGAACGTGTGTATGAAATGATTGGTTTCGGTACGGGTGCGGCAGATATTAAGAGCGGTTATGGCTTGTCTACTGAGGACGAATTGAAGATGTTGCGCGTAATTCGTCGTTTGAAAGAGACTACGCCAATGACTATTCGTGCTAACTTCCTCGGTGCGCACGCAGTGCCTGTGGCGTATAAAGGTCGTCAGGGGGAATATGTGGATTTGATTTGTAAAGAGATGATTCCGGCTGTGGCAGAAGAGGGATTGGCAGATTTTATTGACGTGTTCTGCGATAAAGGGTTCTTTACGGTAGAAGAGACTGCTCGTATGCTTGAAGTGGGTGCAAAATATGGTATGCGTCCGAAAATCCATGCTAACGAGCTTGATGTGTCGGGCGGTGTGCAAGTGGGCGTGAAATACGATGCGCTTTCGGTTGACCACCTCGAACGTACTACAGAAGTAGAGATTGAATGCTTGCGTAATTCGAATACTATTCCTACGATTTTGCCAGGCACTTCGTTCTTTCTCGGATTGCCATACGGTAATGCTAAGGGTATGATTGAGGCAGGATTGCCAGTGGCATTGGCATCGGACTATAATCCGGGTTCTACTCCATCTGGTAATATGAAATTTGTGATGTCACTTGCTTGTATCAATATGCGATTGACACCTGCACAAGTTATCAATGCAACTACTATAAATGGTGCGGCAGCTCTTGGCTTGGCTCAGACACATGGCTCTATCGCTGTGGGTAAAAAAGCTAATTTGTTTATCACTAAAAAAATACCTTCAATCGACTTTATTCCATACGCATATACAACTGATATTGTTGAGGCTGTTATGTTGAATGGGGAGTTTATACAATGATGTGTTTTGTTTTGTAGAAGACATAAGAACATAATAACATAATTTATAATCTGTTTTTTGTTCTTTTGTTATTCTGTCTTTTTAAATTATAATTTATGGATGCATTGAATAAGTTTCCGTCGGTGGTGTTGGGATTGTTGATGGCGTGTGGGTTTATATTAACACAGGTGCTTGATGGGTTAGCAGGGACGGCATTTGTCTTGTACACAATGCTATTTTGGGAGTTGTGGTATTTGAAGGTATTGGCTTCTACTCGCGCGAAGGCTACAGAATATTATGACGGAGTAGTGGGTAGATTTAAAGCGTCGGTCTGGATGATTCTTTCTGTCGAAACGCTCTTTTTGCTGTTGAGTGTACTTTTTGTTTTTGTGCCTAATGTTGTGCCTGCTGCAGTGATTGGCATGGCTAAGTCGGCAAGATTCTTGGTACATTCGGTGCTATTTATATGGCAAATATCGATGTTGATGAACGCCCTTGCGGCAACTATGTCGGCGGAAGAGTATAAACTTGAGCGTGGCAAAATAGTGCTTATGCTTGTGTTTGCACCTTTTGGAGCTATGACAATGAGGAATTAGGAGTGAGGAATGTGGAATGTTTTTAATTATGAACCGAAGGTCTTTGAACTTTAAGTGAAAAAATTGTGAATTATGAATTGTGAATTGAAATTGCAAGAGCAAGTAAATGAGCTATTTGAACAACAACTCTCGGTATGGGAGATGGCTCGTAATAATTTTGAAGGATTGAAAACTGTGCAAATTCGTCAGTTTGATTTCGACGGTTTTGCTGTGAAGGTGCAATTTAACCCTGCCCGTATGGTGTCGTCGGGTGCCAAGGTAGATGCTAAAACTATTGCCGAACGCAAATGTTTTCTTTGTGCTGCCAATCGTCCCGAAGTGCAACGTGGTATTGAGTGGCGCGATTATGATATTTTGATTAATCCGTTCCCTATTTTCACTCGCCATTTGACTATACCTCGTCGTGAGCATGTTGACCAACAACTTGTGCCATATATCAGTGATATGTTCGACTTGGCTCGAGAATTGGCTGATTTTATTGTTTTCTATAATGGTCCAAAATGTGGTGCTTCGGCTCCTGACCATATGCACTTTCAAGCTGGTAATGCTGATTTCTTGCCTCTTGTTGGGGATTATTTTAATTTGAAAGCTGATGGTAAATGCACAATGCACAATGCACAATTTACAATTGATGGAGTTGATGTATATACTATTGATAATTATTTACGAGAGGTATATTGTATAGAGTCTTGTGATAGAGATGCTTTGCGTGAGGCATTTATGAAATTATATAACTCGTGGGTGAAAGAAGAAGGTGTTGAGCCAATGATGAATGTTGTATGCCTTTATCGCGAGGGTAAATGGTATTTATTTGTAATACCTCGTGGAGCATTCCGTCCTTGGCAATATACAGCCGAAGGAGATGAGCAATTGCTCGTTTCGCCTGCAACGGTAGAGGTTAGTGGTTTGTTTATTACTCCTGTGAAAGAGCATTTTGAGCGCATTACAAAAGAGGATGTGGTGGATATTCTTAAGCAATGCACTATTGAGTGAGGAATGAGGAGTGAGGAATGTTTTTTAATTATTTTTGTAAATGGGGATAGAGCGTAGAAAAAGGGAGTTTGTGGAGTCGGTGGATCCGATGAAGATGTATATTCCTAAAGAATTTGGGGGAGAACAAGACCCGCCTAAATTGGAAAAAGCAGATATGGAACAATTACCAAAATTGATTGATGAGCCGATAATTACTGTCGGGATAATGCATGCAGAGCGAATAGGTTTCTTCTTTGATTCGCCGTTTCGTTGTGCCGAGATGCCTAATATTACGTTTGATGGCGAGTATGAAGTTTTGCTTTCTGAATCGGGGCGTGTGAGTTTCTTTGAACAAGAGTTTGATTCATTACATTTTACGCCTATTGAAGAGCAAGATTATACGTCGGAAGATGGTTATTTTGAACTCGAAGATGTGGTGATTGGTATCAATTTCCATTGGGAGCGCAAAGAAAATCAACGTTTCAAAGGTGGACTTACGTTTATGATAGAGCATGGCAAGGTGGTTGCTATCAATGAAATACCTACTGAAGCATATATATTCTCGGTGATTTCGAGCGAGATGAGTGCTACTGCAAGTCTTGAATTGTTGAAAGCCCATGCTGTGATTTCGCGTTCTTGGCTCTTGAAACCTATTATTCATAACGAACATAATGCGAATGCAGTGCTTGAACAGCGCACTGATGATGAGTTGATTAAGTGGTACGAACGTGATTCGCATGAATTATATAATGTGTGTGCTGATGACCATTGTCAACGTTATCAGGGTATCACTCGTGCTCGTACGGAGAATGTGCGACTTGCTATTGAGGCAACACGAGGTTTGGTGCTGATGAATAATGGCGAGATTTGTGATGCTCGTTTTTCTAAATCGTGTGGCGGTGTGAGCGAGGTGTTTGAAAGTTGTTGGGCAGATGAGCATTATCCTTATTTGGAGAGAGTGGTAGATGCTCAGCAGTCGGAGGTTGCTGATTTGAGAGTAGAGGAGAATGCTGATGCTTGGATTCGCGGTGAGTATGATTCGTTCTGCAATACTCACGATAAAGAGATTCTATCACAAGTGCTTAATAACTACGACCAAGAGACAACCGATTTCTATCGTTGGAAAGTGGAATATACAACAGAACAATTGTCAGACTTAGTGGCTCGCCGTTCGGGTATTGATTTTGGTACTATCGTTGCTCTTGAGCCAGTTGAACGTGGCGTGTCGGGTCGTTTGACCCGCCTTCGTATTGTGGGTACAAAACGCACAATGATTGTTGGTAAAGAGTTAGAGATACGCCGTTGGTTATCTGAATCACATCTTTATAGTTCTGGGTTTGTGGTTGATAAAACTGGTGAAGGTTTCCGTCTTATTGGTGCTGGTTGGGGTCATGGTGTTGGATTGTGTCAGATAGGTGCAGCTGTGATGGGCGCAAAAGGCTATAAATACGACGAGATATTGAGTCATTATTTTGTGAATTCGGAATTGAAGACATTATATAAATAAGATATTAGACACGAGACACAAGACTTGTTTTGAATATTAAGTTTTAATTTTTATAAATAATATGGAAAAAAGAATTTCTCCTTGGGCGTGGGTAACAACGCTCTATTTTTTGGAAGGTATACCCTATTTTATTGTCAATCAAATTTCAGTTATTATGTTGACAAAGATGGGAGTGCCTAATGGTGAAATGGCATTTTTTACGTCATGGCTTTATTTGCCATGGATGATTAAACCATTTTGGAGCCCATTTATTGATATTTTTAAAACAAAGCGATGGTGGACAATTTCTATGCAAATTGTAATGTCAATAGCCTTTATTGCTTTGGTTATGTCAATACCACATCCAGAACCTGCTCTTATAGCATCAGGGCAAACGCCAATTAGTATGTTTTATGTAACGTTGATGTTATTTGTAATTATTGCATTTGCTTCTGCTACTCATGATATTGCTGCAGATGGTTTTTATATGATAGCATTAAATCCTGGGGATCAGGCTTTATTTGTAGGTATTCGTAGTACATTTTATCGTTTGTCAGGTATTTTTGGGCAAGGTGCTTTGGTCGGTTTGGCAGGTTATATTGAGTTGAAATATGAAAATATACCTATGTCATGGACCGTTACAATGATTTGTTCTGCTTTGATATTGTGTGTATTGACTCTTTATCATACATTTATTTTACCAAAACCAAAGAGTGATGCTTCTGTCCTTAAAGATGATAAAAAACCAACAGCAAATGAAATCTTTAAAGGATTTGCAGACTCATTCAAAACTTATTTTATGAAATCTGGCGTTTGGTTGGCAATAGTATTTATGTTGCTTTATCGTTTACCAGAAGGCTTTTTGCTTAAATTGTGTGGTCCGTTTTGTTTGGCATCATTAGAAAGTGGAGGTTTAGGTTTATCTACAGCAGGTTATGCGTTAGCTTATGGAACAGTTGGGGTTATTTTCCTTACAATAGGCGGTATTTTAGGTGGTATTTTTGCTTCGCGTGTAGGGCTTAAAAAATCTCTTTGGGTTATGGCTTTAGGTATGACATTGCCATGTATAACATTTGTGTATTTAGCAATTTATCAACCCGCTAATATTTGGGTTATATCTACTGCGATTGCAATTGAGCAATTTGGTTATGGATTTGGTTTCACAGCTTATATGCTTTATATGATGTATTTTTCTGATGGAGAATTCAAGACATCACACTATGCTATTTGTACTGCATTTATGGCAATGAGTATGATGATACCAGGTATGTTTGCTGGTTATATTCAAGAAGCTTTGGGTTATGTTGATTTCTTCTGGATGGTGATGGCTTGTTGTATTGCTACATTTGTGGTAACATTCTTTGCATATCGCAAACTTGACCCTAACTATGGAAAGAAATAGTAATGTGTAATTAGTAAATAGTAATAAAAAATCCTGCTTGACTAAGCAGGATTTTTTTATTTCTCAATTCTTAATTTTCAATTTTCAATTTTCAATTCATAAGTATGGTGCTGTTGGGCTTTTGGCGAGTTGCTTTATTTTTTCGGGGGTGCCTGTGGCTACTATTTCGCCACCGCGTTTGCCTGCCTCAGGACCGAGGTCGATGAGGTGGTCGGCTTGGCGGAGAACATCGAGGTTGTGCTCAATGACGATAACGGTATTGCCACGAGAAACGAGGCGTTGGAGTACGTTCATGAGTACTTTGATGTCTTCGAAGTGTAGGCCTGTGGTTGGCTCGTCGAGGATGTAGAGTGTGTGGCCTGTGTCGCGTTTTGCGAGTTCTGTGGCAAGTTTTACGCGTTGGCTTTCACCACCTGAGAGGGTTGTGGAACTTTGTCCGAGTTTGACATAACCGAGACCTACGTCCTGCAGAGTTTGGAGTTTGTGGACAAAGGTAGGCATATTCTCAAAGAATTCAACAGCCTGATTGATAGTCATATCGAGTACGTCGGCAATAGATTTGCCTTTGAAGCGAACTTCGAGGGTCTCACGGTTGTAGCGTTTGCCTCCGCAGGCTTCGCAAGGTACATAGACATCAGGCAGGAAGTTCATTTCGATTTTCTTCATACCATTGCCAGAGCATACTTCGCAACGTCCGCCTTTGGCGTTGAAAGAGAAACGACCGGGTTTGTAGCCACGGATTTTGGCTTCTGGCAGTCCGGCGAAGAGATTACGGATGTCGTTGAAAATGCCTGTGTAAGTGACTGGATTAGAACGTGGTGTGCGACCGATAGGCTCTTGGTCTACCGTAACTACTTTGTCGATATATTCGATGCCTTCGATAGAGTCGTAAGGTAGTGGTTCTTCTTTACTACGATAGAAGTGGCGGGTGAGGATTGGGCGTAAAGTGCTGTTGATGAGTGATGATTTGCCACTACCTGATACTCCAGCAATGCAGGTGAGGGTGCCGAGCGGTATGTCGAGAGTTACGTTTTTGAGGTTGTTGCCACGTGCACCTATGAGGCGAAGGTGGTGTCCGTTGCCCTGACGGCGTTCGGTTGGAATAGGTATAGATGTTTTGCCGGAGAGGTAACGTGCTGTGAGAGTGTTGGTTTTGAGCATGTCTTTGAATTTGCCCTGAAATACGACATGTCCGCCGAGACGACCTGCACCTGGACCCATATCGACGATGTAGTCGGCTGCTCGCATCATGTCTTCGTCGTGTTCGACAACGATAACTGAGTTGCCTACATCGCGAAGTTCTTTTAGTGAATTGATGAGGCGAATGTTGTCACGTTGGTGGAGACCAATACTTGGTTCGTCGAGGATATATAGCACGTTAACAAGTTGACTACCAATTTGTGTGGCGAGTCGGATGCGTTGGCTTTCGCCACCTGAGAGTGTGGCTGATGAACGTGAAAGTGCAAGATATCCAAGACCGACATCGAGGAGGAATTTGAGTCGGGTACGGATTTCTTTGATGATTTCAGCCCCGATTTGGCGTTGGCGTTTGTCCATTTGTTTTTCGGCAGAGGCAAGCCATTCGTAGAGTTCATCGAGTTGCATGTTGGCAAGTTCGGCAATGTTTTTGTCGGCAATGCGGAAACTAAGGGCTTCTCGATTGAGGCGAGTGCCATTACAATGAGGGCAAACGACTGGGGTGTAGAAAGAGTCAGCCCAGCGTTGTTCGGTGGATGATCCGTCTTCTTGTTGGAGTGATATATAATGTATTAGTCCTTCGTAGCGAGTACGATAGTTGGTATCGTTGCCAATGGCAGAGTTTGAAATTAGGAGTTCTTCGGTAGAGCCATTGAGGATTTCGTCGAGGCCTTCTTCGGGGATTTCGGCAATTGGGGTTTTTGTTGTGAAACCATATTTATCGCCAATGGCATTGATTTGCCAGAAAATCATAGAACTGCGCTCTTTGCCAAGGGGTACAATGCCACCAGCTGCGATAGAGAGTCGTTTGTCGGGGATTATTTTCTCGAAGTCGATTTGATTGACTGTGCCGAGACCTTTACAATGTGGACATGCGCCTTTAGGGGTGTTGAACGAGAAATTGTGGGGGGCAGGTTCGTTGTATGAGAGACCTGTGGCAGGATCCATGAGGTGACGCGAGAGGAAACGTGTTTGTTTGCCATCGCGAGTGAGTACCATCATCACGCCATCGCCCATGTCCATTGCTTTTCCGATGCTTTTTTTAAGGCGTTGGAAGGATTGGGTGTCTTGATTGTCAGATGAATCATGTGTAATTTTGAGTTTGTCAATGACAACTTCGACGTCGTGGTTGTGGTAGCGGTCGAGTTTCATGCCGGCATATATTTCTTGCATTATACCGTCAATACGCACGTTAGGGTAGCCTTTTTTGCGTATGCTTTCAAAGAGTTCTTTGTAGTGGCCTTTGCGGTTGCGAACCACTGGTGCGAGTAGATATATGGCTTGGCCTTTGTAGTCTTTGAGGATGAGGTCGAGGATTTGCTTGTCGGAGTATTTAATCATCG
>JAEIGA010009001.1_pt1 | contig 15106 bp, 9 predicted proteins | sample 9270691 | NCBI WGS metagenome assembly JAEIGA01 (sample SAMN17057246, study PRJNA624740) | gut metagenome | biome: biome; isolation source: fecal sample | host: Bos grunniens | place: China: Xizang | collected 2019
GTGGCGGTTTTTAGTGGGTGAGGACAACGGATTTTGGCTTCGCTTTGCTACGCCAAGACAACAAGACCTTGGCTACGCCAGACAACAAGACAACTAGTCAACGAGACAACTAGTAGGGCGGTAGCCACTTGTAGACTAGTAGACTCGTAGTCTGCGAAGCAATAGCTGAGCCCAAGGCGGTAGCCACTCGTAGTCTTGTAGACTAGTAGACTCGTAGTCTGCGAAGCAATAGCTGAGCCCAAGGCGGTAGCCACTCGTAGTCTCGTAGTCTCGTTGTCTGCGAAGCAATAGCTGAGCCCAAGGCGGTAGCCACTCGTAGTCTTGTTGTCTTGTAGTCTCGTAGTCTGCGAAGCAATAGCTGAGCCCAAGGCGGCAGCCACTCGTAGTCTCGTAGTCTGCGAAGCTAGGGCAGTAGTCGGTTTAAGGTTTAATGCTTAATGTTTAAGGGATGTGGCTGCGCCGGACTACGGATTTTGTCTGTTGCTTAAGGTTTCGAGCAAAAAAAATCCTCGCCGAACGCATAGTCCCGAGCGAGGATAACAACTATATATAAATGGAATTTTCTATACCAATGCAGCGTTATGCAAACATACGTTCTATAATATCGCTGTAGCGCTGCTGCACAAGTTTTCGGCGTACCTTTAGGGTTGGTGTAAGTATCTCGTTCATTATAGACCACTCTTCGGGCACCAGCTCAAACTTCTTTATCTTTTCGGTTTCGCCAAAAAACTCGTTGTATTTACTTACCTCTTTGGCATAGCGTTGTATTACCTTTGGGTTTTTAAGCACCTCTTGGGCAGTGGTGAATATAATGTCGTGGCGTTTGCACCAGCATTCCAAAAAAGCAAACTCGGGCGATATAAGTGCAGCGGCATACTTTTGGTTTTCGCCCACCACCACTATGTTTTCGATAAATGGCGACTCCGAAAACTTCTCCTCTATCAGCTGCGGATTGACATACTTGCCATACGATGTTTTGAATATATTCTTAAGCCTTCCTACCAGCACCAGCTGTCCCTTGTCGGTAAAGCGTCCCAGATCGCCGGTATGGAACCATCCGTCGGCATCTATCACTTGGGCTGTTTGCTCCTCATCCTTATAGTAGCCTATCATAACATTGTGACCACGACATAGGACCTCGTTGTTGGCCGGATCTATCTTCACCTCCACACCCGGCAATGGAAACCCCACCGTTCCCACCTCTCTGCCGTAGGGTTGGCGACTGCTTACGGCTATAACCGGCGAAGTCTCGGTCATACCGTAGCCTTCATATACCGGCATACCTATGGCCGAAAAGAAAGCCGCCATACGTGGCTGAATACTTGCCGCACCCGACACCACTATATCAAAGTTTCCACCTATACCCTTGCGTATCTTATTATAAACCAAAACATCGGCAATCTTATGTTTTAGGTTATAGATAGGCGTACGGTCGCAATCCTGTATGCGATATTCCTGTGCCAGGTCTACAGCCCAATAAAACAACTTCTTGGATATTCCCGACATGGATTTGCCTTTGCAATAAATCTTGTCGTAAAAACGTTCAAGCACCCTAGGCACCGTACTCATCATTGTTGGACACACCTCCCTGATATTTTCGGCCAAAGTACCCAAACTCTGTGCATAATAAACCGTCATTCCAAGATACTGATAAAGGAATACCAGCATACGCTCGTATGCATGACATAGCGGGAGGAAACTAAAAGCCCTGTCAGACCACTTGGCGGGAGTTTGCCTAAGATTCATAAGCTGACTCACAATATTGGCATGCGATAGCATTACCCCCTTTGGCACCCCCATCGTTCCCGACGTATACATGATGGTAGAGCAGGTAGATGGCAGTACGGCATCTTTGCGTCGTTGCAACTCGTCGGGCACAGGATTCTCGTCGCCCATAGCTATAAGCTGTTCCAAATAAGGCATCGATCCACGGTCTATAAAAGTATATACATACTTGAGGTTGTCAAGCTGAGGCCTTATCGACTCTATCTTGTTCAGCACCAAATTGCCCTCTACAAAGGCAATCTTTGCCTCGCAATGGTTGAGAATATACAAATAATCGTTTTCCGAAATAGTGGGATATATAGGTACGGATATAGCCCCCACCTGCATTATAGCCATATCCAATATATTCCATTCGGGACGGTTGGTACTGATAATTGCCACTTTGTCGCCCTCCTGTATTCCCAAATGAATAAAAGCATAACTAACAGCGTTGGCCATACGTATATATTCGTCTATATCGTAAACACGCCAACCATCATCAACCTTGCCCGACAATACGTGGGGCTTGGCAGGGTAGTTTGTCTTGCGATATTCCAAAATATCGAATAATCGTTTTACTTCTTCCATAAATTTCACTGTTTAACTTACACTTTATAAACTGCAAAAGTAGGTTCTTTTCTCAAACACTTGTATTAAAAGGGATAACAAGAATAAAAATATTGCCAAATAAGTATATGTGGGGTGAAATATCCAATTGTGGGGTGAAATATATAGGCAATAAAAATAAAAAATCACACACCCCAAGTGAAAAAATATGCTTTTTATTTGTTTGTATTGAAAAATAAAAGTAATTTTGCAAAGTATAATAAAGAATAGAATTATGTCGAAGAAAGTACCAAACAGCCTGATAAAGAAACAAAACATTGTAAAACTAGTTCTTTTTGTTGTCTTTTTCGCCTTTGTGTTCATCATTATATTCAAGCCATTCAACTCCAACAAATTCCTTTCCATATCTACCGACAGATTTGCGGCCTATGCCTCCATTATTGCTGCAATAGGCTTGGGTGTATTGGTTATAAGCCGACTGCTTATGTATATCTACTGTAGCAAAACGGGCAAAAGCCTTACTTATACCAATTATATTTCGTGGGTGGTTATAGAGGTACTATCTATATCTTTATTCTGCAACCTGTTTGCATGGCTTATTGGCACACGCAAACTTGGCTATTTCGACATACTGCCCGACACCGTGAGCTATACATCGGCAATACTGTTGCTGCCTTATGTTATAACAGTGCTATACTTCGAAATGCAAGAAAAGAATATAGACCTGGAAAAACTAAAGGCTATGCCTACCCCCAACTACCCCTCTGCCGAGGGTGGCAATACCACAACCGATGGCAAACATACGCTTATAAACCTATCGGACGACAAAGGACACCTAAAACTATCGGTAGATATAGATAACCTATTCTTTATCGAAGCTGCCGACAATTATGTAAACATCTACTACACCAACAAAGAAAAAATATCCAAGTTTTGCCTACGCAACTCGCTTAAAAACATGGAGAATATAAATCCCAACCTTATACGCTGCCATAGATCATATATTGTAAACTTCGGCAAAGTGAAGGTATTACGCAAAGAGAAAGAAGGCCTTGTGATAGAACTCGACTCTAAAGACATACCGGATATTCCTATCTCCAAAACATATTCGGCAAAAATAATACAAGCATTGTCCAATTAGTTGTTGCAGTGGCATTACAGTGGCATTGCAAAAGCCTGCAACTCCCACTTCATAACCCTGCGGTTTAGGGATAAGAAGTGCCATACTTTGGGGTGAAAACTATGGCACTTAGGGGTATCAAACCACGGAGTTATGAGTTCAAACCATGGTAGTTTTTTGGGTAATGGAACGCATGTAATATTTTTTAATGGCGGCAGTATGTCGGCTACAATTAGCTTGGAAAAGAAATTAATAACACATATACAATTACGGCATAAATAACAATGCCGTTACAGCTTTTGATACTGTAACGGCATTGCACTATCATGAATTGCAAATTGCTATCGGTGCATTACAAAAACCCATGCGGCATCACTCTTAATATCTGAGTATTTAAGGTTTGTGGTATATATTCGCAAAGTTTTTGCAGTAGAGTCATAGTCCCATTTCAGTTCTTTGTCGCAACCTAGCAGTTGCACTTTCATATCCGAAGCAGGAGGTTCTATATTGTTTAGCTGCAAAACCTCGTCGGGATATTTCAAAGCTATGGCATATAAATCATTTCCCTTTGTGGTATAGCATACCACCGGCTGACGGCAAGCATATTTGGCTTCAAAACCGTTTAGGGGTCGTACATATTCTTTGGCTTGGCTTGCAGATTGCCACCACAGTTTCATCACAGCCTCCAAATTTGTCTCTTTGTACAATATCTTTATCGGGTATTGTTCGGCTTTTTTCAGTTTCAAAGTTGCCTTGGTTGCATTATGCTTCAAGGCCTCTTCGGCATTGCTTTCTGTGGCGTTGGCATCTGGTTTGGTATAGTTTATTATTGTATCATCACCCACTATCACAATAGCATAGTCTTCGGCCTCTATTTCAAAGGTGTATTTCTCGGTATATTTTGGCACTATCATTCCTGTCCATTCGGCAGTAAAGTTGTCGTAACTTATGGATTTGTCGGGCGAGTTTCGCTTCCAATTAAAGTTCAATACCGAATCTGTTCGTTTCAGTTCCACATCTTCGTATTCATAGAAGTGTGTATATGGGCGAGTTTCATATATAGCTTCGCCGTTGACAGCCAGCCATTCGCCCAAATCTTTCAACCTTTCTTGCTGTAGCATAGGTATTTTGCCATCGGCGGCAGGACCTACATTCAGCGTCATTCCACCACCTGCTGCCACCAGCTTACAAAAGTGTTGTATAAGCTCTTTTGATGTAAGATAGTTGCTCAATGGCTCACGACGATTTAGCGCAAACGAGCGTCCTATTCCACGACATTCGGCCCAAGGACGGTCTGTAAGCATAATACCCGAGCTGTATTCGGGCGTGCGAAATCCATGTTCTGTTCCTCCACCCCATCGGTCGTTAACTATCGCTTCGGGACCAACGGTGTTGTAATACCACGATATAAGTTCTTCGGCATGGAAATCGGAAGCCTTGTTGTTCCATTCACCATCAGTGAATATTACCGATGGTTTGTAGCGTTGTACCAACTCCTTAAACTGTGGTATCATATAAGTTTCTACATAGTTGGCAATAGAGTCGTCGGGGTCTTGCATCCAAATATGTTTAGGGTTTGTCCATTCGGTAAGGGAATAGTAGAAACCCATCTTCATACCACGGCTACGCACCGCGTCTGTAAGTTCGGATACGATGTTGCGTTTGGGTCCACCCACCACACTGTTCCAATTGGGCTGAAACTTACTATCCCATAGGCAGTATCCATCGTGATGCTTGCTTACCAGCAATACATATTTTGCTCCACTTTGCTTAAATATATCGGCCCATTCGGCAGGGTTCCACAGTTCGGCTTTGAACAACTTATCAAAATCTCGATAGGTTATACCTTCGCCGTATGTTTTGTTTTGGAAGTTTATTCTAACGGTATCGCCAACCATCAAACCGCGGTAGTACCATTCGCCATAACCTTCTACACCTGCGTATGCCGGCACCGAATATACCCCCCAATGTATAAATATACCTAATTTTGCATCGGCAAACCATTGCGGATAACCGCGTTCATTAATCGATTGCCACGATGGCTGCACCTCTTGTGCCACAGGCTGTTGAGAAAAACCAAGTACTACAACAGCCAGTGCCAATAATTTCTTACATGTATTCATAATCAATATAATCTATATAGAATTCAAACTTTTTATTATCAATTGTATTGCATCATCCACCTCTTCGTCGGTTATTATCAGCGGAGGCGCTATCCTAAACGAGTTTAGCTTATAAAGGAATGAGTCTGTAACCAAGCCATTATCAAGAAAACGTTCAAGGAGTTTCCAATAAGTTTGTTCGTCTTCCAAATCGCAAGCAAGGAATAAGCCCTTTCTACGCACAGCTTTTAGGCGAGTATGACCTTTCAATGCATCTTCAAACCTTTTGCCTTTTTCCTCGGCAGCCACACATAATTCGTTGTCCATTATCACCCTTAGCGATGCCAATGCAGCCGCACAGCTTACGGGATGTCCGCCAAAAGTGGTTATATGGCCAAGAATAGGATTATATGTAAGGGTATTCATAATTTCCTTGGACGATACGAAAGCACCTATAGGCATACCCCCGCCCATGGCTTTGGCCAATACCAATATGTCGGGAGTTACACTTTGTTGAAAATAAAACATTGTTCCGGTTCGTGCAAAAGCCGTTTGCACCTCGTCAAATATCAGCAAAGCCCCCACCTCTGTGCACCGTTGTCTGAGCTGCTGCAAATAATTGTTATCCGGCACCACCAATCCGTTCTCGCTCTGAAGAGGGTCTAGAATAACACATGCAGTACAAGATGTTATCAGCTGCAAATCATCAAAATTATTGAAACGTATAGCCCTTGTATCGGGCAATAGCGGACGGAAAGCATACCTAAATTCCTCGTTGCCCATAAGGCTTATGGCACCATGTGTGGAACCATGGTAGGCATTGTAGGTATGTATAATCTCTGAACGGCCGGTGAAACGCTTTGCCAACTTAAGGGCACCTTCCACAGCTTCGCTACCACTATTTACATAATATATATTGTTCAAACTATCGGGCAATAGCGATGTAAGCAAGTCGGCATATTGTACCTGCGGACTTTGAACATACTCGCCATACACCATAAGGTGCATATATTTTGCAGCTTGTTCCTGCACAGCTTCCACCACCTTGGGATGGCAATGACCCACATTGCTCACAGCCACTCCCGATATCAGATCTAGGTATGGTTTGCCTTCGGGTGTATACATATAGCATCCCTCGGCCCTTACTACCTCCACTCCTATCGGTGATGATGTGGTTTGTGCTATTTTCTGATAAAATATCTCACGTTCTATCGACATATCTACACTTCATTTATGTGCCAAAAAAGACTTTGGCTATACCTATATTTGTAAATGCAAAGATAAGTTTTTTTTCTGACAATGGAGCCGATATATATAGAGAAATAAATATTTGTGCAATAAACAAAATAGAAATCAAGACTATATGTAGAAGGAAATAATAAGATAGGCGTTGCAATAAATCATATTGCAACGCCTAATTATTTACGCATCTGCCGATATTTTACACAACAATAGTATCCGAAATAACCATCAAACCTTGTTGACTATAGGCAATAGATTACGTCAAAACTCTCTCTATTCGAATTCCGATATTAATGTATATAAGTAATGAAGTATTACTTTACTCTCAAATTCTTACCTATTTTTAAATTATCAGACTTAAGACCGTTCAACTGTTTTATCTTTTTCACTGTGGTGCCATACTTCCGTGCTATAGACGATAAAGTTTCGCCTTTTCTTACCGTGTGATAAACAGTTTGTTTATTTTTGTTTTCGGCTTTCTTTACTTTCGGCTGAACTTTTTCCACTTCAACATCAACCTTGGTTGCAGTTTCGGCCAATGTATCGGCAACAGCTTCGTCCTTGACTTGTTTCTTTTCCAACAATTGCGGTGCCTGGTATTGTATTTGATTGTACAACGGATTTCTGCGATGTATGGTTATCCTTTGTCCAACCTTCAACATTCCGTTTTTCTTTATTCTCGGATTCCAACTCCGTATCTGAGGAACAGTAACACCATAGCGTTTGGCTATCTTTACCAATGTTTCATTCCTACGTACAGTATGGGTAATAGTTTCGGTAGGTTTTATGTCTTGAACTATTTGCTTTACCAGCGAATCCATACCGTATTCGTATATCGAATCTTGCAAACGTATAAATTGAGGTACATATTCCATAGGCAAACGCAGATAGCATGACTGTGAAGCTCCCGGTATTATAGGCTCCTTATATTGAGGATTGAGAAGCTTGATCTGGGCATCATCAATATCTATGAACTTTGTTATCTGAGCAAAGAACAAATTCTTGTCTATCATAATAGTATCTGTTTCCATAGGTACATCTACATCCGTTGGTCTCAGATTATGCTTTTCGTAGTTGGTCATCACGTATGTTGCTGCAATGTAAGCAGGTATATATCCACGAGTTTCCCTTGGCAGATAAGGATAAATATCCCAAAAGTCTCGTTTGCCACCCGAGCGTGCTATAGCCTTGTTTATATTTTTAGGTCCACAATTATATGCAGCTATAGCCAAGTGCCAATTGTCAAATATTTCATACAAATCCTTCAAATAACGAGCAGCAGCATCACTAGCCTTCAGCGGATCTTTGCGCTCGTCTATCAACGAGTTTATATTAAGTCCATACACCTTGGCAGTTCCATGCATAAACTGCCATAATCCCGTTGCTCCCACACGCGACACAGCTTGCGGATTCAAAGCACTTTCTATAATAGGAAGATACTTAAGTTCCAATGGCATATTGTGACGCTCCAAGGCTTGCTCGAAAAATGGGAAATAGTATTCGGACAACGACAACATATTATTTAAATTATTGGTCATTCTTCGAACGTACATCTTTATGTACGACCGCACAACACCATTATACGTCATTGGTATAACCGCCGGTATCGAATTTAAACGTTTGAAAAGAACGGAATCTGGTATATCATCAAACATTAGATCATCAAAAGATTCACTGCCATGTTTGTAATGCTTCGTTGAAATATGATGAGAGTTTTTCTTATTGAAATATGAGGTAAGCAAACTATCATAATTGCGAGTAAAAGAAGATTCCAAATATTTCAAATCTTCCTTATAAATATTGGTATCTACCTGACTTTGTGCCACCATAGGCAACAATGCTATTGTGCATACCAAATACTTCAACTTTGTATATATATTTCTCTTAGTCATCATATATTATAATTTATAAAGTTAGTAAACGTAAGTATTATAATAAAATTGTTGAGAAAAAATTATTTTTGTCGGTTTTAGAAATAAAAAGAATTTTCTTAAAAAGTTTGTATATATGAAAAATATATGTACCTTTGCAATTAAAATAAACAAAATAAATTATTAATAATAGATTAAAAAAGACTGACTATGAAACGATTATCCGTAATTATTTTATTTGCACTGCCTTTCATTTTTACATCATGCGAGGGTGATTTTGATGATTTTTTTGGTGATCTTTTAGACCAAGCATCGGGAAGTGCTGAGGTATTTGCTTTGGCTGCAAATAGTAACGACACAGTATTTAACAGCACATTTGAATTTTCAGCCGTTTCTGTTATCGACACTACTATCGAAAATGTTGATATTTCCTATCTTATAGGTGTATCGGCCCACACATCGTTGGAGGAACAAGAAATTGATTTCCCATACATGTTATGCACTTTGGGCGACACATTGGAAGGATTACACACAGTGAATTTTGTTATTGACACAAGTTTTATCCTAAACTTTGACTACGAAGAGTTTGTACAAACAAATCGCGAAAACATTGTTGCTATTATTGCCGACGAAGAAAATTGGTTTATTGGAAGTTCGGGAAACATCCAATTAGATGTATACGAAGGCTATGGCGGATTGGTTGACGGTTCTTTCAACAATGTTGTTGCATACCATCTTACTCAAGAAATAGTTGATGATGTTGTTGACAACTATGAAGCCGGCAATATCGTTCAAACCATTGGAATAATTGCCAATATCCCAACTGTAACATTGCATGGAAGTTTTTCGAGCAGAAATATTGATATAATGCAATTTTTACAGTAAACGTACATATAAGAATAACAAAAAAGAGAGGAAGCTATGTTCCTCTCTTTTTTTTATGAATAACAATATAGCGTAAATAAAATGATGATATAGTATAAACTGCATGATGATATACTATCAATAACACATGACAACTTCAAAAAAACTCTACATTTCGGATAGTGGAAGAACGTTCTTTGAAACTTTTGCGAGACTTACATTCTTGGCATATTTCTGTTTCTTTATCAATCGTATAACCGAATATACTAACAAAAGAAGATAGAAATCTCTTCAAGAAAGTTGCATTTGAACAAGCATAGTGCAATGCCCTTGCATTAGCTATTCAAAGCTATAGCAATACCAACATGTTAGCATGTAACAATAGCATAATAAAAATAGATCGGGAGGAAGGCAAAATTACATCGGGAGGAAAACTTTACTACTACGTGATGTAGACAAATTTTCATCGTGAAGGAATTTTGATAGTGTTACGAAAGTATTTTTTACGGTTATAGCTAATATGAAAACATTATTTTCCATATAGTCCAACCCTATCGGGGATATAAATAAAGTACCATAATATCCGATTTTGAATAAAAAAAGTAATAAAATAAGCAGTAAATAATGTTATTAAATAGCAATAAACTGACAACGAATATTTTTGAAACATTTCCCATACCTTGTTAATAACTAAAAACTTTATTATATAAATGTATTTGTAATTTAGCACTGTAGAATAAAAGGAACAATAATGATGTAATTATCTGTATTTGTTTGTGTAAACTAGTTTTTATTATTATGGAAACTGAATTAATTTTAGATTTTGGAGAAGAAAAAAGTTCTTCTATATCCAAAAATAGAAATAGCAAATCGGGCAAGGATAACGATGTAATACACCCGACAAACAAACAGGTACAAGAAACAAAACAGAGAACTGTCAATACGGGAATAAAAATGAAAGGAGAAATGAATTCAAACAATCATTTGGAGTATAATCCAAAAGAAATTATGGAGGCAAGCACAGCATATTTTGGCAACGATGAATTGGCTGCCAATGTATGGATGAACAAATATGCTTTGCGTGATGGCGATAAGATATTCGAGTTGACCCCCGACCAAATGCACATACGTTTGGCATCGGAATTTGCTCGTATCGAAAATAATTATCCCAACCCCATGAGCAAAGAAGAAATCTACGAACTTCTTAAAGATTTCCGCTATATAATACCACAAGGTAGCCCTATGTCCGGTATTGGCAACGACTTTCAAATTGTATCGTTATCCAACTGTTTTGTTATTGGCAACTCCGGAGCTGCAGACTCTTACGGTGGAATACTTAAGGTAGACCAAGAGCAAGTGCAGTTGATGAAACGTAGAGGTGGCGTTGGCCACGATCTTTCTCATATTCGTCCCGAAGGCTCTCCCGTAAAAAACAGTGCCCTCACATCAACCGGTATAGTTCCTTTCATGGAGCGCTACTCCAACACTACTCGCGAAGTAGCACAAGGAGGACGACGTGGTGCGTTAATGCTTAGTATATCCATAAAGCACCCGGATTCGGAAAAGTTTATCGATGCAAAACTCGAACAAGGCAAAATTACAGGTGCCAACATATCGGTAAAAATAAGCGACGAGTTTATGAGATGTGTTGTTGAAAACAAACCGTTTGTACAACAATATCCAATTGATTCAGACAATCCAACAGTTGTAAAAGAAATAGATGCTCGCTCGTTGTGGAACAAAATCATAGAAAATGCTTGGAGTTCGGCCGAACCGGGCGTACTATTTTGGGACACAATAGCTCGCGAATCAATTCCGGATTGCTATAGCGATTTTGGATTCAAGACAGTATCTACCAATCCTTGTGGCGAAATACCTTTGTGTCCATACGACAGCTGTCGACTATTGGCCATAAACCTATATAGCTATGTAAAAAATCCTTTCACAACCAAGGCTTCTTTCGACTTTGACTTGTTCCGCGAACACGTAATAAAAGGTCAACGTTTGATGGACGACCTTATAGATCTTGAATTGGAAAAGATCGAAAAAATTATCGAGAAAATAGAGAACGACCCAGAAGAAGATGAAATCAAATCTGTAGAACGTAACCTATGGCTAAACATAAAGATGAAGTGTTTGGAAGGTCGTCGTACAGGATTTGGCATCACTGCCGAAGGTGATATGCTAGCAGCATTGGGATTGCGTTATGGTTCAGACAAAGCCATCGACTTTTCGGTATCTGTACATAAAGCCCTTGCTGTGGCCGCATACACATCATCGGTAACCATGGCAAAGGAACGCGGAGCATTTCCGATCTACGACACCGAGCGCGAAATGAACAATCCTTTTGTGAAACGTTTGGCCGAAGCTGACCCAAAACTATACAAAGAAATGTCTAAGCATGGTCGAAGAAATATAGCTTTGCTTACGATAGCTCCTACAGGAACAGTAAGTATCTGTACTCAAACTACATCGGGAATAGAACCAGTATTCATGGTGTCGTACAAACGCCGCAAGAAAATAAACCCCAACGACAAAGACAGCTCTTCGAGAAAGGTAATACAAGACTCTAACGGCGACTACTTTGAAGAATTCAATGTCTTGCATCCAAAGTTCATCGATTGGCTACAAGTATCCAACTACGATGTGGATGATGTAATACAGATGAACGATAAGGATTTGCAAGAAATCATCAATAAATCGCCGTACTATTTGGCTACATCGCAAGACATTGATTGGGTAAACAAAGTACGCATGCAAGGAGCTATCCAGAAATGGGTGGACCACTCCATAAGCGTAACAGTAAACATACCCAAAGAAACAACCAAAGAGATGGTAAGCACCATATACCAAACAGCATGGGAAAGTGGTTGTAAGGGTTGTACCATATACCGCGATGGTTCGCGCGATGGTGTGCTTATCTCCAACAACGAGTCAAAGAAAACATCGGAATCGTCGTTCCGCGAAACAACAGCTCCTAAAAGACCTAAGAAGTTGGAAGCCGATATAGTTCGTTTCCAAAACGACAAAGAAAGTTGGATTGCCGTTGTAGGTATATACCAAGGACACCCCTACGAGATATTTACCGGTAAGGCCGAAAGTTTCTTATTGCCCAATTGGGTAGAGAAAGGTTGGGTTATACGTGTAAAAGAAGATAATAAAGCACGCTACGACTTCCAATTCTTGGACAAAGACGGATACAAAGTTACCATCGAAGGACTTTCTCGACTGTTCAACAAGGAATTTTGGAACTACGCCAAGTTGATTTCCGGAATATTGCGTCATGGTATGCCTCTGCCAAACGTTGTGGATCTTGTAAGTAAACTTAACTTTGACATAGACAGTATTACCACATGGAAAAACGGTGTGGCACGAGCCCTTAAGCGCTATATAACCGATGGAACCGAAACCGGAGAAGTATGCCCCGAATGTGGCGGTAAGATTATATACACCGGTGGTTGCAAGGAATGTAGCAATAAATGTGGATGGTCAAAATGCAGTTAATTCTAAAATAATATAATAACATTCTAAACTCTTTAGAGTATTTATACACTAAAGAGTTTTTTTATTGACAAATAATTAATCTTTTATATAAAAACTTTGTTTTATCGAGTATGAAAAACAGAAAAAAGAAAATCGGACTCTTGCCATTTATCCTGATAGCAATAGTATTAGGTATAGGCTGCGGATTATTTTTCCCTAGATGGTTGGCTCAAATATTTGTAACATTCAACGGATTGTTCAGCCAGTTTCTAAACTTTGTGATACCACTGCTGATATTCGGATTGGTAGCTCCTGCCATTGCCAACATTGGCTCTAAAGCAGGCAAGATGTTGCTTATTACACTTGGCATAGCCTATGGAACCACACTCCTATCGGGTTTTTATGCTTATGCTGTTGCCGACGGGTTCTTCCCTTCAATGATAGAGCAATATAATTTCGACTCCGGTGCCGACAATCCCAATGCTCTTTCGCCATTCTTCAACATAGAAATACCGCCTATTATGGGAGTAATGACGGCCTTGGTATTCTCTTTTATGGTTGGTTTGGCTGTATCAAGTCAACCAAACTCTACGCTTAAGAAAGTACTCGACGACTTCCAGTTAGTGATAGTAAAGGTAATAGAAAAAGTGATTATCCCTCTACTACCTCTGTATATATTTGGTATATTTATGGACATGAGCTTCAATGGAACTGTATTTCACATCCTATCAGTATTTGCCAAAATAATACTTATAATATTTGTAGCACATATCCTTCTGCTTGTACTACAATATTGCATAGCCGGAATAATCACACGAAAGAATCCCTTCAAGTGCTTGGCCACTATGCTGCCGGCCTACTTTACGGCTTTGGGCACACAGTCCAGTGCAGCCACCATACCGGTATCGTTGGCTCAAACGCTAAAGAACGGTGTACGCAAAGAAGTAGCCGAATTTGTGATTCCGTTATGTGCCACCATTCACTTATCGGGCTCAACCATGAAAATTGTGATGTGTGCCATTGCCCTTATGCTTGTACAGGGTCAAGCCTACGACTTTGGGATGTTTGCCGGATTTATATGTATGCTTGGTGTAACCATGGTAGCTGCTCCCGGCGTACCGGGCGGTGCCATAATGGCAGCATTGGCTGTACTGCAATCGATATTGGGCTTCGACGAAAACATGCAAGCTCTTATGATAGCTCTTTACATTGCCATGGATAGCTTTGGAACTGCATGCAACATCACCGGCGACGGTGCAATAGCCCTGATAATGGATAAAATTACAGGAAGAAAAGATATTACAACAGAAGCGTAGCAACAACTATAGCTTTTTGAAAAATAAATTTATTCACACAACGTAATAACAATAAGAGATGAAAGACTTTTTGAAGATGATGCTTGCCTCGTGCCTAAGCAGCATGATAGTATTTGGAATTTGTACCTTCTTGGTGATTTCTTTAATAATAGGTGGTGTGGCCACAATAATCTCGTCGGCCGAAGAGAGTACCGTTACTACCGTTAATCCAAACTCTGTACTGCAATTGGATTTGACCAAAACTATTTACGAACGTACACCATCTGAACTAAATTCGTATCTGGAAAGCAATATGGTAATAGGTGCCGACATGGTGATGAAGGCAATACGTATGGCCAAAACCGACGACAGAATAAGTGGTATATACCTCCGAACCTCCGAGATGTACAACGGTGGATGGGCTATAACCGAAGAAATTCGCAATGCACTTATCGACTTCAAACAAAGTGGCAAGTTTATATATTCGTATAGCGAAGTGTATAGCCAAAAAGCATATTACCTTTCCTCAATTGCCGACTCTATATTCATCAATCCCTCGGGAATGCTAGACTTTAAGGGTATAGCTGCCGAAACAATATTTATAAAAGACATGTTGGACAAGCTGAATGTAGAGGTTGAACTTATACGTCCACGCAACAATTCGTTCAAAAGTGCAGGCGAAATGTACACCATGAACCACATGAGCGAAGCCAACAAAACTCAGATACGCTCATACATCAGCAATATATGGCAACATGTATGTGCCGACATCTCCACCGCTCGAAATATATCGGTAGA
>JAEIGA010009002.1_pt1 | contig 15105 bp, 13 predicted proteins | sample 9270691 | NCBI WGS metagenome assembly JAEIGA01 (sample SAMN17057246, study PRJNA624740) | gut metagenome | biome: biome; isolation source: fecal sample | host: Bos grunniens | place: China: Xizang | collected 2019
GCTCCACTCCGCGATGTGTTGCCTCACGAGGATTCGAACCTCGACAGGCAGAACCAAAATCTGTAGTGCTACCATTACACCATGAGGCAATCGCTTGGTTTGCGACTGCAAAGGTAATGCGTTTTTTTGAATTACCAAAGGTTTTATAAAAAAAATCTCGCAAAAGCGAGATTTTTTTGACTAATCGACTAATCGACGAATCGACGAATTTTGCGAGTAAGTGAGAGCAGAACAAATTTATTTGTTATGCCGAGCGGGAGCAAAATCATGAGGGCGTAGCCCGAATAATCGATAATAAAGGGTTATTTATTATGCAAAGGTTAACAAGAAATAGTTCTTCTTACCCTTTTGCACCAACAAATACTTGCCATCTAGTAGCATATCGGCCGATAGAATGGCTTCTGTATCGGTACATTTTTCTTTGTTAACGGCAAAACCACCGTTTTGGATAAGTTTACGCATTTCGCCTTTAGAAGCAAATACCGCTGCTTTTTCGGTCAAAAGATCCATTAGTTTGCTGCCTACGGCTTCTTTGCTTACCTCAAATTGAGGCACACCATCGAACACCGCCAACAAGGTAGCTTCGTCTAATTTTTTAAGCGATTCTGAGGTAGCGTTACCAAACAAGATGTTAGAGGCTTCTACGGCCATTTCGTAGTCTTGCTCAGAGTGTACCATGATGGTAATTTCTTTGGCCAAACGTTTTTGCAATAGGCGCAAATGTGGAGCCTGAGCATGTTCTGCTACAAGGCTTTCTACCTCGTCTTTGCTCAAGAAGGTAAAGATTTTGATGTATTTTTCGGCATCGGCATCGCTTACGTTCAACCAGAATTGGTAGAATTTGTAAGGAGTGGTATAGTTGCGCGACAACCATACGTTACCGCTTTCGGTTTTGCCAAATTTACCGCCATCGGCTTTGGTAATCAAAGGGCAAGTAAGCGCAAAAGCTTCGCCACCTAGTTTACGACGAATCAATTCAGAACCGGTTGTAATGTTACCCCATTGATCTGAACCACCCAATTGCAAACGGCAGTTTTTGGTTTCGTATAGGTGCATAAAGTCGTAACCTTGCACCAATTGATACGTAAATTCGGTAAACGACATACCCACGCTCGATTCGGCAGACAAACGTTTTTTAACAGAATCTTTGGCCATCATATAGTTAACAGTGATGTGTTTGCCAATATCGCGGATAAACGCCAAGAAAGAAAATTCTTTCATCCAGTCGTAGTTGTTCACCATTTCGGCTGCGTTGGGCGCATCGCTATCAAAATCTAAGAATTTAGACAATTGTTCTTTGATACAAGCTTGGTTGTGACGAAGGGTTGCCTCGTCTAGCAAGTTACGTTCGGCACTTTTGCCCGATGGGTCGCCAATCATACCGGTAGCACCACCTACCAATGCCAATGGTTTGTGGCCGCAACGTTGAAAATGGCGCAACATCATTACACCTACCAAGTGACCTATGTGCAACGAGTCGGCGGTAGGGTCAATGCCTAGGTAAGCCGTGGTCATTTCTTTGGCCAATTGTTCTTCGGTTCCAGGCATCATGGAGTGGATCATACCCCTCCAGGTTAGTTCTTCAATAAAATCCATTATCGTTTTGCTTTAAAAAAATCTTTCATTAGTTGAGCGCACTCCTCTTGCATTACGCCCGATACTACTTCGGTTTTAGGATGAAGCGAAGTGGGGGCTTTTACTGTAAAGCCGTATTTCTCTTCGCTAGCACCGTACACCAAGCGGGCGATTTTGGCCCAATACATCGCTCCTGCGCACATTACGCAAGGTTCAACGGTTACATACACCGTACAATCGGGCAGGTATTTGGCTCCTAAATCGCTCATAGCAGCCGTTATGGCTATCATTTCGGCATGTGCCGTAGCATCGTTTAGGGTTTCGGTTAGGTTGTGTCCACGACCAATTACCTTGCCACCTGCTACCACCACTGCTCCAATGGGCACCTCGTCGGCATCAAAAGCCTTTTGCGCCTCTATCAGGGCCTGCTTCATGAATAAAACGTCGTCGTTCATACTAATCAAAAAGCGTAGGAGCGTCCTCGTCAAATTGTTTTAAAATAGCCCTAATAAGGGTTTCGCGGTAAAAACGCGATTTGTTTTGCACGCGATAGCGTTTTACATAGCGGTTTACGGCATCCATCTCCTTGTCGTTCAGCAAGAAACTGATGCGATGGGTACGCACCATTTTATCGCGAACGGGTAATTTTATTTTGGACGATTTTTTTGCCATAAACCTTGTACTATCGCTTATTTTTTATCTTTTTCTGAACTTTCGCCCAACGAACAAGCCGCCAAACAAGTTACCGCCAATCCCAACAAATAAACAGCTTCGTTTACCGCTATTTTTTCCATGCCCAACAAGGTTACCGTTCCTAGTCCCAAGCCCAACGCTACACATCTAAAGATAAGCAAAGGTAACTTTTTATCTATTTTCATAATTCAATAAGGAATTGATAGTTAGTGGTGGCAAAAGTACGTATTTTTTTGCACAAATACAATTATTGACTAATCGGTGATTTTATTGACTAATCGACTAATCGACTAATCGACGACGGACGCACGAGCCGTGCGTCCCTACTGTTTAGGCGATTAAACAATCTACTCTACGGGGGGAACGAAGGCATCGGCAATGTGGTTGATGGCAAATCCGTTGGCCGTAGACACCACCTCGATGATGTCAAAGCGCACCTCTTTGTTGATGCCATAACGCAACACATAGGCATGCGCCGCCATCACCATGCGACGCATTTTAGCGTAATCAACCGCCTCAAAAGGGTCTTTAAACAAGGTATTGCGCCTGCTTTTAACCTCTACCACCACCAAATACTGCGCCGTTTCGGCTATAATGTCTAGCTCTATGCGGCGGTAGCGCCAGTTCTGCTGGCGAATGCTATACCCGTTGGCTTTAAGGTAGTTAAGGGCCGCTTCTTCGCCCGTCTGCCCTAGGTAATGCGCGTTGTTCATCGGCCTTTAAAAGCTAAAGGTAACGCCGGCCATGGCGTTGATACCAAAACTACGATAGCCATAGTAGGTATCCGACTGAATGTTGGCCAAGTTTTTACCTTCTACAAACACGTTTAGCCAATCAAGTGCTTGGTACGATGCCCATACATTAACATCGTGCAAATCGTTCATGGCCACAGGAGCATCTTGTACCCACGCCATGCGACCAGCAAGGAAAGTGTACGATGCCCCTACTTCCCATTTTTCTAGGAAATGGTAGGTACCTTTAAAGCCCACCTCAAAGGCAGGTTTTTGCCAAGCGTAGGGCAACTGCTCTACTGCCCACATGTTATATTGCGCTGTTAGCGACAAATCCAATCCTTTTACGTAATCAAAGTGCAAGCCAGCTCCTACAGCAATGTGGTTGGTGCTAGGTTCGTACACCACATCAAAGGTATTGGTGTAGTAATCGGGTTCCATTAGGTTGGTAACGGGGTTCAACACCTCGTGTACGTGGTTGACGTAATAGTATTGATTCAAAATTAAATTGTACGCAAAGTTGACATCAAAAAGCAACCCTTTCATGATGCGCACTTTTAAGCCCAAATCGACGTTAAAAGGCGTATAGGTAGGTTTCATTTCTAAGTTGGGAGTGATGTAGCGATTTTCGCGTATCATGCTGTAGTAGTCGTTGCTGCTGTAATCGCCGCCAATGCCACCGTATAGGTAGAACAATTCAGGAACGATGCCTACGTGGGCACTGATGTTAGCCGAACCACTTACGGGCCAAGGGTTCTCGCCTTGGGCAATGTGGGCAAAGAGATTTGCCCCTATTTTAACGTTCCAGTCGTCGCGACCAAAACTGTAGTACGGTGTTAACGTTAAAATAGCTGCCGTGTGGGCGGGGGCGGCGGTACTACCTGTATCTTCGGGCCCTTTTTCCCTATCGGTCAACAACACGTCGACAAGCTCAGGGACCGAAGAAGCAAGTTCAGGGGCCGAAGATGCATGTCCGGGCATAGAGGTCATGTGGACGTCTAGCTTTACCGCCCCGCCCAAACGGCCATTGCCCACGGCGCCGCTCATATCGGCATCGAAGCCAAACTCGTGCATCGAGATATCAAAATTTCGACCAAAATACAAATAATCTAACCCAAAGTGGTACTGAAACGACTTCTTGGTGTTGGTAGAAAACAACTTGGCAGCAAATTCAAACGCCGAGTTATTGCCCACTGTATCCTTGTAAAAAGGCGTTACCGGTTCGGTACTCATACCGTAATAATCGTAACCTGTATACGCATAATCGGCTTTCAGCGCCAAACGCATATCGGTAAACTGATGCTCGTAATTAAGTGCTACATCGGTATAATTGCTCATACCACGAGGTTTGGTTCCATCCTCTAAGGTAATTTTACTCCAGTTAGAATAATGTTTTAGGTCTACATCCAACAAATAGGTATCGCCTTGCAACAACGGATAGTAAAACTCTGCCAAGGCTTGCAAATAAAAACCAAAGCCCAGCTTGCCAATACCCTTTTTATAAGGGTAAAAACGTTCTGCTTCTACCGCCATGGCTTTCTGCATATTGGGTTCTTGAGTTACCTCTTCTGTTTTAGAATAGGTTGTATACGTTACCTGCAAAGGTTCTGGTTTTACTTCTTCTTTATCGGGCGTAAGCACATGTTTTTTTACTACACCCAACGTAGGATCATAATCGCGTTCAACGGTAACTTCTCTATTAGAACTGTTTACAGCCCATACATTACCCGCTACTACACTACAAAACAGACAAAAAATAAGGATTCGTTTCATACGCTAATTATTGGATACAGATTCGTTTTCGTAAGACTCTATCTTTTTCAAACGAGCCTCTATCATGTTTGCCACCTCTGCATCGTCAGAAGTGTCGTAATTTTCTCTTAAACTTAATAAATATTGCTTGGCCTCAAAGTATTTATCCTGAGCCATGTACACATCCGACAAGGTTACAAAAGTCATTGCCAACCAGTGCTGGTGCGATGTACCCTTTTCGATGTAATCAAACACCTCTGCTTCGGCTTTCTCTAATTCATTCTTGTCTAAATAATATTGCGCCATGTAATACTTGGCCTCGGCACCGTACTCGCTACGGGTATCTGCCGCCAATGCCTTCATATCCGAATAAGCATTATCTATCTTATTCAAGGCTTTATACGCTTTCATACGATTATAGCGCGCCTCTGCCACCATGTCCGCATTACCCGCATAGCGTTGCAACAAATCGGTAGCGGCTTCGATGGTTTTTTCATACTGATTCAACAAATTCCAACAACGCAACAATCCCAAGGCCGCTGCCTGCTTGTGTTCGGCATTTCCTACTTCACTTAACTGATCAAAATAGGTTGCTGCTTGCTGGTATTTTTTAGCATCGTAACTTAACGAAGCCGCACGCACCAAAGTTTCTTCCAAGTTGGGGTTTTGTGAGTCGTTCACCAGTTGTGCATAAAGATTCAAGGCCGCCTCATTTTGGTTTTGACGGTAGTAACAGTTGGCCAAATAATAACTTGCCAACGAACGATATTTACCTTGTGGGTAAGCGGTTAAGTATTTCTCAAATCCCGTAATAGCAGCAGGCAACTCGTCTCTGAAGTAAATCTTTTCTACCGCCTTGTATTGCAACGAGTCTTCTTGCGATGCCGATGATTTGCCCAATTGTTGCGCCAACTTGTTAAACTCATCTACCCTATTTTGCTCTACCATCATGCTCTCTAAAGTAGACAACGAAACCTCCGCCTCTTCGCTGTTAGGATATTGAGCAATGATAAGTTTATGGGTGGCAATCGACTCGTCTATCAAACCTTCGTTGTATTGCAACATAGCCAATTGCGCCCTAGACATTCGCACAATATCGCTGTTCTTAGGATATTTGCTACAAATGTTTTTAAAGGTAGTAATGGCTTGCGCGTTATTGTTTAATGCAACATAACTGCTGCCTATCTCGTAATAAGCATCGTCTGCCCAATACGATTTTGGGAATTTCTTAATTAAATCTTCTAACGTAGTAATTTTATCGGCATACTTACCTTGCAAACCATATACAAAGGCTGTTTGGTAGATAGCATAATCAACCCCCGCAACGGTACCCCCTTTTGCTATGCTATAACCATACGCATCCAACGCTTTTGTAAAATTACGTGCTTGGTAAAAACCATCGCCAATACGGTTGTACGCATCGGTCAATAAAACCGTATTTTCTTTCTCTTTCGCTACATACTGATTAAACCATTCGGTTGATTTGGTATACTGTTTTTGCATAAAGTAAGTATACGCCGTGTTGTAGTAAGCCAAATTGTATTCCACCTGCGATGTAGAAGGATTCGATTTTAAATACTTATCAAAACATGTTTGCGCCTCGGCATACTTGCCACTGCGGAACAAACATTCACCCAACCAGAACTGAGCACGCGCTTTAATGTCTGCATCGGTAATTTTTTGTTTCAATAACGTTTCTAGGTACTCGGTTGCAGGCGTGTATTTGCGGTTAGCAATGGCATTGGTTGCCATTCCAAATAAAACACGTTGTTCTGCCTCTTTTACCTTTGCACTCTTTGAATTTAACTTCTTAATAGACTCGTATGCCTCTGCATAATTGTTGGTAGTAAGATAGGCATTCACCATGTACTCGTGTACCTTGTCTTTGTATTGCGAGTCAGGAAACTCTTTTAAGAAACGTTCAAACGCCTCTATCGATTCATTAAAAGGTTGGTAAGACATTTCGTAGGTTACCAAGGCATAGTTGTACAATGCATTTTCCTTGATATTTTTGTCAAAATCGGTGTTAGCTGCTTGTTCAAATGCCATGCGCGCTTTCGCCTTATCGCCCAACTTTAGGTTAGACAAAGCAATGTAGAAATAGGCGTTTTGCGACAAAGCATCGGCATTTTTGCTAGTGGTTTTGCTTAGTGCATCGGCTGCATTGCTGTATTTTTCGATGTTATAGTAGGCAATACCCAACAAATACCAATCTTCGCGACTAATACGTTTTGCTTGCTTTTGGTAGGCCTCTAACTGCGTAACCGCCTCTTGGTAATTGCCCGAACGGAAAGCACAAGTACCCACAATGCGCATAATTTCTGTCTTTTGACGCTCAATTTTCTTTTTCTCCGACTTACTGCCAACGGGTTGCTCATTCAACAACTTTTTACCATATTCGGTTGCCTTTTCGCAATTATTATTTAGAAAATAAAGTTGGCACACCAAGTAAGGCACGTGTTGTTTATAAGTTGGATTGTCTTCTACCTTTTTCAAACTAGACAATGCTTCTTTGTAGTTCCCCAACTGATATTGCGCATATCCATAATAGTAGGTAGCCGCTTCCTGGTAAGTTCCTGCCCCTTGTTTTAGCAAAGACCCCAATTCGTAGGCTGCCTTGTCGTATTTTTCTTGTTTGCTGTAAGCAACACCACGGTAATATTGCAAGGCTTGTGCATCCGACTTGTCCAAATCGCTGATGCTAATTTTCTCAAACCTATTCAGAGCGGGTTTGTTTTTACCTGCCTCTAACTCTAAAATACCAATATATAACTGCACTTGTTCGATATTAGCCGCATACGGATATTCCTTGGCATACGCCTCTAACAGATGCGCAGCATCGTCTTTTTGTTGATAAAAAGCCGATAACGCTACATAGTTGCGAGCCTGACGCTCGGTCTCTGTACCTGCAAATGCACCCGATTCCAGGGCATTCTCTAGATAACGACTTGCTGCTGGATAATTTTTGGCTGCAAATAAACTCTGACCTGTTTCAAACAAATGTTTGGGATGCGTATCCAAAACAGATTGTTGCGCCCAAAGGCTTCCTGCTAGCAGGCATAGGGTGAGTGTAAGAAGTGTGTATTTCATATCGTTTCTGACTAACCGACTAATCGACAAATCGACTAATCGTTTCTGTTTATTTCTTTCTTATAAAGGTAATGCCGTCGCGTAAAGGTAGAATAAAATATTCTATTCCTGGTACAGTTTTTAGGTAATCGTTAAAACGAAGCAGTCCTTGGGTTTGATAATCGTTCGATGCCACTTTTTCAACCACTTTTCCACCCCACAAGGTATTATCGGCCAAAATAAAACCACCAGGACGAACCTTGTCAATTACCGCTTCAAAGTATTCAATATAATGACGTTTATTGGCATCCATAAACACCAGATCGAAGGTTTCGTTGCAAGTGGGCAACCACTCCAACGCATCGCATACCAACATTTCAATTTTATCGGCATGGGGCGATTCGGCTATGTAGCCACGTGCAATGTCCTCAATTTCATCGTCAATATCGATGGTAATAATTTTACCATCTTCTGGCAAACCCTCTGCCATGCATATAGCCGAATAACCTACGTAGGTTCCCAACTCCAATACACGACGTGGTTGTAGCATGTGTACCAGCATACTCAACAAACGGCCTTGTATGTGACCTGACAGCATGTGCGGATGCAACATGCCAATGTTTACCTCGCGGGTAAGCCTGCTAAGCAACTCCGATTCGGGTTGCGAATGGTCTAGGATGTATTTTTCTATCATTGTATATTCGTTTATTCAATGCTTCGCATTTCATGAAGTTGCTCACGCTCGGCAAAGCAAATAAATTTGTTCTGCTCTCGCTTACTCGCAACTTTAGTCGTTTACTTAAACACCAGTTGCGATAGGTTTGTTGGGTCAAAGTACCGTGCCGCTACCTCTTGCAACTGCTGTGCTGTAATGCTGTTAATTTTTTCTTCTATTTGGGCATACGATGCTAGTTTACCATGCAAAAAGTAACTTTTTGCCGCATTCAACACCCACGATTCCTTGTTATCGGATGCGATGAGCTGCTGCGCCAACAATTGTCGTTTAGCCCTTCGCAACGATGATTCGGTTAGGGTTACCTCTGCTAACTTTACTAACTCATTTTTTACCAAATTTATTGCCTTGGGTAGGTCAAAATGATCGCAACCCAAGTAAACACTCCAAATTCCAGTATCAGAATAAGGTGTATATTGTGCCTCTACCTGATACACCAAAGCATGACGTTCGCGTAAACTCATGTTAAGCCTACTGTTGGTAGAGGGGCCCCCTAATACATTTATCAACAAAGAGAAGGCATGTCTGTCGGCATCGAACATAGAAGGAGCGCGTCCACCTATTAGGCAATGCGCTTGCGATGTTTTTTTCTCTTTTGCTTGTGTGGTAGGAATATAATTTGTGGGTTGCAAACGGTTAAAAGACAACTCAGAAGGAACAGCTGGCACATTTAAATAACAATTTGCCCACTTCTCTATTTGCTTGGCAGACACATTGCCCATTACAAAAAACAACTGTCTATTGGGCGTGTACATACGCTTGTAAAAAGCATCCAAAGCCTGTGCCGTTACGGATTGTAACGATTTTTTGGTTCCTAAAATATTTCTGCCAATGGTATACCCATCAAAAACCGCATCCTCAAAATCATCAATAATGGACTCTGAAGGCGTATCCAAATAGGCATCAATCTCGTCCATTACCACTTCTCGTTCTTTCAGCAAGTTAGCATCGGTAATGCAAGTATGCAAGGAAATATCAGCCACCAACTCGAATGCACGGGCCAAATCACGCTTGAGCGATACAGCATACACCACGGTTTCTTCTTTGGTAGTATAAGCATTCAGTTCGCCACCCACGGCCTCTAACCGATTGATGATTTGCGCTGCACTGCGTTTTTCGGTACCCTTAAACAACATGTGTTCGGTAAGGTGTGCATACCCATGTTCCGAGGGCAATTCATCGCGCGTACCTACACCTACATACATACCACAATAGGCCACATCGCCTTTATAAGGAATGTGAAGCACACGCAAACCATTGGGCAGCACAAAAGTATGTAGGTTTATTTTTTTCACGATAACTAGTTGTTTAGACACAACAAGAGGGCGACTGTTTAGTCTCCCTCTTGGTAAAATATAGTATTATTTTACTTACTGTTTGTTGTTGTTACCCTTGTCAGAACCAACGCGGTCCATAGCACAACGGAAACCAATATCGTTAGCAGATTTGCTTTGTTCTTTGTAACGACGAGTAGCAGGACTCAACCAGTACGAACGGTCTTTCCAAGAACCACCTTTGTAAACACGAGTGGTATTCGAAATTTGGGTAGCCAAAAGTTTTTCCATATCGTTGTTTGCAAAGTCTGCATCGTACAAACGACGGGTTGCTACATCTGGATCTACTACATCGGTCCATCTGTTTACACCACTTTGTGCGTCACCGTCTTTCCAGTTACGAACGTCCAATTTGTTGTAGGCAGCCAAGCTGTCTCTTGAAACAGGAACATCGTAAGCCAAACGACCCAAGCTATCCAATTGGAAGTTACCAAGAGAGTCTTGTACTGGAGCTACGTATACGTTACCACGGAATGGATTGTATTCAGAATATTCGTCGCTACTTGCTGGACGATATACGTCCATTACCCATTCGTTTACGTTACCAGCCATGTTGTACAAACCAAAGTCGTTAGGCCAGAAAGAGTTTACTGGAGCAGTAATGTTCGCTTTATCGTTCAAGTCACCAGCCACACCCATCATGTCACCACGACCACGAGAGAAGTTGGCCATAATTTTACCACGATGTTTACGGTTAGGATTACGTGTTTGAGTACCATCCCATGGATAAATACGACGTACATCGTAGTTTTCCATATCTTCTTCCGATTTCAAGCCGTATGCAGCAAATTCCCATTCAGCCTCGGTTGGGAGACGATAGTTAGGCATCAACAAACCGTCAGACATATTGGTTTTACGAGGATCGCCAAATGCATTAACAGAAGTAGTTTTAGCCGATGCTGGATCGTAATCGTCTGTTTTTAGGTATTTACCGGTATTGAATGCTTTTGCTTTAGCGGTTGAGTCGTTTTCAAAACGAGTAGAGTCACGATAAATAGCTTCGAAATCGGGGAAATCGATAACGCCATTTTCTTTCAATACTTTTTCGTTTACACGGTCAGAACGCCATACGCAGTAGTCGGTAGCTTGTTCCCAGCTAACACCTACTACAGGGTACATATCGTATGCAACGTGGGTAAAGTAGTAGTTCAAATAAGGTTCGTTGTAGGCCAATTCTTCGCGCCATACAGTAGAGTCAGGACGGCATTTGTCCGACACTTTAGAACCATACATGAAATTCATCCAATAAACATACTCACGCCAGTCGCGGTTAGATATTTCGTATTGGTCCATGTAAAAGGTGTTCACAGTAACACGGCGTGGATAGTTGTTCCATTCGCTATAGGTGTCTTCGTTTACACGACCCATGGTAAATGTACCACCACCGATAAGCACCATTCCAGGAGGGGTTTCTTGTTCGTAATTGTCAACTACTTGGAAACCACCGTATTCTGCATCGTTGTATTTCCAACCAGTAGTGTTAGAAGTGCTCTTGTTACAAGCTGCAATGCCAAGCACTAGCAAACCGAAAAGAAGTGTTTTTTGAAAGATGTTTAATTTCATGGTATAAATTAAGGTTTTTATTTGCCGACTACAAAGATAACTGAAATTTTGGTTCAATATTGTATAAACCTACATTTTTTTTTAGTTTTTCCCAAAAATGACTGCAAAGATGAGGATAATTTTTAATTTTGCAAAAAAAAGATCAATTATCGACTAAAGTTGCGAGTAAGCGAGAGCAGAAGCAATGTTTACATTGATTATGCCGAGCGTGAGCAACTTCATGAGGGCGAAGCCCGAATAATCGACTAATCGACATATGCACCTCAACCTAAAAGGACAACTATTTAATTTGGAGAAGCCCGTGGTAATGGGCATCTACAACGTGAGTCCCGACTCTTTTTACACAGAGAGCGTTGAGCAAGTGTTGCCTAAAACGGTTGATATCATCGATTTAGGCGGTTGCTCTACCCGACCCGGCAGCACACCTGCCACCGCCGAACAAGAGAAAGAGCGCCTACAGCAAGGTTTTGCGCAACTAAAAACCAACTACGCAGACATCCCCGTATCGGTCGATACCTTTCGCCCCGAAATTGCCCATTGGGCGGTAACCGAGCAAGGAGCGGCCATTATCAACGATGTATCGGGCGGTAGTGATGCCATGTTTAAGGTGGTAGCAGACGTGCAAGTGCCCTACATTCTTACCTACCCCGAAGGCGGTTACAGTAGCGACATGCTGTTCTACTTTTCGAAACAAATAGCCCGTTTAACCCGTTGGGGTGTAAACGATATTATACTAGACCCCGGTTTTGGATTTGGCAAAACGTTGCAGCAAAACTACGAAATTGCCAAGCACCTTACCTGTTTACAAACCTTTGAGTTGCCTATTTTGGTAGGCATATCGCGCAAAAGCATGATTCAAAAAGTGCTAGGCACCACCCCACAAGACTCGCTTTTAGGCACCTGTATGCTACACAGCCATTTATTAGAAAGAGGGGCGCATATTTTGCGCGTGCACGACGTAGAGCCCGCTAAACAGGCCATTGCGATGTATGAGGCGATAAATCTATTGACTAATCGGGGAATCGACTAATCGGTGAATCGAATCAATGCGGTCACTGAGCTTGTCGACGTGTTGTTGACCGAAGGGAAAAAGTGCCCGATATAGATGGTGAGGCGGTGATTCAAGGTGAACGCAGTAGGGACGCACGGCTCGTGCGTCCGTGGTCGACTAAACAACAAGTAACGAATTATGATAGAATTTACTTTAAAAGACTTTTTCGACATTCTGATTGTTGCCCTTTTGTTGTTTCAAACCTACAAACTACTAAAAGGAACATCGGGCATGAGTATTTTTGCGATACTAATCAGTTTTATTTGCATCTGGTTCTTGGTATCGTTCATTTTCCACATGGAACTATTGGGCGCCATTTTAGACAAAGTGGCCAATGTCGGTGTTATCTTATTGGTTATTCTATACCAAGACGAAATTAGAACATTCTTCTCTAACCTAAGTGGCAGATATGCGAATAATATTTTTGCTCGACTTAAACGTGCGCTAGTTCGCAAAAACGAGAACCAACCACAAATCAATATTGAAGAAATTGTAGAAGCCACCATGGCTTGCTCTAAAACCAAAACCGGTGCACTCATTGTAATACAAAAAGAAGGCGATTTGAACACCTTTTGCCAAACCGGCGAAATAATCGATTCCAACATCAAAGCCCGCCTTATCGAAAATATTTTCTTTAAGAATACCCCTTTGCACGACGGTGCCCTTATTATTGTGGGCAACCAAATTAAATCGGTGGGTTGTATTTTGCCCATTTCGCACAAGCGCGATTTGCCCAAAGAACTGGGGTTGCGTCACCGTGCTGCCTTGGGCATTACCGAAAAAACAGATGCGTACGTTATTGTCGTTTCCGAAGAAACGGGTCGCATATCGTGCATACGCCAAGGCGAAATGCTACTAGGCGTGAGTAAGGAGCGGTTGGAGGAATGGCTTAGGAGTTAGGAGTTAGGAGTTAGGAGTTAGGAGTTACAAAAAAATCTCAGCAGGTGCTGAGATTTTTTTGTTCATATAATCGATTAGTCGGTTAGTCGATTAGTCGGAGCTTTGCTAGCAAAGCGACTGATTAAAATTTTGCATTATGCATATCGCCGGTTTCCATAAAGGCTTGGTGCATACCAAAGCATGTAGACAAGTTGGTAGGTGTGTGGCCTTTGCTTGCCGATGCCAAGTATTCGCGCATCAATGGACGATAGCTTGGATCTACGCAGTTATCAATGATTAGGTTAGCACGTTGAATAGGCGATTTACCACGCAAGTCGGCAATACCGTGTTCGGTAATCAATACTTTTACCGAGTGTTCGCTGTGGTCGATGTGCGATACCATAGGAACAATGGCACTGATAGCACCATTTTTAGCGGTAGAAGGAGTGGTAAAGATAGAAATGTAAGCGTTACGAGTAAAGTCGCCAGAACCACCCAAACCGTTCATCATTTTGGTACCCATAACGTGCGTACTGTTGATGTTACCGTAAATATCGGCTTCTAGTGCGGTATTGATGGTGATAAGACCCAAACGACGTACCAAACCAGGGTTGTTCGACAATTCTTGTGGACGAAGCACCAATTTGTTGTGGAAGAAGTCCATGTTGTCGTAAATTTCTTGCAACACAGGGTCGGTTACGGTTAGCGAGCAACCCGATGCAAAGGTAATGCGGCCTTTTTTCATTAGGTCGATAACCGCATCTTGAATTACCTCGGTAAACATGGTAAAGGCAGGAATTTCTGGGTTGTTACCCAATTCAAACATCACCGCATTAGCAATGTTACCTACACCACTTTGTACAGGAAGGAACGATTTAGGAATACGACCCAAACGCATTTCGTTGGTTAAGAATTCCGATACGTATTTACCAATTTGGGTGGTCACTTCGTCGGGAGCAGTAAAGCCACCTACTTCGTCTTTGCGGTTGGTTTTCACCACAGCTACCACTTTTTTAGGATCTACTCTCAATACAGGAACACCTGCACGGTCCGATACGCTGTACACAGGAATTTCGTGACGGCAAGGAGGGTCGCAAGGTTCGTAAATATCGTGCATGCCACGCAAGCTTTTGGGGTGGCGTTCGTTCAATTCAATAATAATACGGTCTGCCAAGTTAGCAATGGTAGGAGAAATACCCACACCACTGGTAAGTACAATCTCGCCCGCATCGTTGATATCGCAAGCCTCAATAATGGCTACGGTTGGTTTGGGCATAAAGCCGTAACGCAACTCTTGTGCCAATTGCGAAAGGTGCATATCAAAGTATTGCGCACCACCAGGAGTGTTTAGCGAGTTACGCAAGTCTTTGTTAGATTGGTAAGGAGTACGGAAACTAATGGCATTAGCACGTGCAAGCGCACCGTCGGTGCTATCGCCTGTAGAGGCACCTGTATACATACCAATTTTGAAAGGTTTACCCTCAGCGTGCAAAGCCTCTGCACGCGCAGCAAGAGCAGAAGGTACTTCTTTAGGCGCACCAGCAGGAGTAAAACCACTAAAGCCTACTACGTCGCCATCGTTAATTAGTTCGGCTGCTTGCTCAGCCGTCATTACGTTGTAAATCATATTATTTTGAGGTTAATTTAGTTCCGACTGCAAAGGTAATATTTTCTTTTTAATCTTTACATTTTCCGTGCTATTTTGGGGCTATTTTCACATTTTCC
>JAEIGA010009003.1_pt1 | contig 15105 bp, 10 predicted proteins | sample 9270691 | NCBI WGS metagenome assembly JAEIGA01 (sample SAMN17057246, study PRJNA624740) | gut metagenome | biome: biome; isolation source: fecal sample | host: Bos grunniens | place: China: Xizang | collected 2019
TAGATAAACTCGGTGTAGATGAAAATCAAGTAACAGAATCAGCAGTATTTACAACTGATCTTGGCGCAGACAGCCTTGACACTGTAGAACTTATCATGGAATTTGAAAAAGAATTCGGTATCAATATTCCTGATGACAAAGCTGAAGGTATCAGCTCAGTTGGCGACGCTATCGCTTACATCGAAGCAGAAAAAGCATAATTTATATCCAACAATCTCTTAAAAAGTAATGGAATTAAAAAGAGTTGTAGTAACCGGTCTTGGTGTATTGTCTCCCATCGGCAATGACGTTGAAACCACATGGAGCAACGCCCTTAAAGGTGTGAGTGGAGCCGGACCTATTACACATTTTGATGCCTCGAAATTTAAGACTCAATTTGCATGTGAAGTAAAAAACTTTGATGCAAATGAGCATTTTGATCGTAAAAAAATCCGTCAGCTCGACCTATATGCACAATATGCGTTGGTAGCTGCGAAGCAAGCGGTTGAAGATGCAAATCTTGAAGACGAAAGCATTAATAAGGATCGTGTAGGAGTTATTGTAGCGGCAGGTATTGGTGGTCTTCACACTTTTGAAGAAGAAGCCGGCTATTATGCTGTTCATGGCGAGGAGCAAGGTCCGAAATACAATCCTTTCTTTATTCCCAAAATGATTGCTGATATTGCATCGGGACACATCTCAATGCAATATGGTTTCCATGGTCCTAACTATGGAGTAGTATCGGCATGTGCTTCTTCAAACAACGCAATTATTGACGCATTCAACCTCATTCGCCTTGGCAAAGCCAATGTGATGGTAACAGGTGGTGCTGAAGCTGCAATCTATCCTGCAGGTGTGGGTGGCTTTAACTCAATGCACGCCCTTTCAACTCGCAACGATAGCCCTGAAACCGCTTCACGTCCATTTAGTGCTTCACGCGATGGTTTTGTGATGGGAGAAGGTTCGGCAGTATTGATTCTTGAAGAACTCGAACACGCTAAAGCTCGCGGTGCTAAAATTTACGCCGAAGTAGCCGGTGGCGGTATGTCGGCCGATGCTTATCACTTGACAGCAACGCACCCCGAAGGTCTTGGTGCTATTCTCGCAATGAGCAGTGCCCTTGAAGATGCTGAAATGAAGCCCGAAGATATTGATTATATCAATGTTCATGGTACTTCTACTCCTGTGGGTGATGTGTCGGAAGTGAAAGCAATCAAAGAATTGTTTGGTGATCACGCATATAAATTGAACATCAGTTCAACTAAATCAATGACAGGACACTTGCTCGGTGCAACAGGTGCTCTCGAAGCTTTATTTAGTGTAAAATCGGTTCAAGAAGATATCGTTCCTCCTACAATCAATCATGATCCTGAGGATAAAGATGAAAATATCGACTATAACCTCAACTTTACATTTGGCAAAGCTGAAAAGCGTGTTGTAAACGCAGCATTGTCCAACTCATTTGGTTTCGGTGGTCATAATGCTACTGTAATCGTAAAAAAGTACGCTGAATAATTTAGCACACTTAAATATCTGCAAAAGCGAGTCTCAATCGAGGCTCGCTTTTGTGTTATTGCTGATAACCATAAGTGTTATAACCCCCTCCGGTGCAAGCACCTCGTCCCCCTTTGTAAAAGAGGGACAGCTCGACTTTGACGGTATTATCCTGATTTTGAATGACTGTATATTTGTCTAAACCCGAATAAAAGTTGACTTGATTGCTCTCATTGGCATCATTGTTCTCAGCTACACAGAAGCATAACCTCATGCAATGCCAACTTTCAATGCGTCTGCCTCAACTCTCCCCTTGCACTTGTTGCAGGGGGAGTACGGCGAAGCCGGGAGGGGGTGAAATACTAAAAAAGAATCTTTGTGTCAACAAAGTTGTAGTTCTCATTATTTATTATTCAGGTTCTTAAAAGAAATAAATTTTGATTATCTTTGTGCCAATTAAATACTTACATCGAAAAAACGTAAAATTGCATGAAAAATATTATGAGATTGGCGAGTGCTGTTTTAATGACAATAGTTTCATTGCAATCAATTGCTGCGACTTTTATAGGTGAGCGTAACGATTTCCGCGACGAAACGATTTATTTCGTAATGACAACTCGTTTCTATGACGGCGACCCAAGTAACAACACTCAATGTTGGGATAACCAAGAACGCAATCAGGGCGACCCTGCATGGCGTGGCGATTTCAAAGGATTAATCGAAAAACTTGACTATATCAAAGCTCTCGGATTTACAACTGTGTGGATTACCCCAGTAGTGGAGAATGCGTCGGGCTACGACTATCATGGTTACCATGCAGTGAATTTTAGCAAGGTTGACCATCGTTATGAGAGTGAAGATGTGTCGTTCCAATCGCTTATCGATGCTGCTCATGCTCGAGGCATGAAGATTGTGCTTGATATAGTGCTTAATCACACCGGTAACTTTGGCGAAGAGAATCTTTGCAAACTGTTTACTCGCGACTGGACTAAAAATCAAGCAACCCTCGATGAATGTATGGTCCCTCTCACACAATCGCAGGGTGGTAAATTGCCCGACAATTATCTATCACTCCCGGGAGGTGAGCAATATTCGGCACGATTGGCACAAATGAAAAATACCGATGGGAAAAATCATGACGTAAACAATTATTGGCACCATGTGGGTAATGGTTGGAATTGGGACGATTATTCACGTTGGTATGGACAGATAGCCGGCGATTGCGTTGACTTGAATACAGAGAATCCTTACGTGTCGAACTATCTTGTGAAATGCTATGGCGAGTTTATCAAGATGGGGGTTGACGGCTTCCGCATCGACACATCGGGACACATTTCTCGATTGACATTTAATAAAGCATTTATCCCTCAATTCCATGCGTTAGCCGAGCAATATAAGTCAAAGCGTAATAATGGTCCATTCTTTATTTATGGCGAGGTGTGTGCTCGTGAACGCAATGTGACATATCGCAATCATGAAAACTGTTCGCCTTATTATTATACATGGAAAGAATCGAAAGATTATGCGTGGGACGAAAGCGAAACATCGTGGAATGGAATAGTGGTAATGGAGGGACAAAAAGGCACTCACACCAATATCACATCGGTCGATGCACAAGGTGTTGATGATCAAGATGATAATGGTATGCCCACTTCAAATAATGCATTCTTGAGTGGTAATAATTATCATACCCCCGATTATAGCCGATATTCGGGTATGAGTGTTATTGATTTTCCAATGCACTGGAATTTCCGTAGTGCTACCGAAGCATGGAGCGTGAAATATGGCGACAATTTGTATAATGATGCTACTTATAATGTGGTGTATGTCGATTCTCACGACTATGCACCCGATGGAGCTCCTGAAAGTCAACGCTTTGCACAATCACAAGATGTGTGGGCTGAAAACCTATCGTTGATGTTCTCGTTTCGTGGCATTCCATGTGTTTATTATGGTTCTGAGATTGAATTCCGTAAAGGTAGCGTTATAGATAATGGTCCTAATACTGCTCTTCGTGAAACTGGTCGTGCCTACTTTGGTGGCTATATCAAAGGGGATATTAATGTGACTGACTTTGCTCAATATACAGGAGCATCTGGCAATATCGCAGCAACTCTTTCGCACCCGTTGGCGATGCACATTCAACGATTAAACCTAATTCGTGCCGCAGTGCCTGCACTTCGCAAAGGACAATATAGTACCGACGGCTGTTCTGGTTCGTTTGCGTTCAAACGTCGTTATACCGATGCAACTACCGATTCGTATGCTCTTGTTACAATCAGCGGAGGTGCTACATTTTCAAATATATTGAATGGTACATATGTGGATTGTGTTACCGGCGACGCTAAAACTGTAACCAATGGCACTCTCTCGGTGTCTTGTTCGGGTAAAGGTAATTTGCGTGTGTATGTGTTGAATACCGATAAAACAAAAGCTCCGGGCAAAATTGGTGTAGATGGTAAATATATCTACACATCATCGTCGGCAGGTAGTAAACAATCTTCATATGACGGCACAGAAGAGGAGGAGTCGTCAAATAATGGTGGCAGTGCACCATCAACTCAAGAACCCGAAGAAGTGATTCCGCCAACAATGGCTGAGGGTGAACAAGCTGTGTTTTTTGAAAATACTGCAAATTGGGCAGGTACTATTAGAGCATGGGTGTGGAGCGATACGAAAAACTACACAGGTGGTACTTGGCCCGGTCAGGCTTGTACTTACCTTGGTAATAATATTTGGAAATGGACCTACTCAGGTGCCGACAAAATCAGTGGTGGACTGATATTCAACAATGGCAGTTCGCAAACCCAAGACCTCACTTGGGTGAATGGTGGTTATTACAACGCTAATGGTTATGTAAAAACTATTGATGGAGCAGGTGAAATTCCTGATAACCCCGAAACACCTGATAACCCAAGTGATAAACCTTCGGGAGATGAATATGTGTGGAAGGCTTATTATCGTGGCACAAATTGGGGTAGCTCTACCGTTTATTCGTATGTGTGGGATGCAGGAAACTCTAATAAACAATATCTCGGCTCATGGCCGGGCACTAAAATGATAAAAAATGCCGGTGGAATGTGGGAAATGTCATTCACCACAACCGATAATCTCGTGGCTCCTATGGTAATTTTCAATAACGGTCAAGGAGGAGGCTCAAACCAAACAGCCGACCTTGTTTTCGTTAACAATGGCATCTATGAATATGATGGATGCAAAGAGGTGGGCGTTGAAGGAGTAGTAGTTGGTGATGCAGTAGAAGTAGCCCGTTACGACATCTACGGTCGCAAACTCACCGCCCCCACAAAAGGCATCAATATCATTAAATACAGCAATGGTGCTGTTGAAAAGATTATAATTAAATGATAATAAATAGATATGGTTATGATTTTACGTTTGTTATTTGTGTGTTTAGTGTCAATTGGTGCCGGTGTGGTGTCATTTGCACATGATTTTGAGGTTGGTGGAATTTTTTATAAGGTTATAGATGCTACTAAAAAAGAAGTTGCAGTAACTTATAAAGGCAAGTCTCCTCATGATTATGCAAATGAATATGTTGATAGTGTGGTAATCCCATCAAAGGTAACATATAATGACAAGGAATATATGGTTACTGCAATAGCCAATGAAGCATTTAGAGGATGTTCAGGATTGAAAAAGTTAGAAATCCCAAACTCTGTGATTGAAATTGGGAAGAATGCTTTTTTGCAAACAGCGTGGTTAAATAATTATCCTGATGGAATTGTGTATTTGGGCAACTGTTGTTTAGGATATAAAGGGAAAAAGCCGGTTGGGGATTTAGAATTGAAAAGCGACACTAAAATAGTTGTGGATTATGCGTTTGTGGATTGTGCGGATTTGAAAAGCGTTAAAATTCCACATTCGATGATTAAGATTGGAGAATCTGCATTTTCGGGTTGTGATTTGAGAATATTGACGGTCTATTGTCAGAATCCTCCTTTATGTAAAAATAACACATTCGATGGAAACAGAACTGCGTTGTTATTGATTCCCAAAGGAACGGTTGTAGATTATGCGATATCAGATGGTTGGTGTAAATTTTGTAAACTTTACGAAATGGACTGATTGAAGATGTGACTTAAATGTATAAAAAGAGGGTGTAAAAACTAAGGAGATGTATCAATTTTTGAATTTTGATACATCTCCTTGCTATTATGAAGTGTGGATTAATATCCGGTGTAGCTGTGTGGTGAAAGGCGTTTGAGTTCGGCTTTCACTTCGTCGCTCACGTTGAGTGTGTCGATAAATGCAGCGATGCTTTCGGCAGTAACTGTAGTGTTAACGCGAGTGAGTTCTTTGAGTGTTTCGTAGGGTTTTGGATAGCCTTCACGACGAAGGATTGTTTGAATACCTTCGGCAACCACGTTCCACATTGCATCAAGGTCGGCACTGATTGCCGCTTCGTTAAGGAGTAGTTTGTTAAGGCCTTTGAGTGTGCTGTGGAGTGCGATAAGGCCGTGAGCCAAGGGCACACCAACGTTGCGAAGCACTGTTGAGTCGGTCAAGTCGCGTTGTAGGCGAGAGATAGGCAATTTCATTGCAAGGTGGTCGAGGATTGCATTAGCAATACCGAGGTTCCCTTCAGAGTTTTCAAAGTCGATAGGGTTGACTTTATGAGGCATTGCACTTGACCCAACTTCGCCTGCTTTGATTTTTTGTTTGAAATACTCCATTGAGATGTATTGCCAAATGTCGCGGTCAAGGTCGATGATAATTGTGTTGATGCGACGAAGAGCATCAAAAAGTGCTGCGAGGTTGTCGTAGTTAGAAATTTGAGTAGTATATTCTTCACGTACGATGCCAAGGCTGTTGCTCAAGAATTTTGCTCCAAATTCACGCCAGTCAATGCCGGGGAAAGCAGTAACGTGAGCGTTGAAGTTACCTGTTGCACCGCCAAACTTGCCACTAATAGCAACGCTGTCGAGTATATTGAGTTGTTGGCGAAGACGGTAAGCAAACACCATGATTTCTTTACCCAAGCGAGTAGGAGATGCAGGTTGACCGTGAGTTTTTGCCAACATTGGAATTTCGTACCAATCTTTAGCTCGTGCTTCAAGATGCTCAATTAACTCTACAAGAACAGGACGATATACATCAGCAATTGCTTCTTTGATTGACATTGGCACTGATGTGTTGTTGATGTCTTGTGAAGTCAATCCAAAGTGGATAAATTCTTTATATTGTTCAAGACCGAGAATGTCGAATTTTTCTTTTATGAAATATTCTACGGCTTTCACGTCGTGGTTAGTAACGCTTTCGATTTCCTTGATGCGTGAAGCATCAGCAACAGTGAAGTTACGATAGATTTCGCGAAGCGCTTCGAATTTAGATGACTCTACACCTTTGAGTTGTTCAAGGTCAAGTTCGCAGAGTGCGATGAAATATTCAATTTCAACACGCACACGATAACGAATGAGTGCATATTCTGAGAAGTACTCATCAAGCTTTTCGCATTTGCTGCGATATCGACCATCAACAGGCGAAATTGCGGTTAGTGAAGTTAATTCCATTATAATATTTGTAAGTAGTTAATAATTTGCGTTTAATATCGATTGAACCACAAAGTTACAAACAATAAGTGAAATTTTTAGTGATATTTTTTACTTTTTTGTTTGGTGGATTAAAAAAAAGGTTGTACCTTTGCATCGCTTTCTCAGAGAACGGGCGTTTAGCTCAGCTGGTTCAGAGCATCTGCCTTACAAGCAGAGGGTCGGCGGTTCGAATCCGTCAACGCCCACAACTCAAAATTCCTTCTCAAGAAAGAAACCCAATTAGGGCGTTTAGCTCAGCTGGTTCAGAGCATCTGCCTTACAAGCAGAGGGTCGGCGGTTCGAATCCGTCAACGCCCACAACGACAAAAGGCTGTCTTCAATGCGAAGGCGGCCGTTTTTATTTAAGGGAGTTCCTATAATTCCCTTATTGTTTAATTTCAATCGGAGCATCAAAGATGTTTGTATTCTTAAAGCTTTTTCTCGGATTTTTTTGCCTTTATTTCAACCACATAGCTCGCTATGCTTATTTCAATAAAGACTGAATCTCTCTCAAGAAAAATTCTTTAATTGCTACAAAGCAATTTATAGAAGCTCCCTTAAGACACAATGAGCAAGATGGAAAATATTGAATGGGTGTGGGTTGACCTTGATGACACAGTGTGGGACTTTAGTGCCAACTCGTGGGACACTCTCGGCGAAATATTTTTTAACGAAGGATTAGAACCATATTTTGAATCGGTTGATGATTGGCGTGAAAAATATCTCGAATATAATCACACATTATGGCCATTATATAATGCAGGGAAAATTACCAAGGAGTATTTGCAAGTAGAACGCTTTCGTAAAGTGCTTGCCGATGCCGGATATCCACCACAACAAGTGGAAGCAAAGTCGCGAGATTTAGACCCTAAATATCTCTCAATACTTGGCACAAAACCTCGACTTGTCGATGGTGCTCGTGAAATGCTACAATACCTTAAAGACAAAGGATATAAAATCGGCTTGATAAGCAATGGCTTTCATGAAGTGCAATTTTGCAAATTACGTTCATCAGATATAGAACGTTTCTTTGATGTGGTGGTGCTGAGTGATGATTTGGGGGTGAATAAACCCGACCGCCGCATCTTTGTCCATGCACAGAAGAAAGCCGGAGCCGAAGCCTCTAAATCGGTTATCATTGGCGATAACTTCGATGCCGACATAATGGGAGCTGTTAATGCCGGTTGGAAAGCTATATATTTCAATCGTGATGGTGATTTTGCAATGTCGAAGCTGCCAGATGATGTGAAAATTGTCAATAAATTATCGGAGATTGAACATATTTTGTAGAATATTTGTAATAAATAAAGAAAACTCTGCCGAAAAATGAGGATTTTGTTTGTTGTAGTGAAAATATTCATGTAATTTTGCGTCACTATATTATAGAAGTGTATTTATTCGACCCCATGAAGGGCATTAGATTAAAGAAAAATAAATAAAATAAGTTATATAATTAAGCCTATATTTAAGTAAATAAATTTTATTTTTAGAACGCCGCGAGGCTGTATTTTGTAAAAAATTTATGGATAGTATTGAAAAGAAGTCAAAAAGACCACGCATTGGTGAAAATCGAGCAATGACATCGTTTGAAAGTGTTGATGGCACTAATCGTTATGAAAGCTCAAGTTATTCATCTTCTGAATTTACATCAACCGATTCGGAATATCAAGGAGAACGTCAATATTCACAACAGCGATCATATAATCGCCAAGGTGGGTATAATCGTTATAACAATCAAGGAGGATATAATAACAATTATCGCCAAGGTGGCTATAATAACCGTTATAACAATAATTATCAACAACGTCAATATAACGCTCCTGTAGATGGAGAGAACGGAGATGGCTACAATCAAAACGGATATAACCAAGGAGGCTATCGTCAAAATAATTATCGTCAAGGTGGTTATGGCAACAATCGTCAAGGAGGCTATCGTCAAAATAATTATCGTCAAGGTGGTTATAACAATAATCGCCAAGGTGGTTATGGCAACCAAGGAGAATATAACCAAGGAGGCTATCGTCAGCAAGCTCAAGGACGTCCTAATCCAAATCAGCAACGTCGCAATAAAAAACAAAACTATAATCAAGGCATCATGCCAAGCAAGGGCAAGAGCTTCACTCCACGTCCTCGTCGCATAGAGTACGAAATGCCTATTCCTGATCCAAACGAACAAATTCGTCTCAATAAATTTATGGCAAATGCAGGTATCTGCTCTCGCCGTGAAGCCGACGAATTGATTCAACAAGGTCTTGTGAAAATTAATGGTGTTGTAGTTACTGAATTAGGCACAAAGATCTCACACAACGATGTTGTGGAATATGATGAAAAGGTAGTTGCTCTTGAAAGCAAATGCTATATTCTTCTCAATAAACCAAAAGATGTAGTAACAACAAGCGATGACCCCAACGGCCGTAAAACAGTGTTAGACCTCGTGAAGGGTGCTTGTAATGAGCGTATATATCCGGTTGGTCGTCTTGACCGCAACACAACAGGTGTGTTGTTGTTGACTAACGATGGCGACCTTGCGTCAAAATTGACTCACCCTAAATATGTGAAGAAAAAAATCTATCATGTGTGGTGTGATAAAGACATTGCTGAAGAAGATATGCAACGCATTGCCGATGGTATCGAACTTGAAGATGGTCCTATCCATGCCGACGCTATCAGCTATGCTACTGAAAAAGATCGCAATCAAGCCGGTATTGAAATTCACTCAGGTCGCAATCGCATTGTGCGTCGCATTTTTGAATCACTCGGTTATCATGTAACAAAGCTCGACCGCGTGTATTTTGCCGGTCTCACAAAGAAAAATCTTTCTCGTGGGCGTTGGCGTTACCTCACTCAAGAAGAGGTTAACTACCTTAAGATGGGATCATTTGAATAATTATAAAGCTAATTAACATATATACTTGCAATGAAAAGAACAAAAATCGTAGATATATTTGCCCCCGAACTCATTGGTCAACAAGTGAGTGTAAAAGGTTGGGTGCGTAGCCGTCGTGGCAACAAACATGTGCAATTCGTAGCACTCAACGACGGTTCAACTATCAAAAACATTCAAATCGTTTTTGATATGGCGAAATTTGACGAAGAACAATTGAAACCTATCACTACCGGAGCCAGCCTCCATGTGATTGGTCAACTTGTTGAGTCGATGGGCAAAGGTCAAAGTGCAGAAATTCAAGCCGAAACACTTGAAATCTATGGTACTGCCGACCCCGACACCTATCCAATGCAAAAGAAAGGCCACACAATGGAATTCCTTCGTGAAAAGGCTCATTTGCGTCCACGTACCAACACATTTGGTGCAGTGTTCCGCATTCGTCACCACATGGCAATCGCTATTCACAAGTTCTTCCACGATCACGGTTTCTTCTATTTCCACACACCTATCATCACAGCCTCTGACTGCGAAGGTGCCGGTCAAATGTTCCAAGTAACAACAAAGAACCTTTACGACTTGAAGAAAGACGAAAATGGGTCAATCATATATGATGATGACTTCTTTGGCAAACAAGCAAGTCTCACCGTATCAGGTCAGCTCGAAGGTGAGTTGGCAGCTACAGCTCTTGGTTCAATCTATACTTTTGGTCCCACATTCCGTGCCGAAAATTCAAACACTCCTCGCCACTTGGCAGAGTTTTGGATGATTGAGCCTGAAGTTGCTTTTGCTGACCTTGGCGATCTTATGGATCTCGAAGAAGAATTTATCAAATATTGTATCAACTGGGCTCTCGAAAACTGTCAAGACGACCTTGAGTTCCTCAACAACATGATTGATAAAGGCTTGATTGAACGCCTCAAAGAAGTAGTTTCTACCGAATTTATCCGTTTGCCTTATACCGAAGGTATCAAGATTCTTGAAGAAGCAATCGCAAATGGTAAGAAATTTGAATTCCCTGTATATTGGGGTTGCGATCTTGCAAGTGAACATGAACGTTACCTCGTAGAGGAACACTTCAAGAAACCTGTTATCATGACCGATTATCCAAAGGATATTAAGGCATTCTACATGAAACTTAACGAAGATGGCAAAACCGTACAAGGTACCGACGTATTGTTCCCACAAATCGGCGAAATCATCGGTGGTAGCGTGCGTGAAGAAAACTACGACAAACTCATGGGTCGCATCGAAGAAATGAATATCCCAATGAAAGATATGTGGTGGTATCTCGACACTCGTCGATTTGGCACAGTGCCTCATGCAGGCTTCGGTCTCGGATTCGAGCGTCTATTGTTGTTCGTTACAGGTATGACTAACATTCGCGACGTAATCCCATTCCCTCGTACTCCAAACAATTGTGAATTCTAATCGATAATTAAACGAAAATGACAGAGATAACAAAATGCCCTAAATGTGGAGGCGAGTATGTTTACTTCGACGGTTCACTCTACGTTTGTCCCGATTGTGCTTACGAGTTTAATCCCTCAGATGAAGCCGAAGAAGCCAACGATGTAGCAAAAGACAGCAATGGTGCAGAGCTTTTCGATGGCGATGCAGTGGTAGTTATCAAAGACCTCAAAGTAAAAGGCTCATCAATGGTAATCAAGCGAGGCACAAAAGTGAAAAGCATTCGCCTCACTGAAAACCCCGAAGAAGTTGATTGCAAAATCGACGGTAGTAGCATCGTTCTCAAAACATGCTTCCTCAAAAAGTAATATTTTAATAGTCAAAAGTATCACTCCCGAGGAGCTGTCGAACCGAGGCAGAGTGATGTTAATAATAAGGGGGCTGTGTCGAAATTCAGGCACAGCCCCTCTTACTTTTTATTACACAAATTATTTAAGGAATTTTATTTTATTTGAGAGAATGTTTTGCATTTAGTAAAATTTATATAAATTTGCAATGGATTCGGTTGACGCTGTAGTGACAGCCTACCCGAGTTCAACATTTTGTTGATAACGACGGAGAAATTCGTCGAAAGGTGTTATTGAAATTTTATCTTCTGTATTCAAACTTGGCCGTCTGAATTTCCGTGAAGATAAAAAGACAATGGCACCTACATCGTTGGTTATATCCAAGCCTGTGATAGGCTCGTATATAGTGCCAATCGGTGTGGGGCTGTCGTCTTATCCACGGAATAGGTAAGCCAAGACCTGAATACAGGATAAGATATAGATACAATCCTCACACCTTTTTTGTTTTGTATTATTAATCGTTTCCATAGGGGATTGAGAAACACAATACTTTAATTATATGAAAAGTCTAAAAGTTTTGAGTTTCACTCTATTAATGGGATTATTTGTGGGGTTGTATTCTTGTGGTAGTTCAAAAGAGGCCTCCGTTGGTCTTGGGTTGGCAAAAGAAAAATCTCCTGCTCAAATTTATTGGGAAGCAAATACGAAAACTCGTGCTTATGCTAATGGCACAAGATTAAATGAAAGTGTAGCAGCAAATATCGCTGAGAGCGATGCTCGTGCAAAAATGGCAAGGTCTATTGAAGTTTCCATAAGAAATTTTATGGGTAAATTTTATCAAGATTATGGAAAATCAATTGTAAATGCCACTGAATCTAAAAGTGTTTATGATGTAGAGTCAAAAAATGAAGAACTTACTGAACAAGTAGCGTCCATGGTGCTTAGGAATATAAGTATAGCAAAGTATGATGCTTATTTACAAAAAAATGGAGAAACTACTGTTCATCTTTGTTTGGAATATGGTGGAGGCGAGGATGCTTTGGCAGATGCAATCGTAAATGCTGTATTAAATGATGAAAAAATCAAAAATCAGTTGTCAGATGCTGAAAAAGAAAAGATAAATCAAAATCATGCTGAGCTCAAAAAACGTGCATTCGAGTCTTTAAGTCCTGTAAAATAACACAAGATGAGCAAATATAGAATTTTTGCTTTTTTATGCATAATGTTCATTGTGGCTTTGTGTGTTAATGCCGAAACAAAGCCACAATGGATAAAAAATCCTCCCACACCGGGGAATTCGTCGTATGTATTCAGAGTGGTAAAGGCTGAGGGCGATGACCTTAACTCGGCTCGTTCAGCTACTCTAAAGGCTTTGGTTTCAATGATAGAACATGATGATAATATCAAAATAAAAGAAACTCATAAGTTAGTAGATGAAGCTCAACGCACAAATAATAATTTGTCAGTAGCAAAATCTAATTCAGTATATGTGCTTGATGTGGAAAATAGTATTAATAAAACCATCACAACTGAAAAAGTTGCTGAGTATTCAGAAGATTTTGAGCGAAATGGACAAATGCGAAAGAGATTATTTACACTATTTATGGTACAGTGTGATAATCGAGTGGCTGATTTTGATGAAGTTAAACTCACAACAAAATATGGCATGAGGGGTTTTGTTCGTTCAATGGTAGTTCCGGGTTGGGGGCAGATATATAAAGGTAGTGGAGTGAAAGGAGGATTGATAATGGGGGGAGCTGCAGCTATTGCTGCCGGAATCGTTATTACCGAGAACACACGTGCCGATTATATAAAGAAAATGCATGAGCAACCAAAATTTGCCTCAACATATAATTCAAAAGCGACTGTTTGGGAAACAGGTCGAAATGTGTGTATCGGAGCTGCTGTTGCACTATATGTTTACAACATCGTAGATGCAATTGCTGCCGATGGTGCAGAACGTGCCATAGTAAAAAAACGTAATAATAATTTATCGTTTACACCAATTGTTAACACCGGAGAATGTGGTTTTTCAATAAGATATAATTTTTAATATGAAAATTAAACCTAACAAAATTACAATATGAAAATCATAAAAACTTTAATTTGTCTGTCATTAATATTCGTTACTACATCGTGTGCTAAAGATGAGATAGACTTGACCGGGGATATTTACGGCAAAATAACTGATACATTTTCAGGAGAGCCATTACAATCGGCTAATGTGACATTAAGTCCCGGAGGTTATTCTACAACAACCGGCAGCGATGGTGTGTATGAATTTAGGGATCTTGAACAAGGAGAATACGACATACAAGTGAGTAAAGCCGGTTATATTACCAATAACAAGCGAGTGTCTGTTAGTGTTGGTGGTGTTGCCACCGGAGATGTCGCATTGGAACCAGAACAAGATATAACATTAAGTGTATCGACATTGAATTTTGGAAAAGAACTCACGTCATTGTCATTTGAAATTCGCAATAATGGATCGAAAAAATGTGATTGGAATATCAGTGGGTTGGACGATGTTGATTGGCTTGAGTTTAATCCCTCAAGTGGAACGCTTGAATCCGGAAAGAGTAATGCAGTTAAAGTATTGTTATTGCGTGATAAATTAACTGAAAACAAAGAAACAACAATCCTTATAAATAGTAATAAAGAATCGGTTGCATTGAAAATTGCGGCTGAGTTTGAGGCAAAAACTTCAAAAATTGAACTTAGTACAAATACTCTAAATTTCGGGAAAGAATATTCATCATTGACCTTTGATGTGAAAAACATCGGGAATGCCGGAAATGTAAATTGGAGCATTACAAATATAGATGTCGATTGGCTAGCAGTAAGTCCGAAGTCTGGTACTACAGCTATGGGTAAATCAAGTGTAGTAAAGGTTGACCTTGACCGTAACAAGTTAACAGAAAATTCTACTACAAATATTATTGTAAATTGTGATGGTGAATCATTACCTGTAACTATTAATGCCGAAGTTGAAGCTAAAACCTCTAAAATCGCATTAAGTACAAGTACATTGAATTTCGGGAAAGAATATTCATCATTGACCTTTGATGTGAAAAACATCGGGAATGCCGGAAATGTAAATTGGAGCATTACAAATATAGATGTCGATTGGCTAACAGTAAGTCCGAAGTCTAGTACTACAGCTATGGGTAAATCAAGTGTAGTAAAGGTTGACCTTGACCGTAGCAAATTAACTAAAAAATCGACCACAAATATCATTGTAAATAGTGATGGTGAATCTTTACCTATAACTATTAATGCCGACGTAAAACCTGCTCGTACATGGGCTGCATATCCCACAATGATTGATTTTGGGACAAATAGCACAAGTTCAGTAACATTATATTCTTATAATGGTAAAACTGATTATACTTTAAGTGTGAGAGGAACTTCATCATGGCTTAAATTGTCAAAAACATCA
>JAEIGA010009004.1_pt1 | contig 15105 bp, 25 predicted proteins | sample 9270691 | NCBI WGS metagenome assembly JAEIGA01 (sample SAMN17057246, study PRJNA624740) | gut metagenome | biome: biome; isolation source: fecal sample | host: Bos grunniens | place: China: Xizang | collected 2019
ATTGATTAAAGGGCACAAGATTGGCTTTCTGTCATTCCTTCTTGTTGCCGTAGCAGCAGCACTAGGTGTTGACTGCTCTTTTGCAATGGCAGAGGCTATGGGTGCTCCTAACCCAGATGTAGTAGATGCTAAGGAGGGTCTCACAAATGAGGAGGCTGGCTATAGTGCAGATGACAAGGGTCTCCACACTGTAGTTGAGGGAGCAGCTACCGCAACAAAGGCTGATGAGACTGAGTTCTCAGAGGAAGAGATTGACAGACAGATCGCACAGGCTTTCCTCTTTAACTTCCCTCTTCAGTATTATATCGTGAACATGGCACGTCAGCAGCCTGTTAAGACTTATCACCCTAAACATTTCCGTAGCGGTTCAGCAAAGCTCGACCTTGAGGTGATAAACACTCTTACAGCAGGTGCTAATGGTGCTTCAGCTAACGATGTTCTCGTTGTTAAGTATACTGATGTAAGTAACTACAAGGCTCTCAAGGTTTACTCAACAGTATTCTTCAGAGGTGTAACTGGTTACGATCCTAAGACTAACGCTCCTAAGGGTGACCTCATGGGTTACGTTATCAGCGCAGACAACAATCAGGCTAACATCCTTATCCTTAACGCACAGGGTGCAAACAACGATACTCCAGTTGCTGCAACCATCGAGGCAGGTAAGAAGATTTTCGTTGGTGCTACAGCAGGTTCTGAGACTCAGCTCGTAGTTCCACCAGATAACTATCAGCCTACTGCTTACGAGGTTTACCTCCAGAAGAAGCTCTCTAACATCGTATGGTCTAAGGAGTGGGAGCAGCAGACTAAGAAGGCTGACTTCGCTCAGAAGGATCTCCGCAACAATGCTCTTTGGATTTTCAAGTACAAGAATGCAGTTGCTCACTGGCTCGGTACTCAGCTCGTTAAGAACATTGAGGTAGGTGGTGACCTCGGTGAGGAGAGAGTATACTTCGAGGAGGGTCTCCTCAATCAGGTGAACATGATGTACTCTTATGATGCTGATGCTCTTACTCCACAGGATTTCAATGCGATTGCTCGTATGCAGTTCACTCGCTTCTCTAAGAATAACGAGGCTGTGGCATTCTGCGGTGCAGGTTTCCTTGAGAGAATGCAGAACATGGATGTTCAGAAGGTTCAGACAGTGTCTACTAAGTCAGTAGAGATTACTGGTGGTCTTATCGTTAAGAGATGGGAGTCAGTATTCGGTAACATTGACTTCGTATATGACCCAATCTTCACAGAGCTTGGTTTCGGTGATTTCGCATTCATCTGCGACATCAAGGAACTTACTCGTTACGTGAAGAGAGAGCAGAAGGAGATAACTCTTGACATGGAGAAGACTTCGGATGCACGTGAGGCAAAACGTGAGATGGTATCTATCATCGACTGCGTTGCAACTCGTGGCTATAACAACATCCTCGTAGGTCCTTCAACAGAGGTTGCACTTGCTCGTAGCCTTGGCTCAATGGAGGTAGTTATTACTACTGTTGATGCTCTTCCAAGCGCATCTAGCGCAAAGGATGGCGATGTAGTATATCTCTCAACAAACAATGCGCTGTATGAGTTTGATGCAGCAACAGGTGAGTGGAAAGATTATACTGGAGCTCTCTAATAGATGAATCACTAACCAGGGAGAGTAGTAAAAACTCTCCCTTTTTTTCTTAAACCAATTATGGCAAATATTAAGATTTACGAAATGCCTGGATGCATTTCATGCAGACTAAAATTTACTCTTGGTAAGGCCCAGCCGTTTGAGGCTTTCTTCGATGGCGGTGTCCCAGATAAAGGATATCCAGCTGTCTTTATGGCAAAGACAATTGGTCAGCAGCTTGCTATTGAAAATAGCATGATGTTCAAGATTGGCAAGATCCGTGTGTCAGCCCCAAAGAAAGGTGGCATTAAGGTAGGTGGTCCTACAATCATTAAGACAGAGGAAGAGCCTGCCGCAGAGCCAGTAGTAATAGATGCTAATGGTAAGGAGTATCCTGAGGTCACATCTGTAGTAGAGGCTATTGCCATTCTTAAAGGAGAGTATGGCGTATCTGCAACAAGACTCAAAAGCGAAGCATCGGTAATGCGTGTTGCAGTAGAAAAGAATGTCTCATTCCCTAATTTGAAGTTTTAATGTTTACTATCAGTCTAAATAAAGCTCATTCATATGTCCTTCACGTTCTTGATGAGTTGCAGAATGCATCGGATACGGCATTCTTGACAGAGGGAGGTGAGTTGGACACTTTGAAACTCACAAGCGGTTTCCTTACAGAGGCAGTATTAAAGGCCCACAAGGATGCCCCTTCGCACTTGCTTGATGGAGTGATTGGTGTTTTGGGAACAGATTACGATGTGGAGATTAAGGATGGTGTTGCTAAGATCGTAATGCTCAAAACTTCTGCAAGGCTTGCAAGTTTCAAATCCTCTGATTCCCCTGTTGTTATCTCTGACTGTGTGGCAGAGGACTCTCCTATCGGAAGAGCACAGAACAATAAGTATGTGAGAGGAACATATGATGATCCAAGACTGATTATAAAAAGAGCCTGGCAGGGAGAAAGAAAACCAGAGTATCTCTATTACTCTATCCTTGACCCTCATGCTACCTTTACGTTAGAGTATATACCTTTTCCAGAAGAGAATAGTGATGAGTATGAAGTAGCAGAAAAGTTGGAGTATGCAGTGCTTAATCTACTAGCATCAATGGTTTTAGATGCTTTAACCTTGTCGGAGAAGGCAAACATATATAGAGCAAAATATCAGGAATACTTACAAACATCAAGATAATGAACGAAGAACTAATACTCGGAACAGAGGCAAAGATAGAGTTGGAGATTAAGCCAATCAGTGGCATTAGTGCAGATGTCTTTGATTGGGTTGTGGAGTTGTATACAAATCCGAAGAAGAGGTTATCCATCTCCAAGTATGAGTGTTCTCCAATTGAGGGAACGGATCGAAGCTACTATGTGCCATTTGATACATCTGCCGTTGGAGTTGGAGAATTGACTGCCGAGGTAGTCGCAGAAGTTCCTGATACTTTGTTCTCAGATAGGCTGCGTACTGAAAGAGTGCGTATAGAGGCGATAACAACTATTATCCCATAAGCATATGTCATGTCTTTCAGCCAATGCAAAATTAATAAGGGATAATATCCAAACAGGGGCATCAGTTCAGGATGAACAAGTAATACTTGATGCCTCAATAGAAAGAGAAGAACTTAAAATAGATGTAGTTCTAAGGAGAGATAAAATATCAATAGGAGCAGGAGTAATATGTTCAATCGGAAAAGATAACTCATTATGGGCTTCAGATGGAGCGTTGTACGATGGTTGTTCGGATCCACTATTTGTAACGGAGTGATATGGGAAAACTAAGACAAACAACGGAAGAGATTCAAGCAATATTAGACAAGATCGAGCAGGGAAATGTTTCTATCCCAGACTGGGATGCGGCAGAAGAAGAAGATGGTTTTGTTAAAAACAGAACTCACTACAAGCAGTTCGGCTCTTGGACCAACATAAGTATTAGCGGAGGAACTGCTAACATCTATGGCATCTCTGACTATGACTACATCATACTTAACTCATCAAGCTACAAAGAGCCTATAGGACTTGCTGAGAACAAAAGATACAACGTGACATTCGATGGTATCGGTCTTGTGCAGATAACTATCATCCCTGCTGAGAATACTATCAAGGTCGTTTCCACTAATGGAAGCATCAGCGCAGACTTTATCAACGAGAACATCCGACCATTTAATATCATTCCGCTTGGAATGGAGTACCTTCCTAAAGGGTTGGCTACAGAGGATTATGTCAATGAGAAGATAGCGGAGATTGAAATATCTGGAGGTGGCTCAATACACAAATCCGACTTTAACTCAGATTTTAACAGAGACTTTTAATATACAAAAATATGTTTGAAGAAGTAAAAGAAATGATTGACTCTACCGTCTATACTAATGGAAACGGAGAAGTCACAGCACAGAATATTAACCTCGCTTTTCATGGTGTTGTAGAAGCTACAGCAGACAAGATTGAAGAGGTCGAAACGGAGATTAATCAGCTCGGAGAAAAGGTCGCTGAGATTGGAGAGAATGGTGTAGGAGGTGGCGGTGCGCTCAGAGTGTGGATTAATGAGATGGTTGGTGGAGAAAACAATTCCGAGCAGGTTGCGGAAAATGCCGAAACATTTAGAGCAATGTGGAACGACAAGCCGCAGGTGGCAGTATTATGTGCCACTGCAGGGCTTGGTGGTTTTCCTATGATGATGGCTTCGCCAGTAATCGTATATCGCCTCATTTCAGATAATGGAGAGGATGTGATTAGCATGACATACCGTGATATTATAGACCAAGGAAGTGGACTTGAAATTATGGAAACGTTTATCTATCTAAAAGAAGATGGTACCGTTATTATTGAATACTAGCCATGAAACTCTCTAAACTACACGCTCTCATAGATAGGGCTATCGGAACGAAAGGAGTGTTCAACAGACTCCCTGCGTGGTGGATGAACAAGATTCTTTCAGAACTAGCTGACTCCTTTATTCCAATATCACAAGACTTTACTAACGACTTTAACGAAGACTTTTCAATCTAACATATTATGGAAGCAACAAAGAAAATCACTCCACAGGAGTTCATGCAGAAACTCAGAGAAAGAGCAGAAAAAGCAAAGGCAGAAGGTAAAACTACTACTCTCACTAATCATAACGCAGAGTTTATCAAGAAACTCAGAGAACGTGCCGAGAAAGCCAAGGCAGAAGGCAAGACCATCAAAACCATGCCTATGCCTATGAAGCATAACGAACTCATCGCAAAGCTCAGAGAAAGAGCAGCACTCAAGGCTGACTTGAAGAAGGTAGAACTCGAAAAGAAGGAGGAGTAATATGAATAAGAATGAACTGATAGAGGCTATTCAGAGCGTCATCACTCCTAACGGCAAGAAGGCTATCTCTGCTGAGTCGTTGGCTAATCTCTTGATTGAGATGGTTAACGCTACTCCAGAGGGCAATGGCGGTAGCGGACAGGTGGTGTTCTATATGGGAATGCCCAATGAGGACTTTACGGCATTTACCCTTACTCCAGAGCAGAAAGCGCATAATGCCGAGATGTTCAAAGTAGTTAAGGAGTCCCCTATAGCAATCTCTGCTTCTGTGGATATTACAGAATACTACAAAGCAATGATGGGAGCAGAAACGGGCATTGAAATTGGTGAAATAAAATGTGGTTCTCTAGGAAATCTGACATGCTACTTCACACCAGAATCAGCCTTTTTGGCGGGTCTTGATGTGGAGTGTATTGGTGTTGAGACACTCTTCCCTATGGTTGTGTTTGCCGATGGCTCGACAATGTTGATGAACTTCGATGGTTAGCCTATGACAACAAACGAACTGAAATCCTACGTTGATAGGATACTAGGAAATAACGTGAGAGTCCTTCTTCCATCTTATTGGTGGAAGAGGGCTTTTGGTGCTGTCATTGACAAGGTGGAGGAAAAAGTTGAAAAGGCTGAACTAAAGACCGTCAACGGAGAATCCATCTTGGGTGAGGGCGACTTGAAGATTGGTGTCAAGAGTGTTGAGTCTGTAGAGGAGTTGAATGCTCTGGATGCAGAGGTCGGAGATATGGCTACGGTTGGCTCTGAGTCTTTGAATCTTGTAAGTGCTGCGGATTTACGACAGATAACAAATACTGACGAAGTCTTAGAGGAGTGGGATAGCTTTACAAGGATAGGCAAGATTGAGTTTGGGGAGCCATACTCCGAAACTAATCGCCACGCATCTCTGTGGCTTAGTGGGAAAAGAGAGTACCCTTATGATGTCATTGTCGTTAGTTGTGAAGACGGAGAGTTTAACTGTATTCACTCCTCTTCTCCTGGAGGAATAACCCTTGACTCGGTAAACAAGAAACTGAAAGAACGAGACTATCGTCTTATATTGAGTAGTGATGCTGATGTAATTGACAGAACATACAAACTATACGCTTATTCTGCTTCTGCCGATGCCTACATCAAATCCAATACTTGGGATAAACTCGCCAAGGAGTATATCGTTCCAAGCGAGGAAGAACTGAACAGGCTTGATGTGCCGAATGGTACGATTGCCAAGGTGGCAAGTGGTGGATTGAAAGCAGGTAGTTTTAGAGACTGCTACCATTGGACTGAAGATGATTGGGAGACAGTAGCAGGTGTCACTCAATTAAAAGAAGAGGCTTTTTCTAAATGCACAAAAGTCTCAAAGGTTGAAGTAAGCGTGCCTACTATAACTTGGGATAAGGATACATACGTTGTGTTTTCAAATAAGGAGAGGTCTTCAATAGTAGCCATAATTCTCAGCACAGATGACGGCAAAAGGATTTTGTGGGAAAAGGCGGACACTCACAATGGCACTATGGAGGCGAATGGAATCCTTTGGTCAGAAGGAGACTCGCTTATAAATCAAACCGACCTTGATAGATTGAATACCATTCTGGCAAATGAAAATTGCTTTTATGTAATAGAAGATATTCCAGACTACGACATAGTAGACGCCTGTGTGCGACCTATGTTTCTCGCTCCAGTTGTCTCAGATGCCTACATCAAAGCCGACACTTGGAAGCGACTCCTTAAAGAGGGAGATGTGACAGGAGGAAGCGGAGATGATAAAACATTAACATTCTACGCTCCTACTGACGGTAGCAGTCTTTCAGATACGGAGAAGCAACACAATGCCGAATCTTATCAGAAAGTTGCAGAGGGGTTTGAAAGTGATAAATACTACGACATCAAAGTATTACTATCAACGTCTCAACTTGTCGCTTTAGACGTAATAAAGACTATCAACCCAGCCAGTGATAACGGACGTTTAAAGTTGATATTCGGAGGAGTAGGAAGTGGCATAGATTTGCAAATGCTTACTGTCACCTCAGACGGAAGCGCAACTATAGAGAATGTTGAAGAGTCTAATTTTGACTCCGAACTCTCGGACACCTCGGAGAACGCAGTCCAGAATAAGGTAGTCAAGAGTGCGTTAGATGGAATTGCACCTGTATATTTTTTAAATGGCGCAAACGAGGTTAAGCCCTTTATTGATGCACTATTGTCTAAAGATTCTGAAACTAATAAACATCCTAGAGCGGTATTCGCTACATCCATTCAAGGTTCTCTTTGCTATTTTTATGCGGACACATATCGTTTTTACGAAGAGAATGGCAAAGGCATATTCTCTGTAGAATATAATCTTTACGACAAGAGGTACAGAAGGGATTACGATTCTAATACTGGAGAGTTTATCAAAGAAGAGGAAATCGCAAACGAGGAGGTCATTACAGCAGCTCTCAACAACAAGGTTGACAAGGTAAACGGAAAGCAGCTCTCTACTGAGGACTTTACTACCGCACTCAAGACCAAATTGGAGGGTCTGAGCAACTACGATGACACTTCTATTCAGAACGCAGTCAACAGCCTTACAACGCAGATTAACACCCTTGTGAGTGGCGATGCTTCTGTGGCTATTGAATCCTTCAATGAGATTATCGCATTCTTGAATGGAGTAGAGGACTCAGAGAGCCTTGATTCAATCATCGCATCCATTGAGCAGCAGATAGCAGCAAAGCAGGATAAGCTCGTTAGCGGAACGAATATCAAGACCATCAATGGAGAGTCAATCCTTGGCGAAGGTAACATCGTTGTGAATGTTGACACAAGCAACCTTGCTACAAAGGAGGAACTGAACGCAAAGCAGGATAAGATTTCCGACCTTGAGACCATCCGTTCTGGAGCAGCAAAGGGAGCAACAGCATTGCAGGAGCATCAGGACATCTCACATCTCGCTTCTAAGGAAGAGTTGCAGAATCTCCAGAATGAGGTCATCGCAAACGAGGAGGTTGTCGCAGCAGCAATTAATGACCTTAATACAAGACTTGCTGCACTTGAAGCAGCTATTGCAAACCTTTAAAAATAAGAGATATGAAATATTTGAGAAAATTTGAAACAGAGGCCAAAGTAAAAATGTTTACCCAGCCAAATGTCGTGCTTGTGTCGGATACTGGGGTAGTAAAATATAATGTACCTATGCCAAGCGGTGTATTTGTGCAACACATTGATGGTTCATTGTGGAATCGTACTGAATGGACTGCGAATGGCTTTACTTTGGACCAAGTAAATGGTATAGCGGTAATTGATGAGAATGCCAAGTTCGTAATTGCGAAAACTAATATAGGCAACAATATTAGATGGTCATCAAACTACACGACCCTCATAGATGGGGTATATACTTCTACTAATAAGACTACGGCCCAAACTGACTATGATGGGGCTAATAACACTGCGCTGATTGCAGCAACTGACATAAGTGAGGCCGCCTACTTATGCACTAATTATACATTCCCCAATGGACAACATGGGTATCTTCCATCTCTTGGCGAATTGACCGTGGCCTTAAAATACAAAAATCAAATAACTTGGACCATTGATGCAATAGGCGCAGAGACTTATTATAGCAACACCTACTGGTCCAGCACACAACGCGATGCCACCTATGCTTGGATACTGGGCTGGAGCACAGCATCCGCGGCTATCGAGGAAAAGAAAACTAAGGGTAATACATATGTAAGGGCATTTGCCACCTTGATAATATGATAAAAATAACCTTGCTACTTCTCCTCCTCTTGACCTCTTGCATGAAGACGGACATCATCAACGAGGTAGAGCCACAGCTTGACACGGTGGTGCTAATGAAGCCACACAGACCTCTGCCGCCACCGATAGAGGAGGACACGACACGTATTCCGATAACATTCCACCCAACGGTGCAAGACTGGGAAACAACAGAGCCTTCGGGCACATTATAGTTAACTAATAATTTTATAGCTATGGAATTAATTTTTTCAGAACAGAACAACAGATGGGTCGCAGAGTTTGAAGCGACTGCTGATTTCAACCTTCACATCGAGGGGGTTGCAGAGGGTAACATCTCTATCTTCCAGAGAGGCACGTCTTCTGGAGAGTATGCGTATGTAAGGGGCGGCACTCCGTATCCTTCTCTTAACGCTACTTATGACTATGACTTCTCGGCTCTTATCTATCCGAAGTACATGAGAGTCACTTGTGCAACTCAGCCGACAATGGCGGTGGTAACTTTCGCTGAGTAATGAAAAAGAACGGAATGAATATCATCTCGCTCAACCGAGTGTCGCTGAATGTGGTTGGACCAACCAAGAGAAGCAGTGGTCACTCTGGTGGCGGTGGAGGAAATATCCCATCTGGCTATGAGGCTTTCATGGCGAAGGATGGAGCATTCCTTGCAAGTGATGGGGATTTCTATGTTAAACTTTAAATAGGATTATATGGGATTTACAAGTAAACATACAGGAGCGCAGATTGAGGCTTACCTTGATGCCGTTCCGAATAAACAGGATAAGATTTCCGACCTTGACTCCATCCGTAGCGGTGCTGCCAAGGGAGCTACTGCTATCCAAGAGGTCAAGACTATCAATGGTCAGTCTATCGTTGGTAGCGGAGATATTACTATCGAAGGTGGTGGAGGTGGCGGCTCTATAGACGAGAGCGTGATTATCTCCAATGAAAAGGTTGCCGCTGCTGCCTTGTGCGACCTTAACGACAAAATCAAGGCGTTGCCGACAAACGAAGTGGTTGACACGAAGATTGCAGATGCAGTGAGCGAGGTAAATACCTCACACGATGCAGATGTAACTGCAATCAATACAACCTACACTAACCTAAAGAAAGAATTGGTTAATGATGAGTGGGTGACTACTATGGCTCTTAATGACCTAAAAGCGCAGATTGAAGATTTAATTAATAGAGTAACCGCTCTTGAAGGAGCATAAAAATTAATAAACTATGATTCATTTGAAAGAATTTGAGAAAGAGGCGGACATCAAGGTTGACGCCTTTCCTAACGTGATTTATGTCAACGACACAAAGAGCGTATTGTACAACTACTTTCCACTTGGAGTGTTCATTCAGCACATAGACGGCAGAGTGTTCTCTACTGATGGATGGACGGATGGAGGTTTTGCTAACGACCAAGCTAATGGTGTCGTTGTAAGTACAGATGCGGCTCGCTTTGTTATTGCCAAGGATAATGTAAGCACATCAATGAATTGGGCATCTAATACATCTACTCTTATTGATGGTATCCTCACTACTAAAAACTCAGAAGAGGCGAAGACAGACTTCGCAGGACTGGAGAATACCGAGTTGATGCTTACAGTAGATACTAGCGGAGCAGGTTACTCTTGTGCCAACTACACTTTCCCTAATGGCTCAAAGGGTTATCTCCCTGCTCTTGGAGAGTGGAATATTGCTTACCAGAACAAATCAGCAATTAACGCTGCGATGACTCTTATCGGTGGTACTGCTCTCGGTAGTAATTATTACTGGTCAAGTTCTCAGGGCTCTGCTAGCAATGCGTGGGGTCTGAATTGGAGCGATGGCAGCGCGTACAACGGCACTAAGAGCATCGCTGGCTATGTTCGTGCGTTCTCAGCTTTGACACTTTAACTCTTTATCCCTTTAACTCTTTTCTACTATGCTATCAAGTGAATTACCTATTTACAGAGACGCCTTCAACCTTCTCGGCCTTATAGTGGATTACGTAGGTGCATTCCCGAAGCTACACAAACACACGATAGGTCAGAGGATGACAAATGTTGCCCTTGACTCATTTGAGTATATACAGCTAGCAAATAGGTCTTTCAAGGAAAGAGAAAAGAGGATAGAGTACTTAGAGTCGTTTATAATAAAGTTTGAATTATTAAAGGTTCTAATCCGTCTGTGCGGTGAGAAGAAGATAATTTCAATCAGGCAGTTGTCTCGCTTGTCTGTGCTTGTCGAGAGGATAGGCAAGCAGGCAAATGCTTGGAAAAACAAATAGGTAGCTTGCGAGAGTTTGTTGAGTCAAGGCTCACAAAGGGTGCAATCTTTATATAGAAAAGGTCAATACACTATAAACCCATTAGGGAGTAGTTACTTCACTAGTATTGAATTTACTCAGAACTCTGCTAACAATGCGTGGAATCTGAATTGGAACAATGGCAACACGAACAACAACAATAAGAACAACAATAACTATGTTCGTGCGTTCTCAGAATATCTAATAAAGATGAAAGAAGATAGTTACATAATTGACTTGGAAGATGTATTTGAAGCCTATTACGAATGTAGGAAGAACAAAAGGAGGACAGCTAATGCTCTTCTTTTTGAAGCCGACTACGAATGTAATTGTGTGGAACTATGGCGAGAGATAAACGAAGGAACTTACACCATAGGAAAGAGCATTGCCTTTATCGTGACTAAGCCAAAGCCAAGAGAGGTATTTGCCGCAGACTTCCGAGATAGAATTGTGCATCATCTTGTCGCAAGGAGATTAGAACCTTTATTCGAAGAGGTATTTATTGAGGATACATATAATTGTAGAAAAGGCAAAGGAACGCTATACGGAGTAAAGAGGCTTGCTCAAAAGGTGTATGAGATAAGCAAGGGATACACTTGCGATTGCTACATAGGTAAGTTTGATATGCAAGGATTCTTTATGAGTATTCATAAGCCTTCCCTCAATAAAATGCTACAGGACTTTATTGATGAAAAGTATGAGGGTAAAGACAAAGAAATAATCAAATGTCTAACTGAAAGTATCGTACTACACTGCCCAGAAAAGAACTGCATTAAGAAATCTCCGATAGAGATGTGGGATTTAATAGATGATAATAAGTCTTTATTCAAAAACGGAGATGACTATGGTTTGGCTATAGGAAACCTTACAAGTCAATTGTTCGCAAATTTCTATCTATATAAGTTTGACATCTATATGTCTCTGCAATATGATGGATACGGAAGATATGTTGATGATTTTTACATAGTGGATAGGAGTAAGGAAAAAATATTGAAAGGTATCTCTGTGGTCTCTGAATTGCTAATGAGGGAACTCGGCATAACGCTGCACCCAAGCAAGATGTATGTTCAGCATTACTCAAAAGGTGTGAAGTTTATAGGTTCGGTGATAAAGCCTTATCGTAATTATATTGGTAGCAGAACCGTTGGAAATATGTTGAATGCTATTGCCAGACACAAAGGGAAAGCAAGCGTTCAAAATGTGGAAAACTTTGTTAGCTGTATCAATAGTTATATAGGCTTTGCGAAGCACTATGCGAGCTATAATATTCTCGCTAACGCAATGAGAGCAATATCGTTTGATTGGTGGAAGTTATGTAGGTATACTTCTGGTGTTGGTAAGATAATAAACAAAGCTAAAGCATGCGTGGTATGAAATGGTTGATTAGTCTTTTCATAATAACATCCTGCATCAGCTCGGATGTGACATACAACTTTGAGGGCGAATGGGAGGCAACTCCCATAGTCCTCGGAGGAGTAGTGGACTCTTTGTCGTGTTCCATTCATCACGGAACGATGACGATAGATGCGGACGGAGAGAAGACTAGTGGTGCTTATTACGTTCACGAAGGTCTTTTATATTGTGGTTGGTCAATAGACTTATACGGATACGATGTATTGTTTTTGGATGGTTGGATGTGCAATGATGAGTTGTTTCAGATGCGAGTGAAGCCATCTCATCATTACTATCCGTTGACTCAGAATTTTAAAAGGAAATAACTTATGAAAGCTATTAAAATAGGATTGATATTCATTTACATATTCCTGTCAATCGTATGTTGTGCAGGTGCGATAAATTTTGGCTACGATAACTCAGAGGGGTTATACATTGTAGCAGGAGTGTTATGTTTGGCTACTTCCTTCTGGAATGCCTACAAGGTTTACAAGGAGGGAGGGAATGGCTAAGAAGCACGCAGACAAGTACATTTTTTGGGTATGCCTTATTGCATCCATTGTGATAGGCGTGGTGTCTTTCATTCTCCCACCGACAGGAGTGATAGACCCAAGTTGTTTAAAGTTCATTGCTTTGCTCTTAGGATTCAGTGCCTTGGGAGTAGCAGGTCAGAACTTGGCAAATGGAAAGGATGTGATATTCAGTCACGGAGACACTAAGGTAGAGATTAATGACGAGGAGGAGTAATATGGCAAGGGCGATATTTGAGACAAAGGATAAGCAGTTGATTCCGTTGGATGATATCCAGCACGTCAATGCGAGGTGGAATGATGTTTTGAAGGACGAGCACCAGACGTTGACAATCTTGTACAAGGATGGGATGAAGGTGACGATACCTGCGAGTGAGTACGATAACTTATATAAATGTTGGGAGGCGAGGAGAAATGGAAGATAGAATTTCAAGGTCGTTTAAATACAGCGAATTTACAAAGAGCGATACGGCTTCGAGATTGCATTTGAACAATGCGATTACAGATTGGGAAGTAAGGGATAACATCAAGGCTTTGGTAGAGGATGTGCTTCAACCCTTGCGAGATGCTTGGGGAGGTCCAATCTTCATCAATAGTGGCTATCGTAGTCCAGAGGTCAACAAGGCTGTAGGCGGAGTGGAGACCTCGCAGCATTGCAAAGGTCAAGCTGCCGATTGCGGATGCACAGACCCTTATGCTTTGGCTAAGTTGGCAAAGAAGATGCGATTGGATTATGACCAATGTATCCTATACCCATCATTCACGCATTTCAGTTATAAGAAGGATGGCGAGAACAGGAATCAGTTGTTGTACGCAAAGACTTGGCGAGGTCCAAAGGACTTGTAATTAAATAGGGAGCATCCTACTGCTCCCTATAGGTTAGAATCTACGCAGATTTCTTCTTTCTGTTGGGGAATCGAATGACCTTACCCTTCTTTGGATAGATTCTGCGACCATTCCTAGTGACATACTTCACAAAGATAAAATCAGATTCTTTACCTTGACAATTTTGACCCATCTGCACAACACCTCCTTTTTTGTCGGGTTGACACTTTGTATACTTTACATCCTACTGTAAAGTTAAACCCAGTGGTAGGACACTGGGTTATTCTTCTTCAAGAAGAGGAGAGAGATTTGCGAGGTGTAATGCAAATGCTCAAAATTGTCGTTGCAAATGTAAGAGTAGATTTTTTAAAATCAAATACTTTGCCAGAATAATGAAAGATATAATCATAGGAGCATTGCTTATCGTTCTTGGCATGGTCATCGGATGGCTGTGCCGACCATCTGTCACTAATACGGTAGTGGATATTCAGAGGGATAGTATAGTGGTCCACGATACTATACGGATTGAGAAGCCTGTCTACATAGAGCGAACTGTCAAGGATTCCTTGTTAGTTGTGGTCAAGGATACTCTTGTGAGGAACGATACCGTGTATGTGCGATTGCCATTGGAGAAGAGGACATACAAGAGGGATGAGTTCTATGCAGAGGTAACGGGCTTTGAGCCGAGGTTGACATTTATTGAGGTCTATCCAAAGACAGTGTACGTTAAGGAAAAGGAAACCGTTACAACGAGTAACCGTTTGCGATTGGGAGTGGGTATGAACTACTACTCTACTCCCTTTATACCTATATACCTTGAATACGAGAGAAAGTTACACAGGAACATAGCAATTAATGCGAAATTCTTTTACGACATGAATACGAGGTTGTACGGAGTGGGAGCAGGAGTTAATGTTCAGATAGGTTGGTAGTTATTTGATTTCTCGGATAAAATCCGTAGAATTGCAGAAAATATCTAAACTTTTTTTTAATGTTGCATCACTGCGGTAGTCTCTTCGGAGTCTGCCGCTTTTCTTTTGGCATGCTATTGGATATGGTCACACAAACGAGTGGCTATGTACAAGATGCAGGTTTATCTGGATACTCTTTCAGCAGTTGCGGAAGAGACCGAAGTAGAGATGGAGAAGATACTCTCTGGATGTAAGGAAGAGGAAGTTGTTGATGCGAGGATATTGCTGATACGATTATTGTCAGAGCAAGGACTCTACCCTATTCAAATCAGTAAGTTCACGGGTATCTGTCAGAGGAGTGTTAATAGGTTTTTATTAGACTTTTCATATAGGATAGATAGCAGAAAAATTGTAAGACTATACTACGACAATCTGAGGAAGAAGCTCGGAATATCGTAGGACAATACTCCTTCATAAAGGGTGAGATATAATAGACTTTTGTAGTGCGTTAACAATGTCGTTGGCGCACTAAATTTTTTGTTATATGTCAGACACAAAAG
>JAEIGA010009005.1_pt1 | contig 15105 bp, 9 predicted proteins | sample 9270691 | NCBI WGS metagenome assembly JAEIGA01 (sample SAMN17057246, study PRJNA624740) | gut metagenome | biome: biome; isolation source: fecal sample | host: Bos grunniens | place: China: Xizang | collected 2019
AAACGATCATACGGCGCGAGTCCGGATTGTTCTTTATTGTATTCACGACATTGGCAAGCTGGTCGATCGTGCCTCCGTCAGGAGTCGGCCAGCTGCGCCACTGATGACCATAGACAGGGCCGAGATCGCCGTTCTCGTCAGCCCATTCATCCCAGATGGTCACCCCATGGTCCTGCAGATACTTCACGTTTGTATCTCCAGCTATGAACCACAGAAGTTCGTAGATGATCGATTTAAGATGTACTTTCTTTGTCGTGAGGAGCGGGAATCCCTCGCTGAGGTCATAACGCATCTGATAGCCGAACACACTCTGTGTTCCGGTTCCGGTGCGGTCGGACTTCATCGTTCCGTGCTCACGGATATGTCTTAGCAAGTCCAGGTATTGTTTCATGGCTTATTATCGGATTCCAAATGCATAGATTATCGCCTGTTCGTACACTTCGCCCGGACGAAGCACGCAGTTCGGGTATTCAGGCTTGTTAGGTGCATCCGGGTAGTTCTGGCACTCTATCGCGATACCGTCATTCTCTCCGTAAACGTGGCCGTTCTTGCCCTCCGGACATCCTGCAAGCCAGTTTCCTGTATAGACCTGGACTCCCGGCTGGGTCGTATAGATATTGAGGGTTCTTCCGCTTTCAGGAGCATAGAGTTCACAGCAGAACTGAAGCTGACCAGGTTCAGCACCGTCGATCACCCAGCAATGGTCATATCCTGAACCGATCTTCAGCGCCTCAAAATCAGCCCTGATATCCTGTCCGACAGGTTTCTCGTTTACGAAATCCATCGGAGTACCGGCAACAGGTGCGCTTTCTCCAAGCGGAATCTGAGTTTCGTCTGTAGGAAGATACTCAGAACAGTTCATACGGAGGGTATGTCCGAGAATGTTACCGTTTCCTTCTCCGTTGAGGTTGAAATATGCGTGGTTGGTGAGATTTATGACTGTAGGCGCATCAGATTCGGCCGTATAAGTCATACGGAGCTCGCACTCTTCTGTCCATTCATAACGAAGAACAGCCTTGACAGCACCCGGATATCCCTGTTCGCCATCTTCGGAATAATACATGAATTCAACTCCGCCTTCATTCTCGCGGCTCTCCCATACCTTGTTCTGGAAGCCTTCCGGACCTCCGTGGAGGTGGTTAGGTCCACAGTTTACAGGAAGTGTGTACTCTTTTCCTTCAAGAGTGAACTTTCCTACGGCAATACGGTTTGCATATCGTCCCGGAGTCTTTCCAAGACATGGTCCGTCTCCGAAATAACCCATCGGATCAGCATATCCCAGAGATACATCAGCCAGATTGCCGTCCTTGTCAGGAACAACGACAGAGACGATAGCTGCACCGATGCTTCCCAGCTGCACATATGCACCTTTAGAATTTGTCAAGGTATAGAGAAATATCTCCTTACCGCAGGCAGACTTGCCCCAAAGTTCTTTTTTCACTTCCATGATATATCGTTTTATTATTGTCCAAAAACTCCCAAATTTAAAACTAATATTTCAAATAGACAATAAAATAAAACAACCACCCCGTCCGTAAGGACTCAGCCTTGGGGTGGTTGCGCTGAACGTAGTATTGTATTAGAACTTGGCTGTCATTTCATTTCAAGTATAACCTTGCCATCGTTAGTGGTCAAGCTGCTGTAAAGAGCAGAAAGGGAGGTATAAGTCTTTTCGTAAATCTTACCATTTTCATCAGTGTACTGGAACTTCACGTTTCCTGTATCCCAAGAATACTGGTATTCCGATCTGAGACGAAGTTCGAACATTCCATCAGCATCCTCTACAGATACTGTTCCGATCCTATTGTATGATGGCAAGATTTCAAATGGTACAAAGGAGCCTGCCGGGACATTTGTGACGGTCGTTCCATCCTTTCTGAACTGAAGGTTGCCGACAATCGAGTTATTCTGTACCCTGAACTTCTTCTGGTAATATACAACCTTGTCTTCATCAGAACTGATTGTAATCTCGCCTGCGCTTACTATAGTCTTCGTCTTGAAAGGTATCACCTTGCGCTCGCCGGTCTGATTTACTGTAACAGGATTCCTGAACAGGTCCAGAAGGGCACCGTCTGAAGATAAAGCAGTTGTAGAAGGGAAATATGTCCTTTCCGTTTCACGAGATGCATCTACAGTATAGATGACTCTTCCCGGAATGTTCGGATCCTTGCGGATCTTGCCTGATGCAATCAGATCAGCAACAGCTGTTTCGTCGAGTTCAAGCATCGGTGCATCTATATATACCTCGAATGCTGTTCCGAACGGATCCACGCTCAACTGCTTTGCATCTGACTCGTTCTTCATGCTTGACTTGTAGCTTGTGATATCGAATTCGATATTCACGCTCTGTCCTGGCTGGTAACTGAACTCCACTTCGCTTACAGGATTCTCAGTCTCACCTGTCACTACATCACCGAAGGTCTTAGAGCCCACCTTCACCTGTGCAGAGAAATGGAAAGGATGGAAGGTCGCAAGCTCAAATACTGCAGACTTATAAAGTCCTGTACCTGTGCAGTTTCCGACTCCTGTCACAGACGGAGATCCTGCCGGATTGGATGCAATTCGCACAACTTCATCACTCTTAGGGACCATGGTCCTGAGGTGGAAAACAGCCTCGTCATCTGCCGCTCCATGATTGTTTCTAGTAAATCCTTTTACTCGACCTGCAGTTTCCGACCAAAGAGACTCGTCGATATCGTAGAAGTCAAAATAGTAGTCTCCCGAGTATTCCGGATTATGCTCCAGATTCTGTGAATAGAGAAGGAACTCATCGAGGTTGTCTGCCGCCACATTAGGACTTACGTATTTCGCATAGTATGTACCCAAAGCATCTGTGAACGTCTCATCGTAATTACCTGCTCCCGGATTGTTCTTGAAGACCTGTCCAAGATGGGTAGTGAGGTCAACTCTTGCATTTACCTTCTGAGGAACGAGATAGTAATAGATCACCTCGTCAGCCGGCATTGCTCCTACATATGAACGAAGGTTATGAAGAAGTATCCTGTAATCAGTCTCAGTCTTGAAAGTTGCAGTCTTTGTCAGAGTCTGGAAATTCTTTGCTTCTATCGTAACATTTACATGGTCGCCTGTCTCATGTCCGAGAATGGTCTTGAGATACACGCGCTGAACACCAGGCCGGTCAACTGTAAGAAGATACTTATAACCTATTCCATTATCCTCGCCATATCCTTCTTCACCCTTGACAATCACCGGAAGCACCATACCTGATGCATTTCTTACATCGAGATCATTAACCGAAACCAGAACATTCATAGGGAAGAGTTCGGCAGGACATTCCTCTGAAATATGGAACATCATGGTCACATTCTGACCGGTAGATCCGCCGTAGATATTAGTTGTAATCCATGCCGGAGTAAACTGCTGCTGCTTTACGGTAACGACCTTTATCTTTCTTGTAAGACGGCCATACTTCACCATGATTGTTCCTTCGCGCTTTGACTTCTCGGCCATGTCGTTGAAGTAGATTGTGATTGTTCCTCTACCTGTTGCAGCGTCAAATGTATGGTCAAATACATTTCCTGCCACATCGTTTCCTTCAAGCCATGAAACTTCCGCTTGGGAAACAGTATCGCCGTTAAGATTTTTAATTGTATAATACAGTCTGTATTCGTGATCCGGAAGAACGAATTCTCCTTCTCCTACAACCACAGAAGTGCAGTCGACAGAAAGTTTGTTCTCGCTATCCTGAACCTGTGAAATATCGTCTGACACAGACACCCATACATTATTTGTCGGAGGAATTGTCAAAGCCTCGGCAAATGTGTCGACTCCGTAATAAAGACTACCTACGATATTTACCGTATAGTGGTGGTTTCTGAGGATCGGAAGGTATTCTCCATTCTTATCAATGATGGAAATACGGTAATACTTGTCAGGTCCGCCGTTCTGGGATCCCTTTACGATGAAATCAAGAGGTTCTGAATCTGTGTTCGGAGATTCAAAGATATACTCCTCAGCATTTGTTCTTACGTCAAGATAATCACCTAACTTAGACTCGTTATCCGGAAGTGTAACAAAAGGATCAGCAACGGTAGGTGCTTCAAAAGTCTCATTTTCCGCATTGAAAGGAGCCACAGTACCGAATGCATTTGAATTCACTACAATCCATCCCTTCTGCTCAAAATCCACACCTGAGTCCACAGAAAGAGTTATTTTGGCCTGATTACGAAGAAGTTTTACAGCTGTTGCAGGTGTGGTGCACTCACGCAGCTCGGCAACAGTCTTTCTCGCCCAATAGATCATACGTCCTGCAGATGCCTCAAGAGAAGCCATTACCTCAACCTCTGTCATTCCTCTGTACTTATCCTCTTCAAAGAAAGTAAGGTTCTGGTTGCCGACAAGCTGCAAAGTGACAACGTGTTCAGGGACCGTAACCGAAACCTTTCCGCTCAACGAGGCTGCTCCTGGAGTGCCAGGTGAATCAGGGGTCAGGTCCGCCTTGACTGTTGTGATGAAGATATCGTTTGAGTCAAAACAGAAAACCTGCATCTGCTGTACTCCAGCACCGTCCGGATCGACAGCCTTGGTCTGGACGATATCCATTTCCGGTACACTTGTACAGAAATCGATAGTCATATGGCCATCCTGTGCTTGAGGAATTTCAGGGACAAGCAAGTCCTCGCTCTGACATGAAAGTGTCATGGCTGCTGTTCCTGCAAGGGCAAGAATCATATATTTCATTCTATTCTTCATAATACTACGTTATTTTTTGGACTTGTTTATCTTAGTATGAATCGTGTACACAGCGAACGTGATATGCTCCGCTTGATCCTCCATAAGCTGTGACATCCTTGTAATATATCGGCTGTCCACCCGAGGTTGTATTGTATGAACAATAATAATAACTACCTGTAAGAACTGTTGCCATAGCATCGCTTGACTGCTGATGGATGGCGATGATATCTATTTCCTCTGAAGTAGGAAGTCTCCAATCATCATACACGACTCCATCCTGGCTTACTTCCACATATTGTGCACAATGTTCTCTGGCTTTCCTGATCTGGTTTCCGCTTCTGTCGCTTGTCGTACCGCTGATGTCTGTCGCTCCGAGCTGGGAAGCGATAAGGAACGAAGGAGAGACAAGTTTCGAGTTCTCAAGAGTGCTTTCCGTGTATCCGTTCTCATCAAGGCTTGGTCTTGCAACTATATATTCCGCAGATGTCGCCGTAATATGAACATGATACATTCTAGGATTGTTGAATCCGCTCAAAGATGATCCTCTCGATGATATGGTGCCGTTATTATTCCAAGTGGCATATGTGATCGTAAAGTTATTTCCATTTGACGAAGACACTCTCTTTGATGCAAAGAATGCATTCGCAGAACTACCTGTCTGACGTGTTATGGTCCATGATCCTCCGCCGCCTGATGCATTCCATGCTGCCAGATTGTAATACGGGTAACTGTATCCATTCTTAAAGTCATCTCTGTATGAGTAGGCCCCATGTACATTGGTTATATAGAGAGTCGGAGACTGTGCCACTGTAAATACCGCAACATTACCGTCAGCATTTTCCACCTCGAAAGTCATGTAACGTATGGTATTCTTATGAGAGTTCTCGATTGACCCTTCTTCTACAAAAGGAGAGAAGATGGTAATGCCTCCGTTAAGCACATTTGCCTGAGCTGTAGCCTTTATTGCTTTATATACATTGTTATCGCTGCTGGAAAGGTTGATCTTTTCATCACGAGAGTTATAATAATATGCTTCTGTCAGTCTGATTTCTTCGATCGGAGATGATGAGGCAAATGTCAATGAACCACTGTCTTCATTCACGTTATACATATCAACATGATCCGTATTGAGCTGAAGATACTTCGGTCTGTCTTCTCCACCCACCTGGATCTCTTGTGAAGTCCAATCCTCGACCGCATAGTGTATATCTGTGAGTACCTGAGGATTAGAATCCGAAATGGCACCAGGTCTGTTCAATGTGATGTTTACCTCATAATAATTATTCCTTTCAAACTTCTGGTTCTTCGACATCGGTATCTTGTACCAGCTGTTCTTATACTGGACCTCTTCTGCAGTTCCTGGCTTGAAGACCATCGGAAGATTCATGATGACGCATGTCTCATCAGTAAGGATACTTGCGTTTGTCCAGTGGTGAGGATATACGTATGCAGTAAGTGAAACCTCGTCATCTGATGTTTCCGGATGCCAAGTGAAATATACGCTTGAACCTTTCATTGTAGTCTTGCGCTTCGCTTCGATCAAGGAAGCGTCTACACCGGAAAGAAGATATGTATCATACGGAAGGTTACGTACATAGTATAATCCTCCGTCTGATTCAGGATCCCCTGCAAAATGATGGAACTTCACATCTGCACCTGCTGTTATATTGATCACAACCTTTGCTGCAGCGCGACGAAGTTCTGCATTGAGCTCAGTGTTTTCAGAAACAACTCCGTTATAAAGCTGAACCGGAGAGTTTCCCAAGGCATCCTTAGCAATCGCATCCATAAGGAAAGACTCAGGTGCATTAGGGAGATTGAGACCAGTAAGGTGAAGATACTCATCTTCCTGCATTGCGTTCTGGAGTTCATTATAAGTTGCGAGTGCATCCATCTGTGTCTGTGAGAGATTTGTGTTCGCAATAAGATGTACGAAGAATCTGTCATCCTGACTGAACGAACTTCTCTTTGCATTGAGAGTGACGCTTGGTGAATTGTTCACATCATATCTTCCGTAATATGCCCTTTCTCCATAAGCATATGTATCGTCTGACTGCTTGAGAGCCTTGAAGATAAATACATCCAGGTGACCTACAGAAGATTCTGTCGGGGTGTCAGCCGCCTTGGTAAGACCAGATGAAAGGTCAAGAACTATGCTCTCATTCATGGTAACCTCAAGCTCGACAGCCTCCTGGCAGGAGAACGTAAGCATTGAAACCGCTAGGATTACAAGAGTATTGATTATTCTTTTCATTTTCATACTAGTTTACCTTGATTATGATTTTGTTAGGGTCCGATGTTCCGGTATATGGCCAGTAAGGGTTGTTCTGACTACCGTTTATCATCAGGTATTCGTATTTATCCATCGATCCGAGCGGAGAATAAGTTATTGCAAATTCAACTTCGGTTCCCGGTGCCAGGCTTACAGATGGAGTCAACGTTATCTTGTACCAGTTTTCTGAATCCGCCTTGATCGGATATGTCAAAGGTGATGTTTCTTCTCCGACCTTGTATACATTCAGTTCACATTCTGTCGCATTGGTCAAAAGTACTGGAGTCCATGTCTCTTCTGCCGGATATAACATCTTGAAGTATCCCGTAAAAGGCTGTGATATACCCATTGTTGCAGGAACGGTAGGATGTTCTGTATCATTTGGAGCAATCCTTACATAAGTGTGAGACGGATAGTCAAACCATAACTCTGTCATATCGGCATTATCCCAATCGGCCACGAAATAGTTTATCACTATATTTCCTTCTGAATTGATCAGGATGCATACCTTATAGTGGTGATTTCTTACAATTGAAGGAAGATAGACATACTGGCTGATAAGTTCGCCTCCGACTCCTATCGAATACTGAACATGAAGAACTGCCTGCCTGTCAGATTCCTTTGTAGTCCAATCGTTGTCTCCTACTTCAACCTCTCCAAGATACTGGTCAGCGACAAGGAGGTCGTAATTTGAAGGATTATTCACTACTGCCGCATCTGTCTTGTCTATGATGCTTGAAAGAGTGGCGGACAGAGTCAACATTTCTCTACCTATTGTTCTTTGAGAGACCTGAGAAAGAACTGTTGCATCCTTTGGCAGAAGATAATTGAAATCTCTGGTTCCATTCTTCTGGTATTCCACCTTGTGGATATTTATTGATCCGGGAGCTCCTCCATCTACTATTGCAGCATAGACAGAAAGCTTTGCTATCGGACGGATCAATCCGAAATTGACTGTCTGGACCAGATACAGGTGGCCCTCATGACCGACTGATGTATTTGCTCCATAATGGACATTTGAAACATTTATCGCCTCTGTCTGCTCGCAGTACATAGGGAAACCTGCAGCAGGATTTACATTATGGAATCTTGCAGATGCCAGCTGTGTCTGAGTCATGTTCTCTTCAAATCTAAAACCGTCTGCAAACTCCATTGAAGCTTCATTTACAAACACATAGAACTTTATATCAAATGTTCCGCCTTCAGGAAGGGTAAGATCCATCATTATTGGCTCGTCAGAAGCAGAAGCACGATAGAAGTGACCAGCCTGTGTTCCGTCATTGCGATAAGCATATATACGTACTGTATTGATTGGTGTCTCTATTGCTGTCGGCTCTGCCTTTGTCATTTCGCCATTGGAGATGTTAACCTGCAGCATCACGCTCTGCAGACCTTTCGATGTATCAAACTTATCTGTGATACATCCTGTAGCGAAGATGGTCAGAAGAACCATCAGGACCGCCTTGAGAGTTATATTGATTATTTTCTGCATGATCGCGACCATTAATTATTGAAATCAGGTGTAACATATTCAATGTACCATTCAGGAACCGTAACCTTTATCTCCATTGTAGGATTAAGGAACTCTATCTGGAAAGGAATCACACACTCGTGCTTTGTAACATCTATGTCATATCTTGCGATATGCTGGGCAAAGTTCACCTCTACCATTGATGCCCCGTCAGCGCCTGCAACTCTAAGATATACGTCCTGGTGGTTTGTGTGTCTCATGATGTTGTTCGATGCGGTAATCTTGTCTTTACCATCATGAACTGATTCCATCACGTAAGTCGTTGCCTGACCTTTAGCCTTGTTATTGAAATCTGTTTCCGGAGAAACTCCTACAATCTCGATTGAAGGGTATCCGGCGGCCTTGGTCAGGGCCGGTGCACCTACGACCTCTACTACGATGTCATAATGTGAACTGGCAAATTGGGTTGTCTGAGTCTCCTCGATCATCTTCGGCTCATATGGCCTGATAGTGTAATTGATTGAAGACCAGTAAAGAGGGTCATTTCCAGATACTGTAGATCCCGATACATAATCCGAATCAGCAAATACTATCTGATCAAAATCACCCGATGACAGATTCTCCACCTCTGTCTGATAAGCATTACCTACGCACACGATTCTGTAGTTTCCGGCATCAAGAGGAGGAAGGGTTGTGATACGAGCCTTCACATCCGCATCCGAAAGCTGCTGAGAAGCTACACAATTGTTATTTTCGTCAAAAACATACATATGTACGCGGTCTATCTTCTCGGAGAAGATTTCTGTCTGACCGTCACCCTTGTAACTCAGGGCAAGACGATAGATATTATAGCAGTCGCTATGGTCTTCCTTCAGGCAGGATGTGGAGATTCCGCCGATCAGAAGAAGACTTAAAGCTATTGATTTCAGTTTCATATGATGTATGTTTTTGATTTTATTGTTTTATAAATATTGGAGGATCCATGGTCCTTATACCAGGACCCTCCATATATTTATTGATGTTGTTTATGTTCTTTCAATTGAACAGAATCATTTAGAATTCAGGTGTCACGAGCTCTACAACCCAATCAACTACGTCTACTGTAATGTCAAGACATCTGTTCACCGGATCAAGATCGTCTGGAATTTCAACCGATCCACCTGTTGCATCAACCTCTCCGGCAGCACTCATTCGGTAAATCTTACCTGGAGCAATTGTAGTAAGGGCTGTACCTGTTGTCTTGGCTGTGAAGACATCTGTGTATACATAAGCCGGTTGTCCGTCAGCAAGAAGCTTGATAACCATTGTAGGAACGATGTCACCTGCAAACACATGGTATGCCAAAGGATCTTCTGTATCTTTTTTAGGACTAGCTGGAGTCATGCTGAGAACAGGATCGAAACGGTCAATATACCAACCAGTATTTGCTGACTGATTGAAGTATCCCATTACCTCTACCTGCGATGTATAGTCAGCTATTCTCTTTATAAGAGTACCTTCCGGAACTGCTGTAAATACGCCGCTTGTTATTGTGAAGCCGCATGTAGGCCAGTAGTGATCAAAAGCGATATCAACTACGTCGATCTGAGAGAACTTTGGAGTAGAACTGAACTTGATTGAAAAACCGTCCACCTCGAAACGTGAAATTACAGGAGTAAGCTTAAGAGTCGCTGTGTAGATATCAGTAAGTTTCTGCTCTCCCTCGATTGTATGCTGCTCTGTTGTTCCTGCGCTTACGAGTGGTGCCTCTGCCCAAAGTACGAGCGTTTCCTGATTCTGCTGATTGTCGATCTGAGCCTTATAAGCCTTCAGGTCAGAAAAACTGATATCATCAAGGTTTGCAACAGCGACTACTCGTGTACACTTAGGATCCACATAATGGAATTCATATTCCTTCTCACCGGCAGCGAGAGTCTCACCTGTCACATAACCGCTCACAGGAACAGCACCAGTGTTGTCGAAAGCACTGTACTCAGCACTGAAGGAAGCATCTGTAAGGAAAATCTTGAAATTGTTAACCTGGACAGCATCACCTGCATTGATCTTGTCACCAGCATCCCCCTTGGTCATGATTACATTGTCAAGAGAAATCTTAACCGACTTCAGGTTGTTTGATACCGGAGTAGTGTCCTGTTTGTTACAAGAAACAAGTGCCAACGCTGCAACGCATGCAGACAACATCAATTTAGTAAGTTTCATAACTTTGAAATTAAAAGGGTTAATAAATTATGTTTGATTATCTTTATTCGTATTTCTTCATGTATTCTTCGTGTGCAGCCTTCTGCTGTCTTTCAAACTCATATTCGCCGTTGATGGCATCTATATTCGCCTGGGCCTGTACCGGGAACACTTCGAGTGCCTTTTCCAACCATGGCATCGCTTCCTCAAATTTTCCCTGAAGCATCAGAGCAGCACCTATTGTGTTATGTGATCTCATATCGTCCTGAACTGTCATGATCTTCTCATATCCTTCATCTACCAGTCCTTGTCTGAGCATCTCATTTGCTTCGTTGATCATACCTACAGCCTTATCGTTTGATGAGTCATAATAAACTGCGAGATATCTTGCGCATCTGAGATGAGGGTAAATCTGATCAAGCATCTTCTTCCATACTCTTCCCTGATCCATTGACTTGATCTTGAGTTTCTTTGCCTCGCCTGAGAGTGTTGTATCATCAATGATTGCGATAACTTCATCCTTTTCACTTATCTGAGAATCTCTGAGAAGTCTCTTGAGTCCTGCCCAGTTCTCATCTCCGTTGACCATTTCGAAGTTTTCTCTTGTGAGTCCATACTGTGGTCTGTGGTTGATTATGTAATCTATCAGAGCCTTTGCACGGTTTTCTCCAAGCCAGTTGTTGAAAGAAGGTCTTCCTTCAGGAGAAGCATATCCTGCGACCTGTATCTTTTCAACCTTGAAATGAGGATCAGAATAAATCTTGTCTACTGCTGCGAGTATCTTTCCGAATGTCACTTCGTTGTTGAATACGCTAGAATCAATCTCAATCCTTGAAACCTTGAAGATGATTTCCATCTCGTCATCCCCTATAGCCCACTGTCTTGAAGCATCTACTAAAGTAGGATCCGGAATCCTTCTTGCAGGCAGCGTAGGCTCCTGGAATGCGAACTGTCCTAGCATTTCATCAGGGAATTCATCTTCACATGCACATCCTACCATCTGTCTCTTGATTCCGAGCTGTGCCGGCTTCATCCATCTCTTGAGGTGTGTCTGGGCCACATAAAGGTAAGCGTCTCCTTTCATTATCTGCTTGTCTCCAAGTTCCCATTCCTTGTTTCCTGCTATGTGGTATTCCTGTCTTTCTCTCTTGAATCTGTTCTTTCCGAAAACTTCCAGAGGATCGAGGTAAAGTGTATCCTTTCCATTATAAAGATATGGGAGAATCACTTCCTTGCGGTTCTTAGGAATACTGTTGTCTTCTGTTTCAACATTGAATGTCACCACTACATAATCACCGCTCTGCTGGAGTGTATCATTTGTTATCTTTGACTGTGCGCCGAGAAATCCTTCAAAACTTAAAATCAGCGCTATAACTATCATTATCTTCTTCATATCGTTCTTCTCCTTATTTGATCAGGTAAATGAATGAGAGTCCTAAATCTGTAGGTCCTAATACCTTTCTGAGGTTAGTTCCTTTGAATAGTCCGCAAGGACGAGTCTCATACTTGTCATAAGATGAGTACCACAGACCGAGTCCTAAAGTAAATTCCATATTCCATCTGCGGCTGATCGGCCATGCATATCCGTAGGTCACACCTGCGGCAGCAGCCCATCCTTCAGATCTCGCGTACTGAAGTTCGTCTATGAAGATACCCTTGGAATCTACCTTATAAAAGGCAGAAGGAAAGAGAATACCACCAGCGTTGAATTGAGTGAAGTTACCATTGACACCTACGAAATGTCCGTTGAAACTTTCGCAGAACCAGTAACGGAGCTCAGGGGTAACAAGATAATGCTTAGCCTTGATGTTTTTCCGGGCATCAATAGTGAATGGATTCCATCCTCCTGCAAGTTCCACAGTCCAACGGTCTGCGAGAGCAAACTCAAGACCTATATTAGGAGTTGTTGTCGCCCAATACAAGGTGTTTGTCTTTACACCGACTTTCTGTGCGTCTGCAGTGCCGGCTCCGGCAAAAAGGATCAAGACTGCAATAATTAAATAACGTTTCATCAGTACATCTTTTAAATGTTCTGCTGAACGCCTCGGTTTAATAGGATTTTTGACAATTCCCCCTGATTCGGGGAATCATTGTTTACGTTCAGCGATGACAAAATTATGTGCCAATTTATAGAAATTCAAATTTTGTAGTATGGTTTTCCTACCCATGCAAAAAGTGTTTCTCATCACACAAAAATTTACACAAACACTAATTTTAAGCCCTATTTTGCATAAAAACACTTACGTAAGTACAAATATCATATTTGCATAAGCGTAAAATTTTACGTAAACACAATTATATGAATCAAGATTAATGTATATTTGCGCCCGTAAACGTACGTATCATGGAACACACTATATTTTGGATGATAAACATATTTTTTGCCTTTATTTTCGCCATTCTGGGGCTCTTTATATGTTTTCTTCATATTCCTAAAGAAGAAAATCTGAAGTACTACAGATATTCAAGATATACCCTTGGTATAGCTTTTTTCTCACTTACGCTCTATTGTTTTCTTCTTCCGATGTTTCCATCGGTCAGCGAATTCACAAAACTAAGTTTTGAGCTGTTTATCTCACTCCTGGTTTCGTGGCTGACATACTCGTCATTTCTGTTCATCATCTACGCAGAAAGATTTAAAAGACGCAGATTCTTCATGGATGGAATAATACCCATCTCACTGATGCTTATTTCAGCTCTCATAGGTATCAAGTACCCACATCTTCAAGAGATTAATGCCGTGCTTTTCGGAGTCATTTTCGGAACAAAGTGCGTCTGGATGGGATATACCTGCATCAAGGAATATCGAAATTGTACGAAGGATCTTGAGAATTACTACGATAATACTCCTGATATTTCATGGATGCATAGTCTGATCTGGCTGACAATCATACTTTCAATCACTACCTTATTGTCATTCTACCTCAAGGTAATCGAACCTGTTTATTACCTGATATTGGTAAGCATCTACTTATACATGACCATAAGGGTGATAAATTATCTACCTGTGAAGATCAGCAATCTCAGACACGACTCAGTAGAAGAAGAAGTCGAGGTAAAGAAAGAAAAGACCATAAGAGTCGATCTCAAACAGAAGCTTGAAGAGGCAGTAAACAAATGGGTAAACGACAAAAGATATACTGAACCTGATATCACAATCAAGGATGTAGCCATGGAGATAGGTACTAACCATAATTATCTCTCCAAATATCTGAATTCAATCCTTGGTATGACCTTCAGTGTATGGCTACATACATTGAGAATAGAAGAAAGTAAAAAACTTCTCATCGGTCCAGTAAAGATGTCTGTGGAAGAAATTGGACAAAAAGTAGGAATCATGGAAATCTACAACTTCTCGAGATGGTTCAAGACTATCACAGGCATGACTCCTCAACAATACAGAAAATCTCAGAAATAATATATACATAAAAAAAGCCGACCTCAAGGTCATTACCTTTGGGTCGGCTTCTTTTATTAATCATACTGTTTATTTAAGTTTCTTAAGGATGTTGCTGAGATTAACTTCCTTAGAGATGATAGCATGAAGATTCTCGATCTTTACGCGCTCCTGCTGCATTGAGTCGCGGTGACGGATAGTGACGCAACGATCTGTGAGAGAGTCGTGGTCGATGGTCACGCAGAAAGGAGTACCGATAGCATCCTGACGACGATATCTCTTACCGATCGAGTCTTTCTCGTCATACTGGCAGTTGAAGTCATACTTGAGCTCGTCCATGATCTCTCTTGCGAGTTCTGGAAGACCATCCTTCTTGATAAGAGGAAGCACAGCTACCTTTACTGGTGCAAGAGGGGCAGGAATGCTGAGAACTACGCGGCTTTCACCATTCTCAAGCTGCTCTTCCTTATATGAATTAGAAAGAACTGCAAGGAACATACGGTCAACTCCGATTGAAGTCTCAACCACATATGGAACATAGTTCTCACCGAGTTCAGGATCGAAGTACTGGATCTTCTTTCCAGAGAACTTCTGGTGGTTTCCAAGGTCAAAATCAGTACGTGAGTGGATTCCTTCAAGCTCCTTGAAGCCGAATGGGAAACGGAACTCGATATCTGTAGCTGCATTTGCATAGTGTGCAAGCTTGTCATGGTCGTGGAAACGATAGTTCTCATCACCCATTCCAAGAGCCTTATGCCATGCCATACGGTTTTCCTTCCACTTTGCAAACCAGTCAAGCTCTGTTCCCGGCTTGATGAAGAACTGCATCTCCATCTGCTCGAACTCCCTCATACGGAAGATGAACTGACGTGCTACAATCTCGTTTCTGAAAGCCTTACCGATCTGTGCGATACCGAAAGGAATCTTCATACGGCCAGTCTTCTGCACATTAAGATAGTTTACGAAAATACCCTGTGCAGTCTCCGGACGGAGATAAATGATGTTTGACTCACCTGATACGCTACCGAGCTGTGTCGAGAACATAAGATTGAACTGACGTACGTCTGTCCAGTTCTTTGTACCTGAAATAGG
>JAEIGA010009006.1_pt1 | contig 15104 bp, 15 predicted proteins | sample 9270691 | NCBI WGS metagenome assembly JAEIGA01 (sample SAMN17057246, study PRJNA624740) | gut metagenome | biome: biome; isolation source: fecal sample | host: Bos grunniens | place: China: Xizang | collected 2019
AAGCGGGTGTTGATCTATTCTGCGATCACCGGCGTGATCGCTCTTGTGCTGGATGTGCTCACCAAAGTGTGGGTCATCCGGCGTTTCGAACTTTATGAATCGATCGAATTGATCCCCGGTCTGCTCGCTTTTACCAGTGTCCGCAATCTCGGTGCGGCATGGAGTATTTTGAGCGGTCAGGTCTGGCTGTTATTTGCTGTTGCTCTGGTGGCGGCGGTGTTGATCGTGATCTTTTTCCGGAAAATATGTGAAGGATTTACGGAAAGATATTTCGCTTTGGCGCTGCTGCTCGCCGGGATCGTCGGAAACGGTTATGACCGGGCGTTCCGGGGATGCGTGGTCGATTTTATTCATGTTCATTGGCACAATGTCTGGCATTATCCCATATTCAATGTCGCTGATATCGCCATTTGTTGCGGTGTCGGATTGATGGTGCTTTCCAATTTACTGCGTAAAACAGATAATAAATCTGACGAAAAAAAATGAGCCGTTTGTATTCTGTCGCCGCTGTCCGCTATGCCGAACAGCGTGCCGTTGAATCCGGGACCCCGGAATATGATCTGATGCTTGATGCCGGCCGTCAGGCCGCTGACCTGATCGATTTTCATTACCCTCACGCCGTGCGTTTTCTGGTTTTCTGCGGCGGCGGAAATAATGGCGGCGATGCTCTGGTCGCCGCATCCGTTTTGCATTTGCGCTATCATCGCGAAGTGCTGGTCTACGCCCTCAAACCGTTGAATAAACTCTCCGGATGTGCCGCATTTGCCGCCAGCAGTCTGCCGGAAACGGTGGAACTTAAAGAGGCGGCAGACTTCAGTACGCGCGATATTCATCCGGGGGATGTTATTATTGACGGCATTCTGGGAATCGGTTTCGAAGGAGGCAGTTTGCGCCCTGCGGTGGCGGAACTTATTGCCAAAATAAACTCTTCGTCTTCTCCGGTGGTGGCGCTTGATCTGCCCAGCGGTATGGATGGGGATTCCGGCAGGGTTTCTCCGGATGGGGTGATCGATGCTGATTTGACGATCTGTTTCGGAATGGTGAAAAGCGGACTGTTTTCTGGCGATGCCAGCCGATATCGGGGGGATTTCCGTTTTGCGGACATTGGACTGGACGCAGAAAATGATTCCAATGAAGAGGTTTTTACCAATTTTGATGCCGTGTCATTGACTGGACGTCCCGGATTCGATTGCCACAAAAACAGCCGGGGCAGGGTGCTGGTCTGGGGCGGCAGCGATGAATATCCCGGTGCGCCGGTATTGACTTCGGTTGCGGCGCTGCGGTGCGGTGCCGGTATTGTCCGTTTGGTTTCCGAGGGAGAATGTTCCCGGATCGCTCCGGCGGAACTCATTGTTAAAAAGATCCCCAACGGTTCGGCGCTGTCCGGCGAAGTTATGCCGGTTTTTGAGTTGAGCGATGTTCTTGCCGCCGGCTGCGGCTGGGGCGGACGGATCCCGGTCGAAGCGTTGGAATTGCTGCACCGCTTCCCCGGCAAAGTGGTGCTGGATGCCGATGCGCTGAATATGTTCAGCCGTCATCCGGAAATGTGGAACTTCAACGGCAATCTGATTATAACTCCGCATCCAGGAGAAGCAAAACGGTTGGCGGAGGCTTTCGGCGTGGAATACTCTTCCTGTCGCCGGGAATTTGCGGTCGCACTTGCCAAACGGCTGAATTGCGTGGTGATCCTCAAGGGAAGAGACAGCATCGTGGCTGACTGCACCGGCAGAAATACTCTCATTGCCGCCGGAAATCATGCGCTTGCCACCGCCGGAAGCGGCGATGTATTGACCGGAATCATTGCCGCACTTCTTGCTTCGGATATGTTGCCGCTTTTTGAAACTGCAGCCCTTGGTGCATATATTCACGGTGTCGCCGGGGAATCCGCAGATGGCATCCCGCTTGCCGGAGATTTGCCGGAGTCTGCCGGACGGATTTTGACCGCTCTCCGGCACAATCACCTTGTCTGACCGCTGTTTCCCGGTCAGAAATCATTTTTTGTCAAAATAAATTTTGCAAAATTTAATAGTTAGAATTTGCAAAGTATTTCCTGACGCTGTATATTATAGCAATACAGATTGATATTACAGCATTTTACTCGAGGGATGCTTTTATGACAGAACAAAATGACAGTACGCTGAAATTGCAGCGCATGATTTGTGACTGCGCCGATGAATTCCGGGATTACTGGTTGAGCAACCAGTCTGAACAGGATATCAAGGATATTATGGCGCTTTCACTCAGTCAGCAGCGGATGCTCCGCAACGTTTGGAATATGACCCAGAGCCAGCCCGACGGCGTGATGCTCAAGGAACTCGCCGAAAAACTTTCACTCTCCAGCAGTGCTGTTTCGGTGATGGTCGACGCTATGGTCCGGCGGGATGTTCTGGAACGTACCGTCGCCGCCGATGACCGCAGAAAGGTGATGATCCGGATTTCCGCCCACGGTATGGAATTTTACGATGCTTACGAAAAATTTTTCCAGAATATCTGTGAAAATTTTGCTGCAACTCAAAAACCGCAGGAGTTGCAGATATTCATGAATGTGCTCAAAGATCTTAATAATTTTTTATGTAATCAACACAAGGAGATTTAAATCTATGAAAAAAATTCTGTTCGCCGTAGTCGCATCGTCCGTTGCGACGTTCGCTCTGTCCGGAGCCGCTAATCAGCGTCCGCCGGAACTGGTTTCTGCCAGCAAGGTCAAAGTTGTCGATTCGGTCATCCGCAAACGCTATGTCGGTTCGCTGAACGCAGCCTTGGATATCAGTCTGACTCCCCGGATCTCCGGTATTATTGAAAAGAAAATGTTCGAAAACGGTGATCTGGTCAAAAAAGGTCAGCTCCTGTTCAAATTGGAAGACACCACCTACCGGGCTCAAGTTGCTTCCGCTAAAGCCAAAGTCGCCCAGTGCGAGTCTGAATTCAAGTTCGCCTCTGCCAATTTGAAACGTATCTCCACTTTGAGAAAGCAGAATGCGGTTTCTGAAAGCGCCTACGATGAAGCCGTCCGGCTTGAAGGTACCAGCAAGGCCGCTCTTGCTTCTGCCAAAGCCGCATTGATCGACGCCGAAAACAATTTGAGTTATACCAAAATCGTCTCTCCCATCGACGGACGGGTCGGTAAAGCGATGCTTGATGACTTCAACTATGTGACCCCCGCTACCGGCAGTCTGGTGACGGTGGTTTCCACGGAACCGGTTTATCTGGATTTTTCCATCAGTTCGAGAGACTTTTTCAAGTATTTCGGTTCGCTGGAAAACATCCGTAAAAAGGCGGAGATCACCTTTGAACTCGCCGACGGCAGCACCTACAATGAAAAAGCATATCGCATCCTCCTGCCGGATAACCGTGTAGACAAAGATACCGATACGGTGAAAATCCGGGGTTACTTCAACAATTCCGATCTCAAACTCATCCCCGGCAGTCTGGTTTCCGCCTATATTTCCTGCAACAATGGAAAGATGGTCGCAATTCCTCCCGCCGCCGTACTCAGTGACGGCAAGGATGTCTATGTCCTGGTGCTGGACAGCAGCAATGTGGTCAGCCGCCGCGTCGTTGTCCCCGGCGAACTCAACAACGGTATGCAGTTGATCACTTCCGGTTTGAAAGAGGGTGAAGTCATCGTCGTTGACGGTACTCACAAAGCCCGTCCCGGAGCCAAAGTCACCCCGGTTTTTACGGAGAATAAGTAAATGTTTTCCCAGATATTCATTGAACGTCCCAAATTGGCAATAGTGGTATCTATTGTTACCGTTATTGCCGGATTGCTGTGTGTATTCAACGCGCCGATCGCCGAATATCCGGAGATCGCTCCCCCGACCATCATGGTCTGGGCGACCTATACCGGCGCCGGTTCGCAGGAGGTAGCCAATACCGTTGCAACCGTTATCGAGGAGCAGATGAACGGTTTGGAAGATCTGCTTTACTTCTCCAGTTCCTGCAGTGACAACGGTATGTATCTGCTGGAAATCACCTTTGAACCGGGAACTGATACCGACATTGCATTGGTCAACGTACAAAATGCGGTGAAGCGGGCAGAACCATTGCTGCCGCAGACGGTTAAAGATAACGGTGTCCGTCAGTTCAAACGTTCCGGAGATATTCTGTCGCTCTACAACTTCACTACCGACGGAAGCACCCTGTCTCTGACTGAATTGTCCAACTTCATCCGTACCAACGTCCGTGACCCTCTGACCCGTATCAACGGCGTCAGCGAAGTCAGCATCATGGGTGAACGTAACTACAGTATGCGTATCTGGTTGGATACCGCTCACATGGCATCGCTCGGTATCAAAACTTCCGACGTTCAGCTGGCGGTGCGTTCGCAGAATATTCAGGCGGCCGCCGGTACGATCGGTGCGGAAGGCGCCAACGATGTTCTGCAGTTGAAACTCAACGCTCTCGGCCGTCTGGATACAGTCGAACAATTCTCCAACATCATCATCCGCAGTAAACAGAATGGCAGTCAGGTTAAACTCGGCGATATCGCCCGGATCGAACTCGGCGCCGAAAGTTATTCCAACGGCGGTCGTTTCAACGGTAAAGATGCCATTTCTCTGATGATCTACCGCAACTCCGATGCCAACGCTATCGACGTGGTCGACCGCTGCAATGCGTTGCTTGAAAATATCAAGGCGACCCAGTTCCCCGAAGGCGTCGATTACAGTATCGGTTATGATCCCACCCGTTACATCCGTGTGACGATGATGGAAATCTTTGAAACCCTGCTCATGACGCTGGTGCTGGTGGTCGTTATCACCTGGCTCTTTTTGCAGGATTGGCGGGCGACGCTGATCCCGGTGCTGGCGATCCCGGTGAGTTTGATCGGTACCTTTATCTTTTTGATCCCGCTGGGTTTCTCCATCAACTTGCTGACGATGTTCGGACTTATTCTGGTCATCGGTTCACTGGTGGACGACGCTATCGTGGTGACGGAAAACTGTATCCGCCTCATTCAGGAAGAGAACCTCTCTCCCAAAGAGGCCGCCCGCAAGACCATGAAACAGATCACCGGTGCGATCATTGCGACCACTCTGGTGACGGTTGCCGTTTATGTGCCGGTGGCATTCTACGGCGGTATGGTCGGTACGATCTATATGCAGTTTGCGGTGACGATGTGTATTGCATTGTGTCTTTCCACATTCAATGCCATGACCTTGAGTCCGGCGTTGTGCGGAATCATTTTGCGCAAGCCCAAAGACAGCAAAATTTTCAAACCCTTCAATATTGCGTTGGATTGGACCCGGCGCAAATATATGGGAATTTCCGGATTCATGGTGCGTTATACTGTTATCGCCATGCTGATTTTTGCGGCGGTGATCTACTTTAACGTGCATTACTTCAAAACGATCCCGACCTCATTCATCCCCCCGGAAGACAAAGGTGCTCTGATGGGTATGGTCGATCTGCCGCCGGGTGCTACGCTCAAACGTACCAATGATGTCATGCAGAAAGCTGAAAATGCGATCAAAAATATTCCCGGTGTGGAAAACATCATCGCTATTTCCGGATTCAGCTTCACCAGCGGTTCCGGCGAAAATGTCGGCAGTATCATCGTCACGCTCAATGACTGGGACAAACGGCAGACTCCGGAAACTCAGATCGGCGTCATCCAGCAGAAAGTGCAGATGGCGGTAGCTCAGATCCCGGAAGCACGGATCATGTTCTTCCAGCCGCCGCCGATCATGGGTCTGGGTGTTACCGGTGGTGTGACTTTTGTGCTTCAGGCGGTTCGCGGTCAGACTCCGCAGGAACTTTTCGGTGCAATGAATATGCTGCTGATGGAACTTTACAAATTGCCGGAAACCAAGATCGCTTTCGGTAACTTTGAAGCGACCACCCCGCAGCTCTATCTGGATATCGACCGCGAAAAAGCCGAAACTCTCGGTGTGCCGGTCAGCCGGATCTTTGAATCGCTTCAGGGCAAGATCGCGTCGAGTTACATCAACGACTTCAACTTGCTCGGATATTCGTTCAAGGTGAAAATGCAGGCGGAAGCCGGTGACCGTTCGGCGATCAATGAGATCGAGCAGATGATGATCCACTCCAATAACGGCAAGATGGTGCCGCTGGCGAGTTTCGCCCAGATCAAACGTACCATCGGTCCCCGCTTGATCACCCGTTTCAACCAGTTGATGGCTGCCAAACTTACCGTCGAAGGCAAACCCGGCGTCACCAGCCACGCCATGATGCGCCATATCGAAAATATCGTCAATACCAAACTCAAAGGTTACCAGATCAGCTGGACCGATCAGAGTTTCCAGGAACAGGGCAACGAAGGACGTCTGCTCCCGCTGCTGATTCTGGCGCTGGTTTTCGGTTACCTCTTCCTGGTCGGTCAGTACGAAAGCTGGACGATGCCGATTTCCGTGGTGCTCTCCTTTGCCTTTGCCATGCTGGGCGGCTTCCTCGGTATGAAGTGGTTCGGACAGGATTTCAGTATCTACGCTCAGCTGGGTATCATCATGCTGATCGGTCTGGCTTGCAAAAACGCCATTTTGATGGTGGAATTGTCCAAGCAGGAACGTGAATCCGGCGCATCGGTCTATGAGGCGGCGCAGAATGGTTTCAGTAAACGTTACCGCTCGGTGCTGATGACGGCGTGGTCGTTTATCATCGGTGTGTTCCCGATGGTCGTTGCCACCGGTGCCGGTGCGGGAAGCCGCCGGGCGATTGGTATCTCCACCTTCTGGGGAATGCTGTTGTCGACGCTCTTTGGTATTGTGTTTATCCCGCCCTTGTACGCATTCTTCCAGAAGCTGCGTGAACGGGTCATGGGCTACAATAAAAAGAAAGAGTAAACTCTTGAAACGCATTAAAACATTTGCATTTATTCTGATCTCTGCCGTCGCCGTTTTGCCGGTGGCGGCGGAATCGGTCGATGCCAATGCACTTTCGGTGCTTCAAAAGGAGAATTCGGAACTCCGGGATAAACTGCAAGCTCAAAGCCGGGAATTGGCGTTGATGCGGATGTGGCTGGCAGGAATGATTTCCGGAGAAGCCGAATTGGGAAAAGATGCCGAAAGCATAAAACTCCTGCGATTGAAAGGGATCACTGAACAGGGAATGAACCTCGCTTTGAAAAGCGATTCGATCTCCAAAGAGTTCCGTACCCTTTTGCAGAAAATAAAATTGGATGAAGCCACCCGCATCAATTATATCTTAAAGCTTGATGAGCTTGATAATGCCACCCGCAGTTTCTCCGGAAGTGTCCGAAGTTCCGAGCCGTCTGCACTGGATATGCGGGTGATTTCGGTCAATACCAAACTCAATGTGGCGGTTGTTTCCGGGGGAATGAATAACGGAATCTTCTCCGGAATGATGCTTTATCCGGTCAATTACCGCAACAGTCCGCTGCAATTCCGGGTTGTGAGTGTCCGTCCGGGAACTTGTGCGGTCGATCTTAAAAACGGCTCCTGGAGTGAAGTCGTGCCGGGGATGGCGCTGACGCCATTCCGTAAAAAATGATCGCGGCGGCGGCTCGTGGACAATCTCTTGTCAAGTTGGCGGTCGTCGACTCAGTCGAGTACAGTCGTACACTCCTTCGCCGCCGCCTTGACTTGACGGCGACCTTGTCTCACGATCCATCCGCCGCTTGGGTTTTATTGGCGGTTGTGCGATATCGCTCCGTACAGCGTTAACTGGAGTTGCGCCGATCTGTCGGGCTGGCGCCCGACCGGCGAGAGGTAAGTGTTGGTTTGCTTTCGCCAACCAACGTGAAGCGGCGGATTATATCCGCCGTGAAGCATTGCTGCTTGGATTGAATCAAAGACGGTTTTTAAAAAAAGAGCACTCGCTTTTGCGCGATTCCACAGGCTCTCATTGCCAAAGAAAGCAACCATAAGCGAATACTCCAACAATACTATAATTGATGAAAGCCCGAATGTCAAGCTGCCAGATAAAAATAATCTAGGAAAAAGTGATTCAGTGTTAGTTCGCAAGATGAACAGAGACTCGTTGCCGCATGGAGTGGTGGATAATCTGATTGTTACTGGCGCATCGCTGATTTCAACGCGATCGCCAGGATCTGTATCGTCCACTCTACGTCAGCATCCGCACGGTGGGCCTGCATCGAATCATCGGAATCCAACTGAAATATCGCCCGCAGACTTTGCAGTTTGTATGAGGGCAGATGGGGATGGGTGGTTTTGATCAGACGCAATGTGTCCAGCGTTTTACCTTTCCACAGCGGCAGACCGGTACGGCTCAAACTTTCCTGAAGAAATCCAAGGTCAAATCGGGCATTGTGAGCGACCAGCGTGGAATTTTTGGCGAATTCCAGAAAATCTCTGCCCGCCCGGGCAAATACCGGTGCCGAGGCGACCATTTCGTTGCTGATATGATGTACCGCCACGACTCCGGCGGGGATCGTGCGTCCGGGATTGATGAAACTTGCCCAGCGGGAAATCGTCCCATCCCGATCGATCCTGACGGCGGCAATCTGCACTATGCGGTCGTTGACCGGGCTCATGCCGGTGGTTTCCACATCGAATACGGTAAATGGGCCCAATTCAAACCATTCCATGACCACACCCCGGATTTTTTAATCGGCGTAACCGTCCGGATTGGCGAGCTGCCACTTCCAGGCTGATTCGATGATCGCTGAAACATTTTCAAATTCCGGTTTCCAGCCCAGCTCTTTTTTGGCGCGATCGCTTCCGGCGATGAGCCGGGGCGGATCTCCGGCGCGGCGGGGGACAACCTCCAGATTGACCTTTTTGCCGGTTACTTCTTCGGCGGCACGAACGATCTCAAAGACGGAAAGGCCATTGCCGGTACCGAGATTGTAGTGTCCGCTTTCTTTGGCATAGAGTGCCTTTTCGTGGGCCTGCGCCAGATCAAGAATGTGGATGTAATCTCTTATGCAGCTGCCGTCGGGAGTTTCGTAATCATCGCCGAAAAGCATGAATTTATCCCGTTTGCCCCGGATGGTTTGCAGTACCAGCGGGATGAGATGGGATTCCGGGCGGTGATCTTCGCCGTGAAGTTCGGTGGCACCGGCGGCGTTGAAGTAGCGCAATGCGGCGTATTTCAATCCGTGAATGGAGCTGTACCATTGCAGGACTTTTTCGAAACAGAGTTTGGATTCGCCGTAGGGGTTGATCGGTTTCTGGGGGCTGGCCTCGGTTATCGGCATGGTTTCGGGGATCCCGAAGGTCGCCGCGGTGGAGGAAAAGACAAAGGCCTGCACACCGCTTTCGACGGCGGCATCGGCAAGATTTATGGCATTGGCCAGGTTGTTGCGGAAATATTTGGATGGATCTTTCATCGATTCGCCGACCAGCGAAAAGGCGGCAAAATGCATGATAGCGTCAAATTTTTCTTTTTTGCAGAAGTCGATAAGTTCATCCCGTTCTGCAAGATCTCCTTTGACAAATTTCGCCCGGGGGTCGACCGCCGAACGGTGACCGGTGAAAAGTGCATCCAAAACGGTGACTTCATAATCCCGGTCAAGAAGATATTCGGTACAACCGCTGCCAATATAACCGGCTCCGCCGGCAACAAGAATTTTTTTCATAATAGCGTCCAATGCTTATTAAAACGGAATATCTTCCTGAGTTACTGATACGTTTCGGGCATTCTCCGGAACTGCCGGAGAGGGGGTGTTGTCAAAATTCTGCCACACTCCGCTGCTGCCGTCATCCCGGGTGAGCAGGGAAATTTTCCGTTCCAGATTGTCCAGTTTGCTGCGGCAGAGTCCGGCGAGTTTCTGACCGCGCTCAAAGCCGTTCATCAACTCATCCAGCGAAAGTTTACCGGTTTCCATTTTTACGACCAGCGCTTCAAGTTCAGCGAGAGCGTTCTCGAAACTGATTCCGTCCAAAGAATTTTCCTGCATATTATTCTCCACATGGTTATTTTCTTTAAATATACATCGGGATACCGGAAATTTCAAATAGTTGTCCGCCTGAAAAGTTTACCTCTTTTTTGAGCACAAAAATTTCATTTTTTTTGAACTCGGGCACTTGAAAGAAAGAGAAAGCAGTTTATATTATAAGTGAGATTCATTATCATTTACAACCAAAAGGAGGCAGAAATGAAACGTTCCGTTCAGCGAGAAGCGATTTTAGATGAGTTGCGTTCCATGACCAGCCATCCTACCGCCGAGGAGTTGTACAACCGTTTGCTGGTGACGATGCCCAATTTGAGCATTGCCACGGTCTACCGCAATCTCGAACAGTTTTCTCAAGCCGGTCTGGTTTTGAAACTGGACTGCGGCGGTGAATTGAAACGCTTTGACGGCAATGTCAATATTCATCCGCATCTGCGGTGCAGTACCTGCGGAGCGGTTTCGGATATGGAAAACAGTAAATTGGACAAACTGCAGGACGAATTGATCAAACTGCTTCCGGAATTGGAATGCCGGAGGTTGAATCTTGAGTTTTGCGGCGTTTGTCCGGAGTGTCAAATCACCAATCAGAAGGAAGTTACAGTATGAATGTTTATGATATTTATCGCTGCAATCATTGCAAATTGCAGGTGATGGTTTCTGCCGTTGCCGGAGAAAATACTCCGGTTCCGCAATGCTGCGGAGAGCCGATGATGCTGCAAAAGCCCAACACCGTTGATGCCGCCAGAGAAAAGCACGTCCCGGTGATCGAAGCTGCTGAAAACGGCACCATCGTCAAAGTGGGAAGCGTTACCCATCCCGCCACGGCGGAACACTTCATCGAATGGATCGAATTGATCGCAGGCGACCATGTCTGCCGGGTCCAGCTGACCGCAGGAGAGGCTCCGGAAGCCTTTTTCGCGGTGCCCTGGTCTCCGGAACTCAAGGCGCGGATCAGCTGCAATTTGCACGGAGTATGGATGGATCGTTGATGTGGGGGCGGTTATGAAAAGTTTTTATAATGCAGAAAAGGTTTCGGAAAATGTCTGGTGGGTCGGTGCCGTCGATTGGCACGTTCGGGATTTTCACGGCTACAAGACCCAGCGGGGAACGACTTATAACGCATTTCTGATCGTTGACGAAAAGATCACTCTGATCGATACGGTCAAAAAAGGGTTTACTTCTGAAATGCTCGAACGCATTTCCTCCATCGTCCCCCTGGAAAAAATCGACTATATCGTTTCCAACCACTCCGAACCCGATCACTCCGGCGCTCTGCCGGAGGCGATCGAAAAAATCAAACCGGAAAAGGTCTTTGCGTCCAGTTTCGGAGCGAAAACTCTCGCCGCCTACTACGGCATTGAAGCGGAGGTCGTGCCTGACGGTTCCTCCATCGATCTGGGTAAGGGCAAACTCACCTTTGTCGAAACCCGGATGCTCCATTGGCCGGACAGCATGATCAGTTACTACGATTTGGACGGAGTGCTGTTTTCGCAGGACGCCTTTGGAATGCACCTCGCCGGAAGCAAACTCTGGGCGGATGAGTATCCCGCAGAAGTCCTCGATTACGAGGCGCGCAAATATTTTTGCAATATCATCAATGTCCAGAGCGGCAAAGTGCTGGCACTTTTGGAAAATCTGCCCAAACTCAATTTGGATATCAAGGTCGTTCTGCCTGATCACGGTCCCTTGATCCGCAAGGATTTTGATCAGATGCTCGCTCTTTATCATGAACTGGCGACCCAGCCGCCCAAAGCCGGAGCCGTCGTGGTTTATGCCACCATGTGGCAGGCGACAGAAATGCTTGCCCGGGCATTCGCCGATGGTGTCCGTTCGCAGGGGATGGAGGTTAAAGTCCTCGATCTGGCGGTTTCCGACCGCAGTGAAGTCATGACGGAGGTTGCAAACGCCGGTCTGGTCGCCTTCGGGGCTCCGACTATGAACAACAATGTTTTCCCGGCGATGATGGATACTCTCACCTATGTCCGCGGCTTGAAGCCTCTGAATAAAGTCGGTTTCGCATTCGGTTCCTGCGGCTGGAGCGGTGAGGGTGCCAAGCAGATCACCGAACAGTTGACCTTGATGAAAATGGAACAACCTTTGCCCTTTATTCAGGTCAAGTACCGTCCGACCGATGCGGAGATGAAAGCCGCTTTTGATGCTGGATTTCAGCTTGCTCAAATCGTAAGCGAAAAATGCAATAAACAATAAAAACAATTCAACCAATCCAACAAAAAGGAGAAAATATTATGGAAAAGTACATTTGTGATGTCTGCGGTTATGAATACGATCCGGTCAAAGGTGATCCCGATAACGGTATCGCTCCGGGAACCGCTTTCGAAGATCTTCCCGCCGATTGGGTCTGCCCGGAATGCGGCGCTCCCAAGGACTGCTTCAGCAAAGCTGAGTAAGTTATCTCCTCCAAGGATCTGGCGGGCGGCGGGCGCTCGCGGGCGCTGGCTTATGCTGTGCGGGGAAACTCGGGAACATGAGTTCACCTCGCCCCGCACGGCATTGCGCCATCATCCCACGATCATCCCGCCGGGTGGATCGGATGATTTTGGAACAGAGGTGGTTGGTGGTGCGGCACAGAGCGCCGCACAGCATGCTGCCGCATATGCGATGCCCAAGGCTTGCCGAGGCGAAATCTCGGGGTACCGGGATGAAGACTGGTGGAGCAAGTGTCGCTCATGGAAGCTTTGGGATTTTTTGGGAGATGTTGAGAGATTTGGGAGTAAAACCGCTCTGTTTTGTTGTCGGCAAAGAGAGACACGGCATATCAGGCAACTCCCAAATAGTATTCCTTAAATTCATAGTATTCTTAAAGCTCTTATCCTCTGACTCCAGCCAGCCACACTTTTTCAGCCGGGTGCTCTGTTTTTTGTCGGCACCGGGAACACGGCATACCGGCCAACGCCCCACTCAAAACCTCTCAAAACCTCCCAAAATTTCCCTCCATCTCCCACTCAAAGCACTATTTCCCCATCTTTTCAAAAGCCGTCGCAAAATGCGTCTGTTTTTGCTTGAAAACGGACGGTTTCAAGTGTATATTATGGGGTGTAGCCGTTCCGGAGATTCAGGCGTTTTTTCTGCGACTCCGCCGGGACCGGATTTGTTTACTTGAGAGGTTGGATTATGTACGATATCATGTCGCCGCACGCCGCAGATTTTATCGACGATGCGGAAATCAATGCGACACTTCAATTTGCCGCCGAACATTGCAATGACCGGGGAATGATCGCCGATATTCTTGCCAAAGCCGAAGAGTGCAAGGGGCTCAATCACCGTGAGGCCCTCGTGCTGCTCGACTGCCAGATTCCGGAATTCAACGCTCAGATCCTCGAGCTTGCCGGAAAGATCAAACAGCGTTTCTACGGCAACCGGATCGTTATGTTCGCCCCCTTGTATTTGTCCAACTACTGCGTAAACGGCTGCATTTACTGCCCCTATCACGGACAGAATAAGACCATTGCCCGCAAAAAACTTTCTCAAGCCGAAATCCGCGACGAAGTCATCGCCCTGCAAGATATGGGACACAAACGTCTCGCTATCGAAGCCGGCGAACACCCGATCATCAACCCGCTCGAATACATCCTCGAAAGCATCGATACCATCTATTCCATCAAGCACAAAAACGGTGCCATCCGCCGGGTCAATGTCAATATCGCCGCCACCACCGTCGACAATTACCGCCGCCTGAAAGATGCGGGCATCGGTACCTATATCCTCTTCCAGGAAACCTATCACAAAAAGAACTACGAATATCTCCATCCCTCCGGTCCCAAACACGATTACGCTTACCACACCGAAGCGATGGATCGCGCTATGGATGGCGGCATCGACGATGTCGGCTGCGGTGTTCTCTACGGTTTGACCACCTGCCGCTACGACTTTGTCGGTCAGCTGATGCATGCCGAACACCTTGAAGCATTCAAAGGTGTCGGTCCCCACACCATCAGCGTGCCCCGTATCCGTCCGGCGGATGATATCGATACGGAAGACTTCAAAGATGCCATCTCTGATGAGATGTTTGAAAAGATCGTCGCCGTCCTGCGGATCGCCGTTCCCTACACCGGAATCATCGTATCCACCCGTGAAAGTGCAGCCGCCCGTGCCAAGGTGCTCAAAGTCGGTGTTTCCCAGATCTCCGGCGGTTCCCGCACCAGCGTCGGCGGTTACACCACCGAGGAACGGCACGACGAAACTGCTCAGTTCGATGTCAGCGATACCCGTACTCTTGACGAAGTCGTCCGCTGGCTGCTCGAACAGGATCATGTCCCCAGTTTCTGCACCGCCTGCTATCGCGAAGGCCGTACCGGCGACCGCTTCATGTCGCTGGTCAAAACCGGTCAGATCGCCAACTGCTGTCAGCCCAATGCGCTGATGACTTTGATGGAATACCTTGAAGATTATGCTTCTCCGGAAACCCGTGCGATCGGTATGAAGGTCATCGGCGAAGAGTTGAAGCGGGTCCCCAATGATAAAGTCCGGCAGATCGCTCAGGAGAATCTGGATGCGATCCGTAACGGATCCCGGGACTTCCGGTTCTGATAAGTTTTCATGGAGCAGCCCGAATGGGAATTTTTAAATTACACGCTCCTTATCAGCCCTCCGGCGATCAGCCGGAGGCAATTGCTCAATTGCAGAGAAATCTTGCTTCCGGACAGAAATATCAAACACTTCAGGGCGTGACCGGTTCCGGTAAGACCTTCACTCTTGCCGGAGCCATTGCCAAAGAAAACCGTCCGGTTCTGGTGTTGAGCCACAACAAAACTCTTGCCGCCCAGCTTTACAGCGAATTCAAGAGTTTTTTCCCGGAAAACGCCGTCGAATACTTCATCAGTTACTACGACTATTATCTGCCGGAATCCTACATCCCGCAGACCGATACCTATATCGCCAAAGATGCCTCCATTAACGAGGATATTGAAAAACTCCGCCTTGCCGCCACCGCCAGTCTGACCGAACGCCGGGATGTCATCATCGTCGCCAGCGTCTCCTGCATTTACAGCCTTGGCGCACCGGAGGAATATACCGAAATGTGTGTGCGGCTTGATTCCGGAGACACCTTGAACCGGGATGAATTGCTCCGCCGTCTGGTCGCGATCCAGTACAATCGCAATGATACCGCTCCCGGCAAGGGCGTTGGCGAGCGTAAAAGTTTTGCCGGAACCGGTGACGCCCAGCAAGGTCTGGGCGTCAACTCCGTTGCGGATGTTTTCCTGCAGCTGCCGGATCGCCTCCGGCTGGTCTCCTGCCGGAGCATAGGGGG
>JAEIGA010009007.1_pt1 | contig 15103 bp, 14 predicted proteins | sample 9270691 | NCBI WGS metagenome assembly JAEIGA01 (sample SAMN17057246, study PRJNA624740) | gut metagenome | biome: biome; isolation source: fecal sample | host: Bos grunniens | place: China: Xizang | collected 2019
AAGTCGGACGGCTTCAACCCGCACCTGACGGTCTGCGACGAGATCGCAAGCTGGCCGGCAGAGCAGGGCCTCAAGCAGTACGAGGTCATGAAGTCGGCGCTCGGCGCGCGCAAGCAGCCGCTGATCCTGAGCATCAGCACGGCGGGCTATGTGAACGACGGGCCCTACGACGAGCTCATGATGAGAAGCACGGCGGTGCTGCTGGGGAGCAGCGAGGAGCGGCGCCTGCTGCCGATCCTTTACGTCATCGACGACGAGGCAAAGTGGGACGACATCGAGGAGCTGCGCAAGGCGAACCCGAACATGGGCGTCAGCGTCTCCGAGGACTTCTTCCGCGAAGAGATCGCCATCGCCCGCAACAGCCTCAGCAAGCTGGCCGAGTTCAAGGTCAAATACTGCAACGTCAAGCAGAGCAGCACGCAAGCCTGGCTGCCCTACGACGTCGTGGACGCCGTGACCGGCGAGACGTACAGCCTGGAGGACTTCCGCAGCAGCTACTGCGTGGGCGGCATCGACTTGTCGCAGACCACGGACTTGACCGCCTGCTGCGTGGTCATCGAGAAGGGCGGCAAGCTCTACACGCTGGCCCGGTTTTTCATGCCGGAGAATAAGATCGACGAGCTGCAGCAGCGCGAGGGCGTGCCGTACAGGCTCTACGTGGCCGCGGGGCTGATTCAGCCGAGCGGTGAGAACTTCGTCGACTATAACGACTGCTTCGAGTGGTTCAAGATGCTGGTCGAGGAGTATGAGATCCTGCCGCTGCAGGTCGGCTATGACCGATACAGCGCGCAGTACCTGGTGCAGCAGATGGAGCAGTACGGCTTCCACATGGACGACGTTTTCCAGGGAGAGAACCTGACGCCGGTCATCCATGAGGTCGACGGCCTGCTGCGTGACAAGACCCTGCGCCTGGGAGATAACAAGCTACTGAAGGCCCACTTCCTAAACGTGGGCATGAAACAAAACGAGGAGACGCGGAAGATCCGACCGGTGAAGATCGACCCGCGCACACACATCGACGGCTTCGTCGCCGTCATCGACGCCCTGACGGTCCGGCAGAAATGGTACGACCAGATCGGCGAACAGCTCAAGAACGAATAGGAGGACAACCGGATGGGAGCTTTTGACAAACTGTTCGGCAAGGTCAAAGTCAAAAAACAACTGGGCAACTTTTTCGCCATGCTGGATGGTTACACCCCGGCCTTTACAACCTACGACGGCGGGGTCTATGAGATGGAGCTGACCCGCGCGTGCGTCCACACCTTCGCGAACCACTGCAGCAAGCTCCAGCCGGAGATCACCGGCCCGGACCCGGAAGGCCTGCGGTCGATGCTGAACGGCAAGCCGAACCCGTTCATGACTTCCGCGCAGTTTCTTTACAAAGTGGCCACGATCTACGAGGCACAAAACACCTGCTTCATCGTGCCGATCGTGGACGACTTCGACCAGATCGCTGGCTACTACCCGGTGGCGCCGGATATGTCAGAGCTGCGAGAGCATGACGGTGAGCCGTATCTGGTCTACACCTTCGGCACCGGCGAGAAGGCAGCCTTCGAGCTGGCGCGCGTCGGCATCGTCAGCAAGTACCTCTACCGCAGCGACCTGATCGGCGAGGACAACAGCGCACTGGGGCCCACGCTGCGGCTGCTGCACACGCAGAACCAGGGCATCGAGGAAGGCATCAAAACCAGCGCGAGCTTCCGCTTCATGGCCACGGTGAGCAACTTCACGAAGGGCAAAGACCTCGCCAAAGAGCGGAAGGAATGGGTCGCGGAGAACCTGGGCGCCGATGCCGGCGGCCTGGCGTTATTCCCGAATACCTACTCGAACGTGCAGCAGATCCAGTCGGCCGCGAAGATCGTGGACGCGGAGCAGCTGGAGCTGATCCAGAACCGCGTGAGTACCTACTTCAACACCGACACCGACGTGCTGCTGAATAGCGCGGTCGGCGATAAGTGGAGCGCCTATTATGAGGGCAAGATCGAGCCCTTCGCGATTCAGCTGTCTCAGGCGATGACCTGCATGACGTACACACCGAACCGACGCCACCGCGGGAACGCCGTCGTCTGGAGTGCGAACCGGCTGCAGTACATGACAGCCGCGGACAAGCTGCAGGTCAGCAGCCAAATGTTCGACCGCGGCATCCTCAGCACGAACGACGTCATGGACATCTGGAACCTGCCGCACGTCGAGGGCGGCGACAAGCGATACATCCGCAAGGAATACACAGAGATCACCCAGCTGGACCAGGTGACGCAGCTGCAGGCCGAACTGACCGCCGCGCAGAACGCCCTGAACGCCCAGCAGTCGGCGCCCCAGCCGGCGCCCGACACCGGAAAGGAGGAACCGGAGAATGACCCCGAACGATAAGACCAAATTTAAGCAGGACGCGCAGATCCGTGCGCTGACTGTTTTCAGCTCCGGAGCGGCCACCGAGCGCCGCATCGAGACGGAGCACTACGTCGAGGGCTTCGCCGCCCGGTACGAGCCCTATGTGCTCTACTACGACTACGACGGCCAGCCGATCTATGAGCGCTTTGAGCGCGGCTGCTTCGATAACTGCGACATGAGCGACATCATCTACCAATACGACCACGCGGGCAAAGTGTTCGCGCGGACCGGGAACGGCAGCCTGATCGTCGAGCCGCAGGAGGACGGCCTGTTTGTCGCCGCGGATCTTGGCAGAACGTCCGCCGCCCGTGACCACTACGCCGACATCGAGGCGGGCATGGTCACGAAGATGAGCTGGCGCTTCCGCGTCGGCAATTACTACTACGACAAGGACACCCGCACGATCGTGCATCTGACGGTCAAAAAGATCTACGATGTGTCCGCTGTCAGTATTCCCGCAAACGATAACACCGAAATCAACGCTCGCGCCCTGGTCGACGGAGAGATCGCCGAGGGAGCCCGGAGAGAGGCAGAGCTTGACGAGCGCCGCCGCAAGCTGCGCACAAAAATCAATATCAACTTAGGAGGAAAAACACATGGAACGCATTAACGAAATCCAGGCCAGACTGGCCGAAATTAACACGATGATCGACACCGCCACCGGTGAAGATCTCACCGCACTCGAAACCGAAGCCCGCTCCCTTATGGACGAACTGAACGGTCTGCAGGCCGCTGCCCAGACCCGCCACCAGCTTCGTCAGGCGATCGCGTCCGGCGCTGCCGGTGCTCCGGCTGCTCCGTCCGCGCCCGCTCAGCCGAACGCCGAGGAACGCGCTGCTGCGGAGTTCCGCTCGACCAACCGCATGACCATCGACGCCGAACAGGTCCGCGCGCTGACCATCTCCGGTGGCACGCTCGTGCAGCCGACCAAAATCGGCGGCATCAATGACATTCCGGGCGCCAAGTATTCCAGCATCATCGACATGGTCAAGGTCGTCAACTGCGTCGGCATGGGCAGCAACAAGATCGCCTACGTCGACGAAGATGCCGAAGCTGCGGCCAATCAGACCGAAGGCTCCGCTGCCGCGACCGCTACCCTCGGCAAGTTCGCTTTCGTGACGATCACGCCGCAGTCGGTCGCCGTCCTCGACTACATCTCCAAGCAGTCGAAGAAGCAGACCACACTGCAGTATGCCACGAAGGTCCGCGAGCAGGCCGTCATCGCCCTGCGCCGCAAGGCCGCCCAGGTCGTCACTGCTGCGCTGCGTGCTTCCGCGCTGAATAAGATCGTCGAAGGCACTGCTATCGACGCCAAGACCCTGCGCACCATCGCGCTGACCTACGGCGGCGACGAATCCGTGCTCGGCGGTGCGACCCTGTTCTTGAACAAGGCCGACCTGCTTGCCTTCGGTGACGTTCGCGGCACCAACGAAAAGAAGGCGCTCTACGAAATCAACCCGGACGGCAACGGCAACACCGGTACCATCCGCGAAGGCGGCCTGTCTGTGCGCTACTGCATCGACGGCAACCTCCCGGCGGGCGAGATGTACTACGGCAACCCGCAGACCCTGGAGTGCGACCTGTTCTCCGACTACGAGATCAAGGTCTCCGAGGACTTCGCCTTCGACAAGCTCATGGACACCATCCGCGGCGACGTCGAACTGGGTGCCGACGTCATCGTCAAGAACGGCTTCATCAAGTACACCTTCGCGGCCTAATTTTGAGGGCGGGGCTTAACGGCCCCGCCCTTTACATCGGAAGGAGGGGCACACCGTGACCGAAACCGTGACAAAAATCAAGACCGCCCTGCGGATCAGCCACAGCGTCCTGGACGACGACATCGCGGCGGATATCGCCGCTTGTCTGGCCGACCTGAAAGTCTGCGGCATCATCGACCCGCAGGAAACGGACCCGCTCATCTACAACGCCATCAAGCTCTGGTGCAGGTCCCTCTACACCGACGACACCGCCAGAGGCGCGGAGTACCTGCGCCGGTATGAATCGCTCAAGGCCTGCCTCATGATGGCCGAGGGCTACGGCTGGGTGGAAGGGGGCGGCCTCTGATGAATGAGGCGATCACGCTCATCAAGCGAACGCCGGGCACCGATGAGGCCACGCGCCGCACCGTGCTCGCGGGCCTGCGCAGCATCGGCCAGGCCGAGTTCTACCAGGCCAACGCCGTCGACATCCACCCGGAGGCCAAGTTCGTCCTGGCCGACTATCTGGACTACGACGGCGAGACCCTGCTCGACCATGAAGGGCACCGGTACCGCGTCCTACGCACCTACCGCGCAGGGCAGGCGCTGGAGCTGACGGTGGTCAGCGCATCGGCCGAGGAGGCGATGCTGTGAGCACGATCAAACCCGGCGACCTCGGCGACGCCATCGCCAAGACGCTGACGATCTACCACGACCAGGTAGTCACCAACATGGACGAGGCGGGCGAGGAAGCCATGAAGAAGCTGGTCAAAAAGACCAAAGCCACGGCGCCGGTCGGCGCGCGCGGCAGCTTCAAAAAGTCGATCACCAGCACGCGCCAAGAAGGCCCGCGCGGTGCTAAGTTCGTCTGGCACGTCAAAGCGCCGGATCACCGCCTGACGCACCTGCTGGTGCACGGGCACGCCAAAGTCAACGGCGGCCGGACACGGGCCGACCCGTTCCTGCATCGCGCGCTGGACGACGTGCTGCCGGAGTATGAGAAAGCCGTGGAGGAGGCTGTGAAAAATGATTGATACCATTTTACAAGCCGCGGGCCTTCCGTACTGGCCCGCGCAGTGCGACAACCCGCCGACCGGCACCTACGCGCTCTACTTTGACGACGTAGAGGTCGACGGTGCGGACGGGCTGGACGTCATGGTCCTGCGCCACGCTGCGACGGTGGAGATCTACGCGCCAACGAAGCAGGCAGCCGCGGAAGCGGAGGCCGAGATCGAGGCGCAACTGATCGCCGCCAAGATCGCATGGATGAAGCAGGCCATGTACTGGCTGAAAGACGTCAAGCGATACCAGACCATCTATGAATTTACTTTTAACGAGAAAAGGAGGCCATAAATATGGCTAAGAGAGACGGCAAAACCATCACGCTCGGCTCCGGCAAGGTTTACCTGGCGCCGTTTGCCGACGCGATGCCCACGGTCGAGACGCTCTGCGTCGAGGAGAACCTGCTGGGCCACATCAAGGGCGGCGCGGGTCTGACGTACACGGAGGAACCGACCGAGGAAAAGGACGACCTCGGCCTTGTGTCGAAGATCGTCACGACTTCCGAAGAAGTGATCCTCCGCTGCGGTCTGATCACCTGGAACGGCGTGACCCTCCAGAAGCTCATCGACCGCTGCACCGTGACCACTGCGTCCGGCAAGCGCACGACTAAGATCGGCGGCGCTGGCAACGCGCAGGGCAAATACTACGCGATCTGCTTCCTGCATGAGGACAAGGACGACGGCAACGTCTGGGTCATGATCAAAGGCCGCAACACTGCGGGCGCGACGCTGACCTGGGCGGTTGACGCCGGTACGCAGATCGAGCCGGAGTTCAAGGCTCTGCCGCACGACGACGCGGGCACGCTTGTCGAATTTATCGAGGAGATCCCGGCGGCATAACGAAACGGCGGGGGTGCATACGCGCCCCCGCTTTTATATTACACACAACAGGAGGGCACCAAAATGTCGAAATCCTTTGACTTTAACGCGATCACACAGCAGACCCTTGAGGTCACTTTGAACGACGAGGGGCGCACGCAGCTCCATGTTACTACGCCCCCGGAAAGACTGATCGAGCAGCTGGCATCGTCGCTCGATGACTTGACCGGTCCGAACACCGGCAACGACATCGACAAGATCCGCGCTTCGTATAAACTTGCGGCCGAGTTGATGAGCTGCAACCTGGAGGGCATCACCATCACGGCGGACGATCTCCGCGATAAATACAAGGTCATGCCCATCGTGCTCGCCGCCTTCGTTACGGCGTACATGGACTTCATCAACGAATTTCACAACGCAAAAAACTGAGCCTCCCGTATTACCCGACGGCGGATAATGCGGGAGGACATCAATATAGAACCGTGACCTGGTGGCAGCAGCTCGTCGCGGAGTACACCGGGCTGACACTGTACGAGGTCCGGGAGCTGGACTATTTACACTATTTGACCATGCGACGCGATGCTTTTATCCATAAGATGAGTCAAACCGAAAAAGGGCGCGAGTATCTGGATAACGCCTGGCGCATGGAGCAGACAAAACCGGATAGACCGGCGCTGCGCCAAAGGTACAAAAAGGAGGTCAAAGCCGATGGCGAACACTATCATTAAAGGCCTGACCGTCGAGATCGGCGGCGATACCACCAAACTGGGCAAGGCGCTGGATGATGTCAACAAGAAAAGCGCAGACATCTCCAAAGAGCTCGGCCAAATTAACAAACTGCTGAAATTTGACCCCGGCAACGCGGACCTGCTAACCCAGAAGCAGTCGGTCCTCGCATCCGCCGTGGAGAATACCAAGAAGAAACTGGACACGCTGAAAGCCGCCGAGAAACAGGTCCAGGAGCAGTTTGAAAAGGGCGAAGCGTCGGAGGCGCAGGTCCGCGCGCTGCGGCGTGAGGTCATAGAAACCGAGAAGAAGCTCGGCAATTACGAAAAAGCCGCGCGCGATGCGGCCGCAGAGCTCAACGACCTGGGCGAAGAATCCGGCGACGCTGCGACCGGTGCAAAAGACGCCAAAAGGGACGCGGACAAAGCCGCCGGCAGCTTGGACAACCTCGCAGACCGCGCAGATGACGCAGGTAAAGCCGTCGATGGCCTGGGCACCAAACTGGGCGGGGTCGCCAAAGGTGGCCTTGCGGCGCTGACCGCTGGCCTCGCCGCCGCTGCGGGTGCGTTATTCGGCAGCGCGGAATCCTCGCGCGAATATCGCACCGCGATGGGCAAGCTGGACACGGCGTTCACTACGGCTGGGCACAGTACGGACGACGCGACAGAGACCTACACAGAGCTGCAGGGCATACTGGGCGAGACTGACCAGGCCGTCGAAGCAGCGAGCCATCTGGCGAAGCTGACCGACAACGAAAAAGACCTGCAGGCGTGGACAGAAATCTGCACGGGCGTCTATGCAACTTTCGGCGACAGCCTGCCGATCGAGAACCTGGCCGAAGCGGCCAACGAGACTGCAAAGACCGGCGCGCTGACGGGCGGCCTCGCGGACGCGCTCAACTGGGCAGGCGTGAGCGAGGAAGAGTTCCAAGCGCAGCTGGATGCCTGCAGCACTGAGCAGGAGCGCCAGGCACTGATCACGGACACGCTCACGGGGCTGTACTCCGACGCCGCCAAACAGTACAAAAAGACAAACGCGGAGGTCATCCGCGCAAACAAAGCGAACGAAAAGTGGGCCGATTCCGTCGCCGACGTGGGCGCGGAGATCGAGCCGGTGTTGACCGACGTCAAGATGCTCGGCGCGTCCATGCTGTCCGAACTTATGCCGGGGATCACCGGGGTCGCGGACGGCCTGCGTGGGATGATGGCCGGAGACGCAGCAGGCGCGGCGACAATGGGCAGCGCGCTGTCTGATATGGCCAGCCAGCTGATGACGAAGCTCACCAATATGCTGCCGATGATGACGCAAATGGCGACCAGCCTGGTGACATCGCTGACGGGGTCGCTCGTCGGTATGCTGCCCCAGCTTGTGACGACCGGCGCGGAGATCATCGTCTCGCTGATGTCCGGCCTGTCTGCTGCAATCCCGCAGATCGTGACCGCTATCACGGAAATGCTGCCGCAGCTGATGACCGCGCTGGAATCTGGACTGCCGCTCATACTGCAGGGCGTGATCACGATGGCCACGTCTCTGGTCACTATGCTGTCCGAGCAGATCCCGGTCCTGCTGCCGCAGCTGATGGACACGATCGTCTCTCTCGTGACGCTGCTGGCCGAGCAGCTGCCCGTCTTGATTCCGCAAGTCGTGGCGCTGGTCGTATCCGTCATCGAACTGCTGGCCGAGAAGCTGCCGGAGCTGATCCCGCAGCTCGTGACCATGCTGACGGACATCGTCACGCTGCTGGTTGAGCAGCTGCCGGTGATTATCCCCATGCTGATCGCGGCCTGCGTCACGATCGTGTCGGCGCTGATCACGGCCTTGCCCGACATACTGGTCGCGCTGACTGAGGCACTGCCGGCCGTCTTGAAGGCCGTCTGGGACGCGATCGTCCTGGTTTTCACAAATCTGCCGGAGTGGTTCGGGCAGCTATTCCAGGGCGCGGTCGATATCATAAAGACCATCTTCGGGGTCATCGTCGAGTGGTTCAGCGACATCTGGGGGAAAATCAAGGACGCGTTCGCCTCGGTCGGAAAGTTCTTCTCTGACATCTTCGCAAAAGCGTGGGAGGGCATCAAAACCGCCTGGTCGGGTGTGAAAAACTTCTTTTCTGACATCTGGGCCGGCATCAAGAACACCTTCTCCCCGGTGGCGGATTGGTTTAAAAATCTGTTTAAGAACGCCTGGGAGGGTATCAAAACCGCCTGGTCCAGCGTGAAAAATTTCTTCTCCGCCGTCTGGGAGGGGGTCAAAAAACCGTTTACCTCCGCGGTGGGCTGGTTCAAGGATATCTTCTCGAACGCCTGGAACGCGGTCAAAAAGGTTTTCTCGCCGATGGGCGAAGTCTTTGTCAACATCAAGGACGGCATCGTCACCGCTTTTAAGGCCGTTGTCAATGCGCTGATCACAGGCATTAACAAGGTCGTCGCGCTGCCGTTCAACGGATTAAACGGCATTTTGAACACGCTCTCCGATCTGAGCATCCTGGGCGTCGAGCCGTTCGGCTGGTTGACCTGGAGAGCTCCGGTTCCGCAGATCCCGCTCCTCGCCACGGGCGGCGTGCTCAAAAAGGGCCAGGTCGGCTTGCTGGAAGGTGACGGCGCCGAGGCGGTCGTGCCGCTGGAGAAAAACACCGAATGGATCCGCAGAGTGGCCCAGGAGTTCCTGCAGCAGGTAACGCAGGAGGCGGGTGCGCTCTTCCTGAACGATAGCACCAGACCAGCACGCGCAGGAAGCGAAAACCCCGCGGGACTGGCCGCTCGTCTCGACCAGATCCTCGCAGCCATCGAGCGCGGGCAGGTCCTGACGATCGACGGCGACACGCTGGTCGGCGCTACGGCTGACCGGTACGACAGCACACTCGGCCAGCGCCGCGCGCTGGCAGCGAGGGGGGCACTGTAATGGAGCATAGAAAAATAGTTTTCGGGACATATGACACCGACATCAATGGCCCGTGGACGCTGGCGGCGTGGAATTTCAGCCCCGCCGCCCACCGGCAGCAGCTGGTCACGGTGCCCGGCCGCGACGGCGAGCTCGACCTCTCCACGGTGCTGACGGACGGCTCGCCGCGCTACGGCAGCCGCACGCTGACCGCAACGCTGGAGCGCTCCGACGGCACGCGCCTGGAACGTGAGACGGCGATCGAGACCATGATCAACTGGCTGGACGGCTGGCGTATGAATATCACGCTGCCGGACGACAACGGGCACTATATCACCGGCCGCGTCCACGTGGCAAAAGCGTACAACGACCCGGCGCACGCCGCCGTCTCCGTGACGGCGGTCTGCGATCCGTGGAGGTATAACAACTACGAGACTGTCATCAGCCTGATGGCCGAGGCGACCGCGCAGGAGGCGAAGCTGACCAACAGTGGCCGCCGCACGGTCGTGCCGGTCATCCAGGTCACGGGCGGCGAGGTCAGCCTGGTCTACGGCACCTACACCTGGGCGCTCGGCGCTGGCACCTACCAGCTGCCGGATCTGACCGTCCCGCAGGGCGGCACGCTGATCACCTACAGCGGCACCGGCACGCTGACCTTCACCTATAGGGAGGCGGTCCTATGATCCAGGTATACGCCGACGACGTGCTGGTCTACGACAGCCGCCTGGAGGGCTACGCGCTGCTGGCGCTGACCGTCACGGCCGGCGTCGACATCGCCGGCACGGCCACGATCACCATGCCGCAGCATCACCCGGCATATAACGCCTTTACCAGCTACCGCACGGTCGTCACGGTCTACCGCGACGGCCTGCTGCTTTTTCGTGGCCGGGCACTCTATCCGTCCGACGACTTCTACAACCGCCGCACGATCACCTGCGAGGGCGAGCGCGGCTTCCTCCGCGACGCCGTCATCCGGCCGTATCTCTACCAGGACGCCCCAGCGGCGATCTTCGCGGATATCATCGCCCTGTATAATGCGCAGGTCGATGAGTTCAAGCGCTTTACAGTCGGCACGGTCACGGCCGTGGACCCGAACAACTACGTGCGCATGGAGAGCGAGGACGCGCAGCTCGCGTCCGAAGTGCTCGACAAGCTGATCGAGCGCGTCGGTGGTTACATCGTCTTTACGACAAACAACCCCGGCGAGCGCGTGATCAACTGGTACGAGGATCTGGGCTACAGATCCGGCCAGGTGATCGAGTTCGGCGAGAATCTGCTGGACTTCGCGCGCTCCAGCTCGAACCCCGACATGGCGACGGTCATCGTGCCCTACGGCGCGAAAGACGAGACGACCGGGCAGCGCCTGACGATCGAGAGCGTCAATGATGGCCTGGACTTCCTGCAGGACTACGACGCGGTCGCGCTGCGCGGCGTCATCGCCGCCCCGGTGTACTGGGACGACATCACGTTGCCAGAGAACCTGCTGGCAAAGGCGCAGCAGTACCTCGCCAGCAGCAAGCTCATGATCACGTCGCTGCAGCTGTCCGCGGTCGATCTGTCCTACCTGGACAAGGCGATCGACACCTTCCGCGTCGGCGACACGATCCGCGTACGCAGCAAGCCGCACGGAGTGGACGACGACTTCCAACTAACGACCCGCACCTATGACCTGCTGGACCCGTCGAAGGACAAGGTCACGCTGGGCAAGTCGATCGCCACCCTGACCGGCGCCGACGCTGCCGGTGACGCCCGCAGCGCGAGCAACCTGCAACGAGTGGAGCAGAACATCAAGGCGGGCTTCACGATCGACAACGCCGCAGCCATCGAGGAAGTGCGGCAGACGATGACCTCGCTCATCCAGCAGACCTCGGAGGAGATCAAGCTGGAAGTCAGCGAGCAATACGCCACGAACGACGAAGTGACGCGCAGCATCGAGACCAGCATGACGCAGCTGTCCGACAGCTTCGAGTTTTTATTCTCCACGCTGACGGCCACCGTCGACGAAAACGATGCCGAGGCCCGCACGCAGTTCGAGACGATCCAAAAATACATCCGCTTCGAGGACGGCGACATCGTGCTCGGCGAGGCTGGGAACGAGCTGGTCCTGCGGATCGAGAACGACCGCATCAGCTTCCTGGACGACGGCGCCGAGGTCGCGTACTTGTCAAACAAGCGGCTTTATGTTACGGACGGCCACTTCCTGCACTCGCTGCGGGTCGGAGCGTTCGCCTGGGTGCCGCGGGCTAACGGCAATCTATCACTGATGAAAGTGGGGGAATGACATGGCGCTGAGTGGTTCCTTCTCCGGCTCTATCCTGAGCGGCAACTACAAGCTGCGCGTCGACTGGTCGGCCTCGCAGAATATCAGCAACAACACCAGCAAGATCACCTGCGTCATGTACCTGGTGCAGGCGGCCAGCTGGAGCCTGAACATCGCCTCGCGTGACGACAACAAAACGACGATCAACGGCACGGCCTACACATGGACCTCGCCCGCGATCTCCAACAGTGGCGGCAAGACGACGAAGCTGGCCACCGTGACCAGCGGGAACATCGCCCACAACGCCGACGGCACCAAGAGCGTGACGATCTCCGCCACGTTCGAGCTGAACGCCACGATCTCCGGGAGCTACCGCGACACGATCACGGCCAGCGCGACGATCACCCTGAACACCATACCGCGGGCGACGCAGCACACGCTGTCCGCCTCCAGCGTGGATATGGGCACGGCGGTGACGATCTCCATGCCGCGCGCGAGCAGCAGCTTCACGCACGACCTGGCCTACAGCTTCAACGGCGGCAGCTACGTCAGCATAGCCACCGGGCGCGGCACGTCCTACAGCTGGACGGTGCCGGACGTGGCCAGCAGCATCCCGAACGCGACCAGCGGCAAGATGACCGTCCGCTGCATCACTAAAAACGGCAGCACGACGGTCGGCACGAAGTACGCATACCTGACGGCCAAAGTGCAGGCCAGCGTCGTGCCGACGATCAGCACGGTCACGCTGGCAGAGGCTACGGCCGGGCTGGCCGCACAGTTCGGCGCGTATATCCAAAGCAAGAGCGCGGTCAAGGCGACGATCGCCGCGTCCGGCGCGAAGGGCAGCACGATCAAGGCCTACCAGACCACGCTGCTCGGCAAGACCTACACCGGCAGCAGCTGGACGTCCGGCGTGCTCACGAGCAGCGGCTCGGTCAGCCTGGTGACGAAGGTGCAGGACAGCCGCGGCCGCTGGAGTACGGCCAAAACGACGACGATCTCCGTGCTGGCCTATGCCACGCCGCAGGTGACGACGCTGCTGGCGCGGCGCGTGGATGCTTCCGGCGCCGCCGATGAGCAGGGAGGGTACCTGCAGCTCGACTACCGCTACAGCGTGACCAGCCTCGGCGGCAAAAACACCGCGCGGGCGGTCATCGCATACAAGACCAGCACGGCGACGTCATGGACGACGCTGCAGGAGAGCGCGGCGCTGAGCGCGAACACGACGATCAAGCCGACGACGCCGACCTTCTCGACCGACTACCAGTACGACATCCGCCTGACGGTCACGGACTGGTTCGGTGCGTCCCGAAGCTACACGACGGAGCTGCCGTCCGGCGCGGTCATCCTCGACCTGCTGGCCAACGGCAAGGGCATCGCCTTCGGCAAGACGGCCGAGCAGGAGGGCATCGACTTCGGCTGGAACATGGCAGGGCTCACGACCTCGGCCAACGCGGGCCGGGTCCGCATCGGTGGCCTCTTGATCCAGTGGGGTAATATCAACATCACGCCGAGCGCGACGAACACGCCGACGACGGCGGTGCTGACGTTCCCGGTAGCATTCACCAACACGCCGACGGTCATGCTCACACCCCGCACGACTGTGCCGGAGAATGTGGCCGCCGCGGTCATGAACAACACAGCCGACCCGAAGGCTTCATGCTCGGTCATATTGACCCGTAACGGCACGACCGCGACGGGCATCAGCTGGCTGGCCATCGGGCCGGCATAAATAAAAGGAGGACGACAACATGAGCACAACTATCCGAGTACGCTGCACCGACCAGGCGCTGACGTACGAGAACACGCCGGTCATCGCGAGCGGTGGCCGGGAGGTCGACAGCGTACATTTTGAATTTTGCGCAAAGTGGGACGGCTTCGTCCGCACGGCAGTGTTTTGGCGCTCGCCGGCCGAGGTCTACCACGTGCTGCTCGACGACGCGGACACCTGCAAGATCCCGCGCGAAGTGCTGCAGCAGGACGGCCTCCTGCACTTCGGCGTTTTCGGGGTCCATGCCGACGGCAGACAGAGACCTGCGGAGGTGCTGACCTACCGGGTCGTCAAGGGCGCGATCACTGAGGGCACCAAACCGGCCGACCCGACGCCAGACATCTACTCGCAGCTGCTGGCCGAGTACGCGGAGATGCAGGCCGCGCTCGCCCAGGCGGTCGAAGATGTAGAGGCCGCCAGGGACCTCGCAGGAGCAAACGCCGACCTTGCATACTCCCACATGAAAAAGGCGGAAAGCTATGCTACCTCCGCCTCCTCTGACGCCGTCGCCGCAGGCAATAAAGCGGGCGAAGCGTATGCGAGCGCAGCTGCGGCGGCATCTTCCGCATCGGCGGCAAAGACAAGCGAAACCAACGCCAAAAAATCCGAAACCGCCGCGGCATCCTCCGCGAGCGCGGCAAAGACGAGCGAAACCAACGCCAAAAAATCCGAAACCGCCGCAGCGGGCAGCGTCACCAACGCCGCGAACAGTGCAAACGATGCAAAAGAATACGCCGACCATGCACTCGCGCACAGGGAATTTGCCGCGGGCGCAGCACAAACGGCGGAAAGCTATGCGGCTTCCGCTTCCTCCAATGCCGTCGCTGCCGGCAACAAGGCGGGCGAAGCATACGCGAGCGCCAACAGCGCGGCATCTTCCGCATCGGCGGCAAAGACAAGCGAGACCAACGCCAAAAAATCCGAAACCGCCGCGGCGGAATACGCAGAGGAAGCAAAAAAAGCCGCGAGCAGCGGCGGTGGCGGCGGCACAGGCGGTGGCGGTGGTGTTTCTTCTTGGAACGACCTACAGGATATACCCGACACGCTGGCATATATCGAAGAAAGCGGCATGGTGGATATCTTGCCGGACTATACTCTCAACAGCGACGAAGACATGATGGGGATTCCGCATCTCGGTTTGGTTGTGGGTAATACCTATACGGTTCAACTGCAAGGCACGGAGTATGCTTGTGTTGCGTGGAGTATAAACCATCCCGAAGCGGGCGCGGTTGTTGGACTGGGCGATATTTACACCGGAACTGGAGGTATGTTTGGAACAGCGCCAACCGGCGAACCGTTTGTGTTGATGGAAATATCTCCCGAAGTGGCGGCGATTATGGGTGTGAACGTAATGGTTCAGCCGCTTGTTGAAATGGAACTTCCTGTTGTGTTCTCCATCTCCGGCAGAGAAGTAACCATCCACAAACTCGACAACCGCTGCCTTGATTTGGATTGGTTGCCGCTGATAAACTATCAAACGGCCGTTCCCTTGGGTGAGTAC
>JAEIGA010009008.1_pt1 | contig 15102 bp, 11 predicted proteins | sample 9270691 | NCBI WGS metagenome assembly JAEIGA01 (sample SAMN17057246, study PRJNA624740) | gut metagenome | biome: biome; isolation source: fecal sample | host: Bos grunniens | place: China: Xizang | collected 2019
ACGACCCATCAATTTGATGAAGTGCCAGTATTTGCGTGCCGAGTTACAGTCGCGCTCGATGTTACCGATAACCTCTGAGTATACTTTACATGCTGTGTCGAAACCGAAAGATGTCTCGATGTATGCGTTCTTAAGGTCGCCGTCGATAGTCTTGGGACAACCGATTACCTGAACACCGGTATTCTTTGCTGCATAGTACTCAGCGAGTACACAAGCATTGGTGTTAGAGTCGTCACCACCGATGATTACGAGAGCCTTGATGTCGAGCTCTTTGATGATTTCGAGACCTTTCTCGTACTGCTCTGTCTTCTCAAGTTTTGTACGACCTGAACCGATGATATCGAAACCACCTGTGTTGCGATACTCGTCGATGATGTCAGCTGTGAGTTCTTTGTAGTTGTGGTCAACAAGACCGCCGGGGCCCATAAGGAAACCGTAAAGACGGCTGTCTGCGTTGAGTTTCTTGATACCATCAAAAAGACCGGCAATTACATTGTGTCCGCCGGGAGCCTGACCACCTGAAAGAATTACGCCTACGTTGATTGCAGGGTAGTTTACCTCTTCACCACCACACTCGAATGTTACGATGGGAAGACCGTATGTATTGGGGAACATTTTGCTGATAGCCTCTTCGTCCGCAACCGATTTTGTGGCAGAGCCTTCAGAAATTTTCACTACACCCTTCAATGCTTGGGGCAATTTGGGCTGATAGGCAGCCCTGGCTTGTTGCAATGCGCTTATTTTCATATTTATTACAATTAGGTTCAAAATATTGGCAAATTTCGCTTTTTTTTATGAATTGTAAAAGCACTTTGCTGTTTTTTATTGTCACAGAGGCTCTTTTTCTTTTTATTTGGCAAAATCGAGAAAGATTGTTGCAGTTTTAAATGTTATACGCTATCTTTACAACTGCATTTTCATTTTAAACACAAGAACTATGGCAAGCAGAAAAAATTTAAAGAAAGTAATCGGTTACATTTCAAGCGAACTTCTTTCACAGGCAATATACGTAGCATTGAACTCTGACAGAGAACCCGCAGAGTGGAACCAGCTTTTCGAGAACATCATACGTCTGAACAACGACTATGTGGCACGCGTAAGCCACAAACAGCCCGGAATGGCTGCCAAGAAATATTTCGACACACTTTGCACCTCATTCAACGAGGATGCTAAGGCTATTGTTGCCGAAATTCAGAAAGGATAACCCACACATCATCTTACTCAGCGATAAACGATGCGACTAAGATGGCTTCTTGCGATTGCCGTCTGTTTGTTTTGTGTCTCCACGCAATATGCGCGGAGCAATGACAAACAGGCTGCAAATGCTATACGCCAATATTTTGCCAACTACAAGCCGGCAAAGCTCAGACTGAAGGGCTGCGGACTTGAGCGCAAACGCGACAACATCATCATAGGCAAGAAAAGAATCACCATCTACACAAGCAAGAACTTCGGTTCACAGGTGTTCACCCCCGAAATGGTGGACAGCATATACGAAGGCATAAGAAAAGTGCTGCCCGACGGCTACAAAAAGCACAAATTGCAGATTGTTGCCAACCGTCGCAATGTAGAGCATCTTATACCTAATATATATAGGAAGAAGAAAAACGTCGACGAAGAGCGCCTATGGAACGGTCGCGATCACAATGGCTACCCCTGGGTACGCAACGCGTCACGTCCATACGAAATAACAAACGGCCTTGACGGCAGACACATAGCCCTGTGGCAGAGCCATGGACGCATATTTTCGGCAGACAGAAACTGCTGGAAGTGGCAGCGTCCGTCACTTTTCTGCACCACCGAGGACCTCTTCACACAATCGATAGTAGTTCCGTTCCTGATGCCAATGCTCGAAAATGCCGGATGCCTTGTCTACACTCCGCGCGAAAGAGACTGGCAACGACACATGGCAGTGGTCGACAACGACGACCGCTCGGGCAGTTCGCAATATGTGGAGGAGCAGGAATCCGGCACTGTTTGGGCAACAACCGACCTTCCCGGCTTTGCCCCACGCGACACATTTTACACTGACAGCATAAACCCGTTCAGCGAAGGAACTGCACGCATCGCCCCCTGCGTCAAGGAGGATAAAGGCGCAACAGCAGCCGCAAAGTGGGTCCCCGACATTCCCGAGGATGGCGAATATGGCGTATATGTTTCGTACCAGACAGTCAACGGCAGCATCCCCGACGCCCGCTACAGCGTGCTACACAGCGGAGGAATAACGGAATTCCGCGTAAACCAGCAAATGGGTGGTGGAACATGGGTCTACCTTGGTTCATTCAAGTTCAAGAAAGGTATACACGAAAATCAATCGGTGGTTTTGTCAAACATCAGCAGCCACGAAGGATTCGTGACAGCCGACGCTGTCCGATTCGGCGGTGGTACAGGCATGATGGCGCGTGGCGACAGCCTGATACCGAGCGGACTGCCCCGTTACCTCGAAGGAGCAAGATACGCGCTTCAGTACAGCGGATTCCCATACAAGAAATATTCGCCCAGCGAAGGCGAGCGCGACTACAACGACGACATAAACAGCCGCTCACATGCAGTAAACCACCTTATCGGCGGTTCGGTATTCTGCCCCGACTCGGCAGGACTCCGCGTCCCCATTGAAATGACCTTCGGGTTCCACTCGGATGCAGGAATCTCGCAGGAGGATGAGATTATAGGCTCTCTGGGTGTTGTCACCACCGACCACGAAAAAGGTGTATTACCCACGGGAACATCAAGATACATTTCAAGAGATTTCATCAGCTACATTCTGAACAACGTACAGCACGACCTCAGCGCCACATTCGGAATAAACTGGTCGTGCCGCGGCATTCTTGACAAAAGTTACAGCGAGTCACGCATCCCCTATGTGCCGTCAATGATATTCGAATCGCTGTCGCATCAGAACTTCATGGACATGAAGTATGGACACGACCCCAACTTCAAGTTCATCATGGCACGCGCCGTCTACAAGTCACTGTTGAAACATCTGTGCTACGTACACAACAGAAAGTATGTAGTACAACCGTTGCCCGTCAAGAATTTTGCCATTGACTTTGGTAAAGAGGCAAACACCCTGCAACTCACATGGCAGCCGACAGAGGACCCGCTCGAACCAACAGCCACAGCAAAGAAGTATCTGATTTACACAAAGATAAACGACAACGAATACGACAATGGACGCATAGTGGAAGAGAACTCCACCACCCTGACGGTGCTTCCCGACGTACAATACAGTTTCAAGATTGCAGCAGTGAACGATGGCGGCGAAAGTTTCCCATCGGAAGAGCTGTCGGCATATATTTCAAAAGTAGAGAAGGGACGCGTTGCCATTGTCAACAATTTCCGTCGACTCAGCGGCCCGGCAGTCGTAAACACAGAGTCCCTTGCAGGATTCGACCTTGACGCTGACCCCGGAGTTCCCTATTTTCGTACACCCGAATATTGCGGCAGACAGCTGGATTTCGAACGGGTAAATTCGGGATTCGAGGATGGCCTGGGTCTCAGCAGCTCCGAATTTGAAGGAACACTCGTGGCAGGAAACTCATTCAACTACCCCTACGCACATGGAAAAGCCCTCGCAGCCAACGAATTCTCATTCGTCTCATGCTCGAGCGACGCGATTATGGACGGCACCATCCGCCCCGAAAAATATGACGCCATCGACCTTATCGTAGGAGCAGAAAAACAGGGCGACAAAGGTGTTTCACTGGGCTGCAACAAGGAATACAAGAGTTTCCCAGCAGAGCTGCAAAAGGCACTTACGAGCTACTGCGAACGTGGTGGCCGCCTCTTTGTCAGCGGAGCTTACATAGCAAGCGACATGTCACACAACGAGCAGGACAGGGCATTTATACGTAATGTACTGAAATTCGATTACGCAGGATGCGTGGCAGACACCACTGAGAACAAGATTTTCGGATCTAACCTCACCTTCGATGTCAGCCGTGCAGCCAACGAGAAATGCTACGCAGTGACACGCCCCGACATACTGGCACCCGTCGGCAACGCATTCATCGCATTCGTATTCGATAAAAGCCGCGAAAGTGCCGGTGTCGCCTTTGCCGACAATTACAGAGTGCTGGCAACAAGTTTCCCCTTCGAAACAATCTTCAGTGAAGGACTCAGAGCCGAACTTATGGGAGCAGTAATGCGTTTCCTGCTGAACTGACCCCACGCAAAAGAGCGCAACCACCAAATCCGCCATTTCTGTTCGGGGCAAGATTCCACAGACAAAGAGTAATTCGCAACAAACTACAGCCACTGTTCAACAAACTTTGGCCTATTTGTTTTCATATTTTCATTTCAATGATGTATATTTGCAATTTAGTACTATTACTACAAAGCAAAAAAAAGAGATGAAAATAACCGACTGCATAAACTCACCCGGAAAGACAGTCTTTTCGATAGAGGTACTACCTCCCGTAAAAGGTACCGGATTGACAAAGCTTTTCGAAGGCATTGACCGCATCAATGAGTTTGGTCCGCAATATATAAACATCACCACACACCACAGCGAATATATCTACACAGATATGGGCGATGGAATGTTCAAACGTACAGCCGTCCGTCGTCGACCCGGAACAGTCGCAGTGGCAACAGCCATCAAGCATCGCTACGGAATACCAGTAGTGCCGCACATCCTGTGCAACGGCTTCACCCCCGAAGAGACAGAATATGTGCTTATCGACCTGCAACTATCCGGAATCACAGACCTTCTGCTGTTGCGTGGCGACAAGGCAAAGGACGAAAAGACCTTCACACCCACATTGGGAGGATACGACCACACCGTACAGCTGCAGGAGCAGGTGAACCGCTACAACGAAGGATTCTTCATCGACGGCACCCCCATACGCGAGCGCGGCGAACAATTCTCGTACGGCGTTGCATGCTACCCCGAGAAACACATTGAGGCACCCAACCTCGAGACAGACCTCTACTGGCTGAAGCAGAAGGCCGACAATGGTGCGGAATATGCTGTGACACAGATGTTTTTCGACAACGAGAAATATTTCGAATTTGTGCGCAAAGCAAGAGAAATGGGCATTAACATACCCATCATTCCCGGCATCAAGCCCATCCACCGCATGTCACAGATAAACATACTGCCCAAGACCTTCAACACCGACCTACCCGGCGAACTTACCGCAGAGCTTCTGCGTTGCAAGAGCGATGCCGATGCAGCCATAGTAGGTTGCGAATGGTGCATCAAGCAGTGCCGCGAGCTTATGGAGCGTGGCGTTCCCAGCCTGCACTTCTACACAATAAACGCAATAGACAGCGTCTACAGAACACTGGCAGCAATATATTGATAAAGGTATGTTTTTCAAGGATATAATAGGGCAAAAAGGGGTAACCGAGCAGCTGCGCCGATGCGTCGACGAAGGACGTTTGGCACACGCTCTGCTGATTACAGGCCCCACAGGTAACGGCAAACTACCCGTTGCCGTGGCACTTGCGCGTTATATCCTGTGCAGCAACCGTCACAATGGCGATGCCTGTGGCAGTTGCCCATCGTGCGTCAAAATGAACAAACTGGTTCACTCCGACCTTCATTTTGTATTTCCGGTTAAAAAGAAGAAAAATTCCTCGGCAGACAATGCCCCCGTCAGCGACGATTATATTTCGGAATGGCGTGAGATATTCCTGAAGGAACCATATTTCGGTTACTCCGACTGGCTGACAATGCTTGACGTGGAGAACCAGCAACCGATGATTTACGAAAAGGAGAGTGGCGAAATATTGCATAAGCTATCGCTGAAATCGCGTGAAGGAGGCTGGAAGATAATGATAATATGGTTGCCCGAGAAGATGAAAGAGGCATGCTCTAACAAGTTGCTGAAAATTCTTGAAGAGCCACCTGCCGAAACACTCTTCCTGCTGGTAGCAGAGGAGACGCAGCACATTATCCCCACCATACTCAGTCGCACACAGCGCATAGAACTTCCCCGCCTTGACGACAATGCAGTCAGTCTTGCACTGCAACAACGCTACTCGCTGGACGAAGCAACGGCACGCAGCATTGCACAACAGAGTGGCGGCAACTGGGAAAAGGCCGAATCGATGCTGAAGGTGAGCAACGACAGCAACCTCTACCTCGACCTGTTCATGACACTGATGCGCATGGCATACAGACGCGACATTCAGGCAATGAAACAGTGGGGCGACAAGGTGGCTGCACTGGGCCGCGAACGTCAGAAAGGATTGCTGGAATATTGCCAGCGCATGATACGCGAAAATTTCATCATGAATTTCGGACGCAACGAAATGCTTTATCTATCGCCCGAGGAGCGCAGTTTCTCGGCAAAATTCTCGCCCTTCGTCAACGAGAATAACATATTCGGAATAATGGAAGAGCTCTCCGAAGCGCAAAAACACGTTGAACAGAATGTAAACTCCAAAATGATCTTCTTTGACATGGCATTAAGGATGATTGTTTGGATAAAAAACAGATAATATGGATGATAAACTAAAATATAAAGAGCAAAATGGCTGTTCGGGAATCTGTCCCAAAGGATGCGGTCAGATGGACGCACCCCTCAACACCTTCGACTGGCTCGCCGACGTTCCCGGTAACGAAGAGGTGACCGACATTGTCGAAGTGCAGTTCAAGAATACCCGCAAAGGCTATTTTCGCAACTCCAATAATCTGCCTCTTGTCAAGGGCGACATTGTTGCCGTAGAGGCCAACCCCGGCCACGACATCGGCCGCGTGACACTCACCGGACGACTGGTGCTGTTGCAGTTGAAAAAGGCACGTCTCACCCCCGAATCGGAACTGAAGCGCGTCTATCGCAAGGCAAAGCCGGTGGATATGGAAAAATATGAGGAGGCAAAGGCCAAGGAGCACGACACAATGATACGTTCGCGCCAGATAGCAAAAGACCTTAATCTGGATATGAAGATTGGCGACGTAGAGTATCAGGGCGACGGCAACAAAGCCATATTCTACTACATTGCCGACAACCGCGTAGACTTCCGCCAACTCATCAAAGTGCTTGCCGACGTATTCAAGGTGAAGATTGAGATGAAGCAGATCGGCGCAAGACAGGAAGCAGGCCGCATTGGCGGAATAGGCCCCTGCGGACGCGCCCTTTGCTGCGCAACATTCACCACCAATTTTGTGTCGGTATCTACCCTTGCTGCACGTTTCCAGGACATTTCGCTCAACCCGCAGAAGCTTGCCGGACAGTGTGCTAAGCTGAAATGCTGTCTCAACTACGAGGTTGACGCCTATGTCGAGGCCTCAAAACGCTTCCCGCCGCGTGACGCCGAGCTTGAAACAACAGAGGGAACATACTACTTCTTCAAGGCAGACATTATGCGTGGCGAGATTACATATTCGAGCGACAAGCACATCCCCGCCAACCTCAAAACCATCACAGCCCGTCGCGCCAAACAGGTGATAGAGCTGAACAAACGCGGCGAAAAGCCCGAAACACTTTTCGAGGACGGAGATGCACAAAACGAGAAGCACTCGTCAGACCTTTTGGAACAGAACAACATCAACCGTTTCGACAATGCTTCGCGCAACAAAAAGCGCAAACGCAGCAACAATCACAGCGGACGCGAGCATCGTGGCGACAACAACAGAAAAGGAAGAAGAAAGGATGAATCTAAGTCCGAATAAAATAATCCTGCTGGTGGCGGTACTCTTATCCGCCGCCTGCGAGGATATTCGTCTGCACACCTACCACAGCCTGAGCGGCGACTGGAGTGCAGCCGACACACTCAAATACACATATATAAACAACAGCGTCAGGGACAGCATTTTCACCATGGACGTAGAGTTGCGAAGCACCTCTACGTACCCCTCACGTCAATTGTGGATAGGCGTGCAACGCTTCACCGACAAAGACACACCTGCACCCGTCGACACCCTCTGCTGCGAGATTTACGACTCACTGGGCAGACAGAAAGGGACAAGCACAGGATTGCTGCATCAAATATCGATAGAAGCAGGAATATTAAAAGTTGCGCCACAGGACACACTGCATATAAATATCATACACCTGATGAATGAACCTGTGCGCGACATCACTGACGTAGGCATCAGAGTCTGCGGTCACGTTCAGCATCAATACGCAGGAAACTGAACAGCAGAATAGAGAATCCCAGGAACGACGAACCGCCGTAGCTGAAGAACGGCAGCGGGATTCCAATCACAGGAGTAATACCCAGCACCATTCCAATATTAATGAAAAAGTGGAAGAAGAAAATGGATACCAGCGAGTAGCCGTAGACCCTTCCGAACGTATCGTGCTGCCGTTCGGCAAGCACCAGTAAGCGCAGCACGAAAAGTACAAACATCACCAGCACAAACGCCGAGCCCATGAAGCCCTGCTCCTCGCCTATGGTGCAGAAGATAAAGTCAGTATCCTGCTCGGGAACATACTTCAGTTTAGTCTGTGTACCATTGAGGAATCCCTTGCCCATCAAGCCACCTGAGCCAATCGCAATCTTCGACTGATGCACATTATATCCAGCACCAGCAAGGTCCTCTTTAAGACCCAACAACACCTCGATACGCACCTTCTGGTGGGGTTTCATCACATTGTTGAACACATAGTCGCAAGAGTGGAAAAAGAGCGTGGAAACGACAACAAACAGCGCCGTCCACACAAGCAGGCTCTGACGTCCGAGCCTTGCCCTCACAAGCAGATAAACGACATTCAGCAACAGCATGAAATACTGCACATACAGAATGTTGAACGAGAAAAGATAGACGGCTGTCCAATAGCTCAAAAGCGCAACTGCACTGTTCACAACAAGCATTATCATCGCAGTTCTCTTCTCGTGGCACCAGAATGCCACCATTCCCGTAGCAAACAGCTGAATGATTACCGTGACAGCATATGGGCCTACAGAAACAGGCTGTTCGAGCTGGGTAAACATCACATGTTCGTAACCTATTCCCACCACAAAATAGACAACTGCACTAATCGCAGCAAGCAGCACAATACCTGTCATGCCCTCGCGATAGAGAACTATAAAGAAGGAAAGATAGACCAATGCACTGCCCGTCTCATTCTGACAGATAATAACTACCAAAGGCAACAGAATGATTGCCAGACATTTAAGAAAATCGTTCTTTCGCTGCAAACTGAAACCATACTTGTTCATAAGCGCAGCAAGAGTAAGCGTGGTACCGAACTTCATAAATTCGGCAGGCTGAATACCAAAAGAGCCTATCGTAATCCACGACCTTGAGCCTTTTATATCCTTGGAAATGAATATAGTGAGAATGCCCAGCAATATCAGGGCCACATATATGAATTTTGCCGAAAATTCGTAGCTTTGCTTGTCGATGAACATAAGCACCATGCCCACAACAACAGAGACACCCATCCACATAGCTTGTTTGCCGGTACGTTCGCTAAGGTCGAAAAATGCCCATATATCGGTGTCGATGTAACTGTAACCGGCACCACAGATGGCCATCCATCCCATGACAGCCAAAGCCGCATACAGCGCAATGGTCATCCAGTCGAGCGACTGTATTATACTACCTCTCTGCTTCTCCATAGTAAATTACTCTGTTTTGCATTTCATTTGCTTTTATTTTGCTTGTCTCCGACAGAGAGCCATTGAGATACTGCTCCATCATCAGCGCCCCGATGGGTACAGCATAAGTTGCACCGAATCCACCATTCTCGACATACACGGCAAGTGCAATCTTCGGCTTGTCCATTGGAGCAAATCCGATGAATGCCGAGTGGTCCTTGCCCTTGTTCTGCGCAGTACCTGTCTTTCCGCAGACCTCAATGTCGGGCAGATTGGCACCACGGCAGGTACCTGCAAGCACAGCCTGACGCATACCTGCCACCACCGACTCATAGGCTTTGCGCGAAGCGAGTGTAGTACGTGGGGTGAGGTATGTAGATGCAAGCGTATCGCCCTCGATGTTCTTCACCACGTGAGGTGTCACAAATGTACCCCTGTTGGCAATGGTTGCACAAAGATTGGCAATCTGCAAAGGTGTGAGCGTTACCTCGCCCTGTCCGATGGAGATACTTATCACCGTCAGACCGTTCCACGACGAGCGGTACGCCTTGTCATAGAACTGCGCATTGGGAATCATGCCTCGCACCTCACCTGGAAGGTCGACGCCCAATTTATAACCGAAGCCCATCGACACCATATAGTCGCGCCACACATTCATTGCCTTCTGCACCTTGCCATATTTGCTGGAGGAGAGCATACGCAACAGTCCCCAACAGAAATATCCGTTGCAAGAGGTGGCAATGGCAGGAATCAAAGGCAGAGGAGCCGGATGGGGGTGACAACCTACGCGCAATCCTGCATGTACGAAGCCTCCGTGACAGGGGAAGGGGGTATTCTCGGTTATTATTCCCTCTTCGAGGAATGTAAGCGCCTGCGAGGTCTTGAATGTAGAGCCGGGAGGATAGGTTCCCATTATGGCACGGTTGAGAAGAGGTTTGCGCTTGTCGGCTGCAAGTTTCTTGTGGTTGGCACCGCGCTGACGACCTACGAGTATATGCGGGTCGTACGACGGAGAAGAGACCATACAGAGAATCTCGCCCGTAGAGGGTTCAATGGCAACTATACTGCCAATCTTGTTCTGCAACAGACGTTCGCCCAGACGCTGAAGCTCAATGTCGATACCCAAGGTAAGGTCCTTGCCACGTTCGGGCATTGTGTCGCAAATGCCGTTGCGATATTTGCCCTGTATACGTCCGTGAGCATCGCGCAGCAACATTTCCACACCCTTCTTTCCACGCAGCACCTGCTCATACGAAGCCTCGAGTCCCTGTGTTCCGATATAGTCGCCACGAACATAGTAACTATCCGCCTTCAGTCTTTTGGGAGAGACCTCGCCAATGTCACCCAGAATTACTCCGGCTGCATCACAGGAATATTGACGAATGGAGCGTTTCTGTATATAGAAACCGGGGAAACGGAAAAGTTTCTCCTGGAAACGGGCAAACTCCTCGGCTGAGAGCTGACTCATGAAGAGCTGCTGGGTGTAGGTTGAATATCCGGGGTTGGAACGGGGATTTCTGACATCAGCCATTCGTTTGTCAAACTCGTCACGGGTGATGTTCAGCGCTGCACACAGTTCCAAAGTATCCAATTTGTCCTTTACCTCGCGCGGAACGAACATAATGTCGTATGCCGGCTGGTTGTAGACAAGCAGCTGTCCGTTGCGGTCGTAGATGAGTCCGCGCGAAGGATATATTGTTTTTTTATAGAAAGCATTACTGTCGGCAGCAGTCTTGTACTCGTCGCTCATAATCTGCAACGAGAAGAGACGGCACAGATATACGAGCAATATTATTATTATCGCAGCGCCGAGTATATATTTACGATTGTCGTAAGTATAGTCGTTCATCTGTCAGAATCAGTTTCGGCGGTTGAGACTTTCAAAGACTATCACAAAAAGCAGTGTCAGCAATGTACTGCCGGAAACACTGATGGCAAGATGCAATGGATGGCTCAGTGTAAAGAACTCCAAAAGGAAAAGCGCCGTACAGAATATCAGTGTACAGATGGCAGCATAGCTGACGTATGCGCCCCAGCGAAGCACTCGCGTACCAGGAGTGAAATCCTCGGTTATTCCATTGGGGATGAACATTGCAAGCACATAGTCGCGCATGAATGCCAGCAGCGTGGCAGCAGCAGCATTAATACCCGGAGTGTTAGAAAACATATCCACCACCAATCCCAGTGCAAATGCCCACACCATCTGCTCGTTGCGCGTTGCGAAACGTGGCATTTTTATGATGAACAGCAGATAGATGTACACGGTTGCATAGCCAAACAGATGTATGTGGCTGAAGAGCAACACCTGTATGACTGCTGCTATCAGAAAGTATTTCAGACGGTTGAGAAATGTGTGCATTACTAGCGCTTGAATATATAAATTAATAAAACCCGACAAGGCAGTTTCTAAGAACCCACCTTCAGTTGTTTTTTGTTTTTCTCAAGATTACTCTGTTCGGTATAATCGTCGTTGCCCACAAGGAATACAGATGTCAGACTCGAGAAATCGACAAACAGCTTCACACGCACTGTGTAGAACATTCCGTCTGCCGAGTCGTCAATCTTTTCCACAGTACCGACAGGAAGGTCGCCGGGAAATATTGATGAGAATCCGCTGGTCACCACAGTGTCGCCAGTCGCGAACTGCGCATAACGGGGCAGGTCTATGAGATTGGAGTAGCGGGGGTCGCCACCGTCCCAACTGAGCGAACAGAAGCTCTCGCTGCCCCTTACACGGCAACTGACACTGCTCTTGGTGTTGAGCAGAGGAATAACCAGCGCTCTGTTGGCTGAGACCTGATAAACCACTCCCACAATACCATCGCTGCTGAATACTCCCATTTCGGAGCGCACACCGTCGTTGCTGCCCTTGTTGAGGGTAATGAAGTTATTCACAGAGTTCAGCGAATTGTTTATGACATTTGCGGTCAGATAGTTGTATCCCGAACGTATGCTGTTCACCAGCGAATCGTTTTGCAAAGCCTCTTTGTTGCGATATTCGACAAGCTGCTCCTTCAGTTCGGAAAGTTCGCGTGTAAGTGTCAGGTTCTGTGCAAGAAGACCATCATTCTCCTTTTTCAGGTGAAAATATCTGTTGGCATCCATAAAGACGCTGTACACATTACCCGCAACGCTGCCTGCCGAAGTGAAGAAAGTTGCTCCCTGATAGTTGTTGAAACGCACAAGAAGCACAAGACTGATTCCCTCTAATAACAAGAAGAGGAACCAGTCGTTGTGTTTTACGAGAAAATCGAATAATGCCCGCACTGTTTTTTGACTTTATCTCATCAGGAACGGATAGTTCAAATCTCTCAATGCAAGCGATGTACCCTTAGCCACGCAATACAAGGGATCCTCGGCAACGTGGAAGGGGATATTTATCTTATCCGAGAAACGCTTGGCAAGACCACGCAGCAATGCACCACCACCTGCAAGGTAGATTCCATTGTGTACAATGTCGGCGTAGAGTTCGGGAGGAGTACTCTCGAGTGCGCTGATGATAGCATTCTCGATTTTGATGATTGACTTGTCGATACAGTGTGCAATCTCCTGATAGCATACAGGAACCTCGATGGGCATTGCGGTAATTCGGTTAGGACCGTGAACGATATACTCCTGAGGAGCATCTTCGCCAAGGTCGGTAAGTGCAGAACCTACATGTATCTTGATACGCTCGGCCATACGCTCACTGACGCGCACATTGTGCTGGCGGCTCATATACTCCTGGATGTCGGCTGTGAAGTCGTCACCCGCAGTACGCAGCGAACCGTTGGAAACGATGCCACCGAGCGAAATTACGGCAATCTCGGTAGAACCACCACCTATGTCCACAACCATGTTACCTTCGGGCGCGGTCACGTCAAGACCGATACCCAAGGCCGAAGCCATGGGCTCGTATATCAGATATACGTCGCGTCCGCCTGCGTGCTCGGCAGAGTCGCGCACAGCACGAAGTTCAACCTCGGTAGAGCCATAGGGGACACCTATGACCATACGCAGGTTAGGAGTAAAGAATTTGTTACCGATGTCAACCTTGTCAATCATTCCACGCATCATCTGCTCGCAAGCATAGAAGTCGGCGATAACACCGTCGCGCAAAGGGCGGATAGTGTGGATATTGGGGTTTGTCTTCTCGTGCATCTGCTTAGCCTTCACACCCACTGCAATCATTTTCTTCGATGTATCCATCGCAACGACAGAGGGCTCGTCAACAACAATTTTGTTGTTGTACATGATGATGGTATTGGCAGTACCGAGGTCTATTGCTATCTCTTGTGTAAATGAAAAAAGACCCATTTTAAAGTTTCAAAAATTGTAAATAGCTTCTTAGTGTTTAAAGTGGCGGAATCCTGTTGTAACCATTGCCATTTCGTTTGCATCGCAATACTCAACAGAGAGGTTGTCCTTGATAGAACCACCCGGATGGATAACAGCTGTTACTCCTGCGTTGTGTGCAATCTCTACACAGTCGGGGAAGGGGAAGAATGCATCGCTGGCCATAACCGCGCCCTCGAGTGAGAATCCGAATGAACCTGCCTTTTCGATTGCATGCTTCAGTGCATCCACGCGTGAAGTCTGTCCTACACCGCTTGCGATAAGCTGCTTGTTCTTTGCGAGAACAATAGCGTTGCTCTTGCTCTGCTTAACAATCTTGTTTGCAAAGAGCATATCCTCAACCTCGCTTGCTGTGGGAGCAACCTTTGTCACCTGTGTAAGGTCGGCGGGAGTTTCAATCTTGGCATCTCTCTCCTGCACAAGCACACCGTTGAGTACATTGCGGAAAGTCATTTCGGGCTGAACGAGTGCCTTCTGTACGAGGATGATGCGGTTTTTCTTCTGTGTGAGAACCTCGATAGCCTCAACATCGTAGTCGGGAGCAATGATTACCTCAAAGAAGATCTTGTTAATCTCCTCGGCTGTTGCCTTGTCGATAGGCTTGTTGGTGATTAGTACTCCACCGAATGCCGAAACGGGGTCGCCTGCAAGCGCATCTTTCCAAGCCTCGATGAGAGTGGGACGTGATGCAAGACCACAAGCGTTGTTGTGCTTGAGGATGGCGAAGGTTGTCTCGTCGCCGAACTCTGCGATGAGGTCTACCGCTGCATTGATGTCGAGCAGGTTGTTGTATGAAATCTCCTTACCGTGAATCTGGTCGAAAATCTCTTTGAAGTTACCATAGAAAGCACCTTTCTGGTGGGGGTTCTCGCCGTAGCGGAGAGACATGGGACTATCCTGTGTATAGCGGAATGCGCTCTGCTCCTCTTTGTCGAAGTAGTTGAAGATGGCAGAATCGTAGTGTGATGACACACCGAATGCCTCACGTGCAAAGAAACGACGCTCTTCGAGTGTTGTCTGCGCGCCATTGCTGTTGAGGATGTCAGCGAGAGGTTTGTACTGAGCCTGGCTTGCAACGATTACAACATCCTTGAAGTTCTTGGCAGCAGCACGGATGAGTGAAATACCACCTATATCAATCTTTTCGATGATGTCAGCCTCGGGTGCGCCTGATGCAACAGTCTTCTCGAAGGGATAGAGGTCTACAATCACGAGGTCAACCATGGGAATCTCATACTGTGCAGCCTGCTGGTTGTCCTGCTCGTTGTC
>JAEIGA010009009.1_pt1 | contig 15101 bp, 18 predicted proteins | sample 9270691 | NCBI WGS metagenome assembly JAEIGA01 (sample SAMN17057246, study PRJNA624740) | gut metagenome | biome: biome; isolation source: fecal sample | host: Bos grunniens | place: China: Xizang | collected 2019
GAATAAGCAACTTTTGTTTTCTCAGTTTTAAAATTTATCAATAATTTTATACACCACCTCTTCTTAATAAATGTTTAAAAAATTCTAAAAATAAAAATTGTCGCATAAATTAAATTATGCGACAAGAATTAACGTGTTGAAATTTTAGTTATTATTAAACATTTACATAGGATGAACAGACATAAAAATATGTGCAACTGTTTAATGCTTCTTGATTTCCAGATATTGAAACAGTGCCGTTGTTATTGACAACAAGTACAAAATTATAATATGTAGCATTTGCCCAGACTTGAGAAGTCCTTCCGCAAATAGGCATTATTAAGTTTCTGCCGGGTCTAAATCCTGTTGGTAAGGTGCAAATAGTTTCACCTGCTGTAACACTTCCAGCGGTAACAGTTATGCTTGCTTGCATTGATATTGTAGCACCAACCTTTTTACATACAATACTTTGGTTTGTTCCAATATTTATGTTTACAACTTCATTGATTCTACCACCACCAAATTCTAACCAGTTTGAACCTGTGTACAGGTACAATTTGTTGTTTGTTGTATTAATAAATAATCGTGTGTTTCCAAAAACAAATAAGTCTCCTGAATCAAAAGGTAAACCGATTGCTGTACCGTTTGTAACTTTGTAAATATTTTTTGCCATTCCAGACGCTAAAATATTTTTTCTACCAACACTGGCATCAAGTGGCGGATATTGGATCACAGGATAATCAACACCGGCATTAAATTCACCTACACAAAAAGAACCATTATAACCATAGAAATGACCGCACACTTTAATCTCGTTATTTACTGAAAAAACGTTTTCAATTTCTTTGTCACCGTAGTAAGGGATTTCAGCAATCATTGTTTGTGTTTGTAAATCAACAAATTTAAACAATCCATAAGTAGTACACACTATAACAATACCATCAATAATGTTTGCGCTTTGTAATTCTTGTCTGGTTGTAGGAATATAAAACTCTTCGATAACAGTTGTTAAATCGCTTTCAAGTTTAGAAACTTTTATAGCTGATTGATATACTTCAATACCATATAAACTATCGTCATAAAAAGCAGTACAAAAGTAATCAGGATTAAAAACAGCGATATCATTTTCTACGTTTTCATCAAATTTAACATGATAACCTAGCGAGAAATCACCATATAAATTTGTTCCATCATTTGTGATATTGTGAATTGTTCCATATGTTGGATCGGTATAAACAGAAGATATATATTCTAAGTTGTGGTCATATATTGCTATGTAGTGCGTGTTAGGTGTTGCTGTAAAGTCTTTACAAGCAACATAATATTTATTATTAAAGAAAGTAATTGCTTCCGCGTAACTTGTGGTAACAGGTAAAGCAATTTCTTCGTTAAATGTAAGATCATCTAATTGAATAAGTGATTTTAATTGCAATTTTTTTGTTAATTTATTAACAGAAATTGAACCATCCAAAACGGTTGTTGTTGCTTCTGGGTGTTCTTCTAACCACCTGTCAATAATTGGTTCAATTTGTTCTCCCGAATAAAAATAATCATTGACATATTCTTGTAATTCTATAAATGCTTCTAGTAAAGAATTAATATTAGTTTCCGCATTGCTAACATCAGAAACGGCATTATTTAGATAAACAACAACTTTATTCAGTAATTCATAATAGCTTAAACTATCATCATACACCAAAGGCAACGCAGTTTGACACCAATACCGAAAACTACCTTGTCCAGTATATCCCTGAAGCACTGGAGTAAAATTTGCCTGAGGAATTGTACTCATAAAATCACCTCATTCCCATAAACCAAAGAATAAATAACTTAAATCATCAATAATCATTTTATCAATGTTTAAAAAACTTTGACGAAATTCCATAATCATTTTAGAATACGAAACAGACCCTTGTTTACCAGTGATTCGTTCAACATACTCATCTGTTGAGGTACTATGTTTTGAACCTGTGTCATTCGTTTCAGAATTTCTTTCAGATTCGGCACTAAATTCACTAACATTATTACCCGTAGTATTGACCACTTTACCAAATGTTGTGGTGTTAGTAGCGTCATCAGTTAAAGTTCGTGTAACATCGGTATCCTCAGTTCTTGTAGTCAATTCCCCGGTGTCCTCGTCCATCGTTTGAGAATTGTTTTCCGTATGAGAACCAGCAACGGTAATATCACGCTGGTCAGTTCCGGTCGTAGCAACGGTATCAGAACCAGAGCCAACTTTTGTATTAACCTGATTATCGTCAATGATTTTATGAACATCCGTCAAGTAATCATCGGAAATTACCCCATTTAGCGCGCCTTGTGGAGTATCGGAGTGCATATCCCACCTTGTGCCGTTTGTGGTATCCGTCACCGTAGAACCTAGCGTAGTCTGTTCAGACTTCCCGTGCGTGAGATCATCGTCCGTATGTTCGCTAATGGTGAGGGTTTTTGACTCACCAAGTACATAGTCATGACTTGTTATTACGTCATTGGAAATATCGGTATCCGTGATGATATTTTCTGATATTTCAGCGTCTTTGACATGACGTTCCGTCCCGGAATCGGTAGAAGTCCCTGAAATCGTGTCGGTGTTGGTACTGGAATCGGTGCGAGTTTCTTCAAATGTTCCGGTGTTGGCGTGACTTTCATTTCCTTCTGATTCTCCCTCATGTGTACGTGTAAGGTCTACGTCATAAAGAGGGTTAAATTGCAGTAATTCGCTTTGATAGAGTTGGTTGTAATATGGCATAATCATACAGAGTCGGTCTTGTAATCGTAGTTTCCAAAGACCAACGGTTTCCTCAGAAATTTCTCTGGTATAATAATGTCTCAGAATTTTTTTCTCAAGCGGTAAACGATAATCTTCATCGAAAATTGGAAAGTCAAAATTGAATACCAACGGTGCGGAGGTATTGAGAATAGCATCAATGGAATTAAACCCTTGACTTTCTGTATAACCTGCCGCGGTTTCACAAAGGAAGCGAACTTCGGTGGTATATTTACTCATCCTCGTTTTCCTCCTTAATCTTTTCCAGTTCTTCCGGTCTGAGTTCTTCCGCGATATTCATGATCATATTGAAATCTTCGGAGAAATCACAGTCAATCTCTAACCCGAACATCCGGTTAATCTGGTCACATGCTTGTTTTCTTGCTTTGAGACGGGATTGCCTACTTGCGAACGTGCCACCCAGGTTGCGTAGTACCTCATCCGTGATCATACGTTCCTTTTTTTGTATATTGGTATTGGAAATCCCCAAATAGGTCAAAATTTCATTCCAATAATTGGTTTTTAGGTCATACACCTTATCCGCAATATACGGTGCTTCTGTTGATAGCACTTTCAAAGCGTCCGGTCTGAGGTTTTTATCTCCGAAAATAAAAGGTTCGTTTCCCTCGTATTTCATGTAGAGATTTTTGATAGTGAGCCTTTGTGATTCATCACATGATAAAAGTACAGGAGTTTTCTGAGCATTGACATTCACATCAATCACACGGTCAAACCCGTACAAGCGTCTCGCAAACGTATGAACCTGTAAAGACGCGTTTGTGTGAATCAAATTGTTGAAAATGATCACAGAATTTTCATCATTGAGTTCGCGGAAATATCCGTTTGCCGCAAACGCGCGCCGGTCTACAGGAATCCGGTACACATTGAGATTACCCCCAATCGTACACTGTAAGCACAAATATTCCATTACTTCATCATAGAAGAACACACACATTCCATCATAGAATAATGTTAATTCTAAAAATCTTTCGTCAACTGTTTCCGGTAAGTTTTTCCATTCAAACATAGAAATTGATAGCTCTGTCAATCGGTCAAAATATGACCAATAATCAGCTTTATTTCTAAATGCGGAATCCCAGAAACTCCCGTTTTTTCGTCTACTCATAATTTACACCGAATTATTTAAACTATAGTTTCCTACATTCGCGCCGCTTGTCCAAAAGGTAATACCTGCATTATAGATATTACAAATTTTTCTTGCGTCATCCGCAGGAATGGAGCCCGTGATTGTACACCCAATGGTTTTGGTATATGTCCAATAAGGACGTACATTTCTATTTGGAATCTTGTTCTTTTTTGTGGCGTACCCATATCGGTCAAAATAATCGTCAACAATACGCGCAAATTCTGCTTTGATTGAGACAGAAAAGAAACTAAATTGTTGATGTCCAATAGCCGCGTTGAGGGAATCAGACTGTGAATGTCCATGTGTCTGATTCGGTGTTGCTTTAATGTCAGACATTTGCCCAACAACTTTTGAAGCATCAAGAAAACCAGAACCCAACCCAACCGCAATACCAGCTAGTGGCTGACCTGTGGCAATTGCCGCGGCTACACCTTTCCCAATATCCCCGACAGCCGTGGATAACGCGGAAGTAGTTACGCCAGATTTATTTTGTGCCCACCATGCTTTGTAGGTATCACCAGACCATGCACATTGAGGAAAATTGTTTAAAATCAAACCATCTTCGACATTGTCCGTTAATCCCCTATAACGCATTGGATAACAAATCGCTGAAGGGATAGAAACAAATACACCGCGGATTTTAAATTCTGGCGAACTAGAAAAATCTTCCCATCTAAATTCTGCGGATTGCCCTGCACCATTTGTCATCAAAAGGAAATTAAACGGGTAAGTATAGAGTTTTTTGTTCCTCGGTGTATACCCATTTAAAGCCCCTGATGTGTATGCTGTAATTGACTTTGTTCCTGCGTAGGCACTTTGTGAGTTAGCGTCACCAAAAATTGAAGGGTATTGATAGACCGCAACAATTTCATCCTCAAGATACTGATTCAATACGGCGTCCATCGCGGAAGGGTTATTTGCGGGTATTCCTGCGACAACTGAAAGCGGAGTATAAATACCTTGTATCGTTCGACCTGCTTGCTGACCCCCGGTCTCTGTGTTTTTATTGATTAATGCACAAATACTCATTGATGTCATGTCAAATTCATCATACGCATTAATAAAGTATTCATCACCAACGTCTATATTTTCTGTCACAATATTTGAACCAACTGTGTCAGTAGCGGAGTGTTCCCGTTCCACAAAACAAGCGTCCACTGTGTAATTGAAAAACCATGTTTGCATTACATCGATTTCAAACTCAATTTCCGACACAGCATTGTTGATATATTCAACACTTTTGATAAATGCGTAAAACCACTTTGTGCCGAACGCCGTATTCTGAAACATCAAATAATTGCAGTTGTATAAGTTTTCTGCCATGATGTTTACACGCATATAACCACGCTTTACACGTTGATAAGTGTTCGCGGGTAGTGTGTGAATCGCTAATGAATTGAAATATGTGTATTGTGCGTTTGCTGAGCTAAAATAGATTGTGTGATCATACGTTGTATCAAGTGGGCAATTTGCCAATATCTTGATTGTTGAATTCGGCTGAATATACATAATAAAATTTTTCCCTACCTCCCACCCTTTAAAACTTATGCTACGGTAATGGTAGCGGTATCGGTCTTTGTAGAATCAGCAACACTAGTTGCGGTAATGGTCAACTCTGTGTCAGAGTCCACATCCGCGCCAATACGGAGTTCACCAAGTCTGGAAATCGTCACACCTTCGGTTTCTGGACTGATTGACCAATCGACTGCTTTGCTGGCAAAGTTGGAAGTAACCACGGTAGCAGACAAAAGGATTGACTGACCTGCTCCGACTGTCGCGGAGGCAGGGGAAACCGTGACACTGGTAACAGAAGGTGCGCCCGGAACAAAGACTACGGCATTGGCAAACGGGGAAACGCTAAAGGTTTTCCAGACATGATACCAATAATTCCAGTAAAGTCCTTCGCCGTTGTAATTTTCCGTGAAGTTGAACAGGTTGTCAAAAATCATGAACCAATCACGATCAACCAGTACCGCAGGAATAGCATTAAGTGCTGTAATTTCTGCACTGGTTAAAGAGGTGTAGCTGTCATCACCCGCAAACAACAAATCGAGTCTGTCTACATCAAGTGTACCGAAGGAATCAATGAGGACTCTGTGTCCAAGGAAATCGGCTTTATCCATATTGAACGCAGAAGCGAGAACTTCCACGTCCATTGTAGCGTCAAACTGACCGTCTACGATGAAGAACTGGTCACCTTTGTCTGAATAATTGGCAACGCCTGCCAGATTGTACTTTGTGTTCATGAATTCCAAATTGTTGGATACACCTTTGACGGTGCTAATGATGGACTTCATGTTTGCTTCAGATACAGAAGGAATCTGTACCGGGTACAACTGACCGTTAAGAATATGACGCGCCAACAGGTATTTCATGACCTGGAATTCATCATAGTTTGCGCTTGCATACATGGACTGAACCACTTTTGCGATTAAGTCAGTTACACCGGAGAGAGAAAGAAACGCCTGTCGTAACTGCTCCTGCTGAATGGTAACTTTGTAAAATTTCTGATAATTCAGAATATGGAACGCAGCCCGAACGTCTGGGATTTCTCTACGGAATACGGTTGACTCTGCGGTTTCCGGGTCATACTCAAACGGCTTTGCAAGATTGACGAAAATTTCTTCAATGGTTTCCCCGTATTCCAGAATACCCTTTTTAAAGACTGACCACGGATTAGAATACATTTTGGATGTGATAATCACACGACCAATTCTGTTGACAAGTGCATTTAAAAACTCATTCTGCAATGCAGGATAATCCATAATCACCGCACCGATTTCACGCACACTCTCAGCATCGGTAGCCGTAGGAATATAATCACGGTAATTGGTGCTTGCGCTGTTACGAATGGCGTTTAAAATATCAATCGTGGAAGCGTTCATACGAACACTGCTAGGAATTGTAGGCATTATTCAACCTCCTCAAAAAGATCTTCTGTTGTAATATCGTCTGGTGTCGGGTCTACTGTTTCGCCCGTGTCAATTTCGATAGAATCCGTGCCGGAGAAGAAGCGTTTCCGATAGCGTTTTTTCCAACTATCGTCTAAATCCTGATATTTCTGTTTCCAGTCGGTTTGATCGGTGGCACGTTGCTCCATGTCTAAATATGTGTCGCTCATATTTTCAATTATCGCGATCATTTCATCTGTAGCATCCTCACCCACCAACCGATCCAAGGCATCAAAATAGCCCTTTTTATCAAGTATCATAAAATCACCTCTGTTAAATATGATAACGTAAATACATCCACAATGGAAAACCATCTTTTAATGTGTGAAAATCGCCTGAAACTTGATCGACTATCTGTTCAGACGGTGAAGTGGATGTACAAATTAAACTTATTCTTAAATAATATTTTTTATTTTGTAATAACCCTAACAATTTATATTTTCCTGTGAAATATGTTCCATTCCATGAAGTTGCATATGGTATTTCTGTCGCTTTTGAGCCAATAAAATTTTGATTAGTTGAAATCCAAACTTGTATTTTATAATTATCGTTTGTTAATATGTTTGCGGTTACTTCAAAATACGCTTTATGTTGATAAGGTATTACATTGTAATTTGTTATTGATGATGGACAAGGTTGCGTTCTAATTGTACCAGAATAAGACCCTACTACTGTTGGAAATGGTTGACCTTCTTCAAATGGAACGTTAGTAACTTTAATATCATAATAATACAGCGTATCAAAATAACAAGAATCAAGTTCAAACAGTTTATGAAATAAAGACGGGTTATTCGGATCCACTGTTTCAGATTGATATTGTGCAAAACCTGTTGGCGGGTAATAATGATTAGCAAACACATAAGTATAGAACACAAGTGATGGATCTTCATTTGTTAAATCCAAATCAGCATATACTTGAATGGTGTTATAATCCGTTATACTTGCGTGTCCTGTTATATTCATAGCTTAACCTAATTGTTTTCAATCCAGTTAATTAAAGCCTGTACTAACTCAGGATCATACCCGTTATTTTTTAATTTATCTTTTCGTTCGTTTCCAGTTCCGTAATTGTCCTTGTAAACTTCTTTTAAGACCCACTTGTATTTGTTTTGGAAAAATTCGTCAAGTGAAATTTCTAAACCATCAATTTTCTTTAAAACGGTGTCATCCACGGTTTTTTCTTTTTCCGGTGTACCATAATCTTTAAAGGCATAATTGCAATCAACGTTTCCAAGAATTCCCGATACTCTCCCCTTGTCGGTGTACTGCCACAATCCACAAGAGCGCGGTGGATTTTTTCCTGACCATGACGCAAGCCACAGATCGTACTTTGTTAAAAGATTCGCAAACCCTTTATTCAGATAGTCCATGTTGCTATAAATCATGGCATAGTAACCACGGGATTCTACGGTTTCTAAAAACGCCTTTGCAAATTCTTCGCGATCTTTGTTACTGAGTTTTACACCTTTCTTTCTTGCGTTATCATCAGAATCATATTCCCAATCATAGCAAAGCGGATAAGTTGGCTGGTATTTATCAGCAAGATCACACAAATAATTTGCCTCAGCCCTTGACATTGTTACGCTTGTCGCATAGGAAAACCAATAAAATCCAAAGGGGATTCCTCTTGATTTACACCCCGACACGTTGTTTTTTAACTGTGCGTCAATATTATTTTTCCCGTATCCTGCACGAATAATTGCAAAATCTACACCGGATACACTTAACCAATTAATCTGACCATTGTGCTTTGATATATCAATTCCCTTTTTCATCGTTTTTTTCTCCCTTTTGCAGTTTTGCTAAATACGGTTCAAAAAAGGTATTAAACTGCGGTACAATTTCACATATGTTTTCAACGATACTTACAAATTCCATTACACAAATGTAACCGCCCATAGGTTTAAAAATTGAAAACTGTAACCCTAAATCGTAATATACCATCGTATACTGTAACAGATCACACCCGAACAGAATGACCAACTCCGAAAACTTGCGGATCATTCCTTTTCGTAAACACCCAGAACTCACTTTTCCGTTATATAATGCTTTCATGACACCTGTCAGCACATCAAAGCAAATAAATAGAAATACAATTAGATAGACGGTCAACCCTTCTCACCCCTTTCAGTCCTCTTTATAATTATACCAAACTACTTGAAACTTGACAAGATCAATGCTATACTAGAAAGAGGTAGATTTTATGAATAAGTATTATGACGGGACAAAATTACTCAGCCTGAAAGACATTAACGGCAACACACCGGAAATCTATATTTGTACCACAAACCGTACAGCAGGAAAAACAACATATTTTAGCCGTTTATTAGTAAAACGGTTTCTCAAAAAGAATGAAAAATTCTGCCTGATGTACCGATACAATTATGAGCTTGACGATGTGTCAAACAAATTTTTTAAGGATATACAGGGGTTGTTCTTTCCTGAATATACTATGCAATCCGAAAGGCGCGCCTCGGGGATATTCCATGAATTGTTTTTAGTAAAAAATGATATACCGCGTTCCTGCGGCTATGCTATTTCGTTGAATTCTAGTGATCAGATTAAAAAATACTCACATTTGTTTTCGGATGTATCGCATATTTTGTTTGACGAATACCAGAGTGAAACAAATCACTATTGTAAAGACGAAATCCAAAAATTTATCAGTATACATACCTCCATCGCCCGTGGTAACGGCGAACAATACCGGGCTGTTCCAGTCTATATGTTGTCAAACCCTGTTTCGATTATTAATCCATATTATGTTTCATTAGGTATTTCTGAACGTTTAAAAGCTGATACAAAATTTTTGCGTGGTAACGGGTATGTAATGGAACAGGGTTACAATGAGACTGCTTCACAACAACAATTACAGGGTGGATTTAACCAAGCATTTTTGAGGGACAAGTATCTTGCCTACTCTACACAAAATGTTTACTTGCATGACTCAGAAAGTTTTGTAGAACGCATGAACGGAAAAAGTTATTATCTTTGTACTCTAAAATACAACGGTAAAAACTATGGTATCCGTGAATTTCCAGAGACAGGAATTGTCTATTGTGATGATCGACCGGATTTACAAAATCCTAATCGGATTACTGTTACCACAGACGACCATGACATTAATTATGTGATGCTAAAACGAAATGAATTTTTCTTGAGCAATTTACGCTTTTACTTTGAGCATGGTTCCTTTCGGTTTAAAAACCTTTCGTGTAAGGAAGCTGTGTTAAAAGCATTATCATATTAATTATCTGCACAAGCTACAATTATAGAAGTTTTGAGGGATTGCACAGGTGGAAAAAACTGCCTCATTACTTGTCAGATTAATTGCAACCTGCTATAATTTCCCTTGTGTTATAGATAATACGGGAGCATGCCACTTTGACATGCTCCCCTTTTTTTACTTTGTTCCTGTGCTACCAATGCCACCACGATCCGTGTTCCCTAATGTTTTCACACGGCTCATTTTGATTTTATAGGTTTCTAAAAACACGGAAATGCGCAATACGGGTATTCTTCGGTATGATCACATCCCTTGTGGCATATGCAAGGAATTTCCAATAGTCGTTATCCCCTTTATAGTTCGTGTCAATGACACCAATGGTGTTAGTCATCAAGATTCCGAAGTGCTTGAACGTTGATGACCGTGGTGCCACCAATGCTTCAAATCCTTGCGGTAATTCCATTACAAATCCTAAATCAATTAACTGGTAATCCCCTTTTTTCATGATGACTTCTTCTGAGGTGTATAGATCTATCCAGTTCCCATAAACCACGGGCGTCATTATCGTGTCTTTTAATTTGTATTTCAGTGTAATCATTTTTACCTCATTTCATACGTGGTATCTACTAAAATTACCCCGCCTTTAATTCTTTTAGGCAACAGTTTTCCGGGGACGGTTAAACCGATATCAAAATTTTTCAAGTTACGTTTTGTTTTTAAAAACTCTTTTTCCTGTTCCGTCATTTCTTCAATTAATTGTTGTTCTTCTTCTGTGTATTCTTCTTTTAACGATAATTTGAATAAGTTTTTTGATTTTTCGGGCATACCTGCGCATTTGATTGTCAGTTCTCCGTTTTCTTCTTCCAAATAGGTTTTCTGTCTGACAAAATAACCCTTTTGCCAATGGCTTTCCAAATTCCAACAACAGAAATTTTTCGAGTGTATCTTTATCCCTTTTAATGCGACCTCTGGTAAGTCACAGTGGATACTGTCAGTGTCAGCATAGATAAAACCGGGCTTGTCCGCGCCATAGAAATTTTTTTGCGCGGCGCGAATTGTAAAATTTCTGGCATAACTGGTAATTGCTGACCCTACAGGAATATACCCCGGTTGCTTGTCGTCCGCTGTTACTGTTACAAACCCTATGCTTTTGTCATCACGGGTGTATGCCAATTTGAAGGAAGAATTGGTTGAGCTTGCCATTTTTCCGTATAAATTGTTCAAAAACAGTTTCGCTAATTCTCTTTTTGCACCTTTGCTTTCCATTTTGATTTTCTTGTATTTTTCAATATACGTGTCAAATATACCAATAGCCACGTTGAAAAAACACCCGTCCAATATCTCAAAATCTACCAATTCATAATGCTCTTTGATGAGTTGGAAATCTGTCTGTGTTAGTGTCATTTCCACGGTTGCAGGTCTTAGCACATTCCCTGTATCAATGTAAAAATCATGATACTCGCCGTCTGTGCCTTTTACATCTGACGTTTCAAGCATTTCTGTTGCTTTGTACATCGTAGATGATTTTATTTGGATTGTTGGCAATTTACCTTTTCTAAGATAAAAACGTGTTCTTACTCTGATGAAATAATATTTATCGTATTGCAACGCTTCGTCTGGTATATAATTCCCATACCAGAAAGTAGGAGAACCTACCGGATACACGTTTCCGCTTTCACTACTCATCATAGACGGATACAAACTGTTTACATCCGCTGTTACCCCGTCCGTAAACAACTTTTGTTCTTTGCCTTTTACCAGATAACACCACCCACCACGATAACTTTTCCGGACATACTCACCTGCGTTGTCAACGCCGTACACCCGTGGCTCAATCGGGACTTTGTATAAATCGGGAAAGTATTCACGGTATGCATTAAACCCTATGAATTTCTTGTATTCTTCTAAACAACAAGATCCAATTGTGAGTTTCCTGTGACCTTCTGTGAACATAATTTCCATTGCTTCTTTCAAAACAAACACATCGTTTTCAATGTACTGCTGTTCTTCTGGTGTAATTTCGCACCCAGCATATCGGAAACCTTTGTATTCCATTTTCAATTTCTTGTGTTTGGTTTCAAAAGATTTCCCTATTTTTTCTAGGGTAAATGGCAAGAGTTTTAACGAATCCCGTAACTCTATGAAATACCCACCCATTTTAATTGTGATTGTGTACCACTGACCTAAGCTTGAAATAGTATAGGCTACTGTGTTGTTTTGCATTTCTTTTTTCGGCAAAAATTTGATTTCGTCATATTCTTGCCCATATTTCTCTGTAGCTTGTTTAAACCCTTTTTGTATCAAAAAATAATCCAGAATGAAACTACCGTCGAAACGTAGGTTGTGAAAATAACAAACAATATTTGACCTCAGTGAACGAAAAAAATCAAACTGTTCTGCAATGCTGTGAAAAATAAAAACATCCTCACTAAAAAGTTCTGCACATCCTGACGCCCACACTTCTGTATATTCCTGCTCATCGTATACTGTAGTTTCAAAATCTGCTACAAAATACCGAAACTTGTGTTGGTTTCCCATTAAAAATAACGGTATTCGTCCACTTGCGCTTGTACTAACATCGCTTCTTCTGCCGTCAAACTTCTTCCATTGATGTAACCAGATAATTCTACCAAATCAATGTTGACCTGATTTCTTCCTGTTCCGAAATGGTGTTCCCTTGACCCCGAGGCGTATAAAACATACTGCACTAGTTCATTAATTCTTTCAGCACGTCCTTCAATACGCTTTGCCACAGCTTCTCTCCCGTCTCTGGCTATCGCCCCTTCTAGGATTTTCTTGACAGTGTTCTTGTCTCCCTCTTTTACTGCTACAAACGAGGATGTCCAATTCCCTTGCGGTGACCACTGGTTGATCATGTTTTCAATGTTTTGCAACACAATGTCAACCTGTCTCGCATGTTTTGCTGTTTGTATTGCTTTTCTTCCTGTGATCACTTCTCCGGTTTCCGGTGTTGCGATGTAGGCTTTTCTTTGCAACTCTTTTGGTGTAGTCTTTTTTAACCGTCTGATACTTCCTTCTGTTATTTTCTTTGGTATGTTTGGAAGTTCATAATCAAATTCTACACCTAGTTTTTTATATCTTCTTAGGTAACTTTGTATTCTTCTTCTTTCGCGCATGTACGCTTTGTGTAAATCTGATAATCTCGCCATTTTACATCTCCTGATGAAAAAGCCTCCGGATATTTCCAGAGGCTTGTCGCATATCCCTTTACAGGTTCAGTTATTCAGTTTTTACAGCACGGAGCAAGAAATGAATTTCTTACCTGCGTAATTTTTGGAGTCCTTTTTATATATTTCCAGATTCCATTCACCCGTAATGTCCGAGAGTTCTTCCCAGATTGAAATGAACGAACGCCAGAAAGAGGCTGAACCCGTGACAAATTTCTGACCCGATTCATCAAGAATCATATATTGCTCATAATCCTGTGGATTTGCTTTGTCGTTGTGAACATCTAAGACAACATATGCCGTAGGTGCCAGGATCAATGGTTCATCACCATCGAGAACGGTGTCTAATTTAATGGCGTTGCCTGTGTCCTTCAGCTTTACCAGTTCGATTTTTGAAAGATCTGCTTTGGATGTTTCTTTAATTTTTACTGTGAACATTGTGTTTTCTCCTTTCTTTATACTTCACTTCTCTTTGTGATTGCCTTTCCATACTTCACGAAGTCAGATTCGTTCATGCCGTACATCTGCTTAGACTCGTCACCGATTTCTATAACTGCTATTGCTTTTACTATCTCAGTGTCGATTTTTGACTTCAAGTGATTTAACAACTTTTCTTTAGTCTTAAAAACCTGTGTAACCCGCTCTTTCTGGGTGAAGGTTTCTTTTGAATTTGTGTCGAGACACAATACCTCAACTTCATAGCTTTTGATTGTCCTTGTGACTACTCTTTCCATGTGTCTTTTTTCCTTTCTTTTGACTAACCACGAAAATACCATAATGCTTTGAGAAAGAAACAATAAAAATATAGTTGGACAACTCTGGACTTGCACCAGAACGGGACTTGACCGTTGTCCGTAATGACGGATGAGGGTTTTTGTTCCACACCCGCCAGCGTAATGTATGGAAGGAGAATGTTGAGTAATGGCGTGTTACCCTACGATTCTATTATAGCATACGCGCCTTTTGAGTAGTCTTAATAAAACCTTAATCATTCGGGCTGTGAGCATTCACTATTCATACACCCATACTTCCCTCGTTCGTTTTTCTCTCTTCCAGTCGAGGGCTTGTTCGATACAATACTCTATATCCTCAACTATGTAGCTTTCTTGCTCTTCGTTATATGGAAGCAAACCTACTTCAAAAAAGTCATGAGACCAATCAGGAGAATAGTTCCCGTCTTTCCAGACTCTCATTTCTATTAATATAGTTTTCTTCCCGTCTGTTAATCTTATCATTTTTACACCCTTTCAGTTATTTCATAAGTACCATGAAACGCCTATTGTCGTAGGCGTCAATTTCGTCGAATTCTTCTTTTGTGATTACCCCGTAGTTGTACGCCTTTACTGCTAACTGGTATACTTCCCAATATACTTCCGCATCCAAGCGGTTTGCAGAATATGGATCATTTTGCGATAAAATTGTTAAAACTCTCTTTACAAATTCCATTTTTAAGCCCCCCTTCCTCACCACCAATAAGGGTACATTTCCCTTATTTCTTCATCTGTTACACCTATTCATTTTCATGGTCAACAACGTGGCATTCGTCATAAACCACATTTGGTAAATGACATGCCGCTTTAAACTCAGCGTTTATAACGGCATTATCCTTATTCTCTGCTTCAACCCAAGTTCCTAAAACGAGTTGCGCGTGCTTTGAAAACAAAACGTAATACTTCATTTTTTCTCCTTTCAATACCTTTTTCTTTACACCTATATAATACAATATTTTATTAAATAACACAATACATTTTATAAAATTTTTTTAAAAATATTTTATTTATTTGTGTGACAATTAGTCTGAGCTAACGGGGAAACTGAGAAAACAAAAGTTGCTTATTCATAC
>JAEIGA010009010.1_pt1 | contig 15100 bp, 9 predicted proteins | sample 9270691 | NCBI WGS metagenome assembly JAEIGA01 (sample SAMN17057246, study PRJNA624740) | gut metagenome | biome: biome; isolation source: fecal sample | host: Bos grunniens | place: China: Xizang | collected 2019
AAAAAAGTGTAACTTTGTAAAAATAAACCATCATCCACACTCCCTAAAACCCACAAAACAATGAAACGACTGCTCATTTCACTCGTCGTACTGTTGTGCACCTTCGCCACTCGCGCACAGACCCAAGACCTGGTAACCTTCTTGCTGAACGCCCCGTGGACACTCACTCCTCGCGAGGTTTTGCTCAACTATGAGGGGTTGGAGGATTATCCTCTTTTGGAGGCGCTCTATCCCATCTCTGGCGACCTGAACAGCAAAATGTCCACCTACATCGATAGCGAGGGCGGAGCCACTGTGCTCGGCGGCTTTAACTTTGGTGAGTTTGACGCCTACACTGTCCTCTTGTCCAAAAACTACGACAGCCGTTTCGATGCTATGTTTTCATTTATTTCACCCGAGAGCACCGCGGGTGTTCCGGCAGAAATTGTTTTGATGGGCCTCTATAGCCAGATGACAGAACAGCTCGGCGATCCCGCTAAAGAAAACAGCGAGGTGGAAGAGGTAGAAGAGGGCCTCTATATCCATCTTTTCGATATATGGCACTCGGGCGAGGATGTTGCCGTTGCTCTCTGCTGTTTCTCGTCACCCGAGATGGGCGAGGAGCCTTTCCTGTATGGCTATATGCTAATCCACGACTCTGGCGAGGAGTATGTCGAAGAGATTGAGTATGTTGTGGAGGAGGCCGCAGCGACCGAGCAGCTGGCCGAGGAGGCAGTGGAGTATGTTGTGGCACCACAGGAGATTACCCACTTTGCCCTCAACGCCCCTTGGGGATGCGACAAAGAGGTCTTTCTGGAGATGTACAAAGGGCGCACCACACCCCTTGTGGGATACTACCTTGAGGGTAGCACCCTTGCAAAACTCTTCCCCGACGAGGATGGCTCCGACCTTGTTGTCACAGGCTACCGCCTTGGCGACCTGGATGTGGCACTCATTGTTCCCGACATTATGTGCGAGGGGGGCAAACTCGAGATTGCTCACGCCGTAATCGTTTCGGACGAGTGGGACGCTTGGGGCGTGGAGACAACCGCCCAACTCCACAAGGAGCTCAGCAACGACCTCGGCACACCCTTCTGGGAGGGCCTCCAATCGACAGGCATTGCTGGTGAGGGTTACCAAATGAGACAAGACCACCTCTACTCGTGGCTCTCAGAGAGGGCTTTGGTGGCCTTTATTGCCACCTATGCAACCGAAAATCCCGAGGAGGTATTCCTCTACGACCTTATTATTCTTGATGCCTACACCCTTCAGGAGGAGGAAGAAAAGGCTAAGGAGGAGAGCACCCCCGAGGGAGTTCTCAACGAGGCTCTGATGGACTTTGATACCCCCGACCAGGCACACCTCAAGTTCCGTGGCATTTCTTTCAATCAGGACATCTATGACTTCTGCGCCCAGCTAGAGCAGCTTGGTTATATAAAGGATTTCGAGGATGCCGAGACGGGCTCCGTTCGCATCGGTCTGAAGGGCGTCTATGGTGGCCAGAAGTGCATAATCCTTCTCTCCTCCACCCCCACAACCCGCAAGGTATTCCGCCTCTCGGTTGTCTTTGAGGAGACCGCCTCGTGGAGTGAACTCCGCAAGACCTACGACTCCTTCAAGCGCCGCCTTACGAACAAGTATGGCGAGCCCGAGTCGATTGAGACCTTCGAAGAGATGTATAAGGAGGGTAGTGGATTGGAGATGGTGGGTGTCGAAACAGGCCACGTTACTCTCTTCTCGGAGTTCATCAATCGTGAGCTGCTCGGACTCGGCATCGTGCAGCTAAATATCACTGCCGCAGACTATAAGGGCTTCGTATATATCGATTTCTACGACTCCGTAAACTTCATCCTCAACGAACAGGAGATTGAGGAGCAGATGTAGAGCGTTAGCGCTCCTTGGCACACAAACAAAGAAAAACTCACGGGTTACGAACTTGTAACCCGTGAGTTTTTTTGTGTGTATGTGGTAGGTTATTTAACGATGGTCATCTCGTCCAGGAGGTAGCCTGCGCCACCCAGAACATCGATACACCAGAGAACATAGCGAACATCCACATTGATGGTCCTCTGAACATTGGGCTCAAAGGCGATATCGCCACTCATAGCCTCCCAGTTGCCGTCGAAAGCAAGACCGATGAGCTCACCCTTGTCGTTCATAATGGGGCTACCCGAGTTACCGCCGGTAATGTCGTTGGTCGAGAGGAAGCAGGTGTGGAGAGTGCCATCCTTATCCTCATAGCCACCCCAATTCTTCTCTGCATAGAGCTCCTTCAGACGAGCATCCACGGTGAAATCCACGGGGTTTTTGGGATCCTCCTTTGCAACCACACCGTCGATGGTGGTGAAGTACTCATAGAGCACGCCATCTACGGGCGAGTAGGGGAGAATGGTACCATAGGTCAAGCGCAGAGTGAAGTTTGCATCGGGATAGAAGCTCTTCCAGGGCTGCATCTCCATAAGACCCTTGATGTAGGTGCGGTGGCCCACCTCCAAGCACTCGCGATAGGGCTTGAGCTGCTCGCGAAGAGTTGAATAGAGCTCCGAAACATCCTTCATAATAACGAGTGCGGGGTCGTTCTCTACCCTCATCATATCACCCTCGGCCATAGCGGCAAGGAACTTCTGCTCGTTGGCGAAGAGCGACTCCTCAAACAGGTCGTAAACAAAGGCGCGAACATCACCTGCATACTGGCTATCGATAACATTCAGCGACTCGGGGCGACGCTCCTCGGGCATCATCTCCCTCAATACCTCAAACATACGAACACACACCTGACGATCGGTCTCCTCATCGTAGTCCTTATAGAAAGCGATGGTCTTCTCCATAGCCTTCTCAAGGCTATAGGTGCGATTGTAGGCGTTGTAGAAGGTGGTCGAAGCGTTGAGAATCTCCGTTGCGCGGAAGATGGTCTCGCTGAGAATCTGAATGTCGCTCTCGATGGGCGCACCCTCCTCAACATACTTCTTAATCAGGGGCAGTGCGTTGCCATACCTCTTAACCCTGTCGGGATCGGCATTAACCCACTCCATAAAGGCGGCCTCTTCCTGTGCTTTCTGGCCCTTTACACCGAGTTTCTCCACGCCGCGCGACTTACCGATGGAGTTCTTCCAATAGTTCGACGAGGAGGCATATTTCGAGGCATATTTAATCCTGATGGCATCGTCGGCAGCCATACGCTCCTTGAGGATAGCCTGCCTCTCGCCGCGGATGTAGATGCGGTTGGGATTGTCGATGGTGAGCATCTTCTCAACCTCATAGGAGGTCATATAGCGAGTGGTGGTGCCGGGGAAACCCATAATCATAGCAAAGTCACCCTCCTGGTAGCCCTTGGTCGAGATGGTAAGGTGAGTGGGGGCCTTGTAGGGGACATTCTTGGGCGAGAAGTCTGCAGGGGTAACACCGTCGGGAGCGGCATATACACGGAAAACAGAGAAGTCGCCGGTATGACGGGGCCACATCCAGTTGTCGGTCTCACCACCGAACTTACCAACAGCATAGGGAGGAGTACCCACAAGGCGTACATCGGTGTAGCGCTCCTGTGCGAAGGCGAAGTACTGATTACCACCAAAGAAGGACTTGATAGTCACAATCTTACCCTCATATTTCTTCTCCAACCTCTTCTGTGTGCGCTCAATGTTGCGCTCAATCTTTTCGTTTCTCTTCGCATAGGCGTCATCATCATCAACACCCTTGAGAACCTTCTCGGTCACATCCTCAATACCGCGAATGAAGGTAACGGCGAGACCGGGTGCGGGCAGCTCCTCGGCGAGGCTCTTTGCCCAGAAACCATTCTTCAGGTAGTCGTGCTCAACACTACTCAAGGCCTGAATGGCGCCAAAACCGCAGTGGTGGTTGGTGAAAAGCAGACCATTGGGCGACACAATCTCACCCGTACAGCCACCTCCAAAGATAACAATGGCATCCTTAATCGACGAGCCGTTCACGCTATAAATCTGCTCGGCCGTAAGCTTAAGGCCTTTCTCCTGCATCTCCTGAAGGTTAAGCTTCTCGAGCAGGGGCAGCAGCCACATACCCTCATCTGCAAAGCTTCCCAACGAAAGAAGCAACGTCATTGCACTGATAATAAACTTTTTCATCTTTTCTCTTTTTTTTATTTGGTTAATAGTATTTATTCCTTGTTTGCAAAGGCCCCCTGTCTGCGAAGGGTTATTTGCCACACTCGAGCATTCTCACAATGGCTCCCTCGGCTGCCTTGCGAACGCCCTCCTCAATCACCACCTCGGGGCTCTCGTCGAGCAGTGTCTGGTAGATATTCTCGAGGGTTACCTTCTTCATATCACGACACGACACACACCTCTGTTCGCCTCGCTCGGGCTCCACAAGATAAAACTTTTTTTCGGGATAGCGCTCCTGCATCTCGAAAAGTATGCCGCTTTCGGTCACAACTATAACCTCTCGCACATCCTCCCTTGCGCAGTAGTTCAATATTCCCGCCGTCGAACCCGCATAGTCGGCCAGCGCCACAACCTCGGGTTTGCACTCGGGATGAACCAACACTTTGGCCTCGGGATGCTCTCTCCTGAGGGCCTCAATCTTCTCCACCGAGAACTCCTCGTGCACCAGACAGCAACCATCCCAGAGTTTCATATCCCTACCCGTACACCTATTAATATATGAGCCGAGATTCCTGTCGGGCACAAACAACACCTTCTGCTCCTTGGGTAGCGACTCGATAATCTCGAGCGCATTGGAGGATGTGCAGCATATATCGGTGAGGGCCTTCACCTCAACAGAGGTGTTCACATAGGCCACAACCAGATGGTCGGGGTTTGCCTGCTTCACCCTTTGCAGCTCCTCGGCGTCGCACGAGTCGGCCAACGAGCACCCCGCCTCTACGACGGGCAACAAAACCTTCTTGTCGGGCGAGAGCACCTTGGCGGTCTCGGCCATAAACCTCACACCCGCGAAGAGAATAATGTCGGCATCCACATCGGCAGCCCTCTGCGAAAGGGCCAGCGAGTCGCCCACGAAGTCGGCAACCTGTTGCACCTCTGCATTGGTGTAGTAGTGCGCCAAGATAATGGCTCTCTTTTGCCTTTTCAAATCGGCAATCTTCTCCTGCAAACTCTCCATCGTCGTCACCAATTTTTTATTATTAATATTTTAATCCTTTATAAATTTATCTAAAAATAAAGAAACAATAATATTAAACGCTGTTGAAAATGTTAGTAAAAATCTCTCTTGTCGGGCAGAAAAAAGTTTTCAATAGTTATCCTCCGAGGCTCCCTGTTGGGAGGGGTGATAATGTGTGAGTTGTGGTCGTTTATCAACACGCTGTGGATAACTTTATCAACAAACTAACACCCCGAAATTTTCCACATTTCCCCGTCGGGCGGTGTTTGTAATTTGGAAGAAAAATTTCAAACTTTTTTCTTGCATTTTTCCAATGATAGCTGGTATATACGGAAGTATCTTTTTTCCAAATTTATTTCCTCTCCCTCTATCAATTTCTTTCAACAGCTTTTCTACCGTGTTATCAACACTATTTTGTCAGTTTATCAACAACCTTTCGACAGATTACTGCGTAGTAGCTCTCCTCCTCCGATGAGCCGAGTGCAATGGGGGTTCCATTGTCGGAATTCTCTGCAATTGCCTGAATAAGAGGTATCTCGCCAAGGAAAGGAACGCCCTCCTTCTCGGCCATCTCGCGAGCGCCGCCCTTACCAAATATATAATAGCGGTTGTTGGGAAGCTCGGCAGGTGTGAAGAACGCCATATTCTCAACAACACCCAGCACAGGAACGCCAATTCCCTCTGCCTTAAACATCTTCATACCCCTCACCACATCGGCAGTTGCAACCCTCTGTGGGGTGCTGACGATGATAGCGCCTGTGAGAGAGAGGTTTTCGGCCACCGAGATCTGCACATCGCCCGTTCCGGGAGGCATATCTATTAACAAAAAGTCTAACTCTCCCCAAAGTGTTTGGTTGATAAGTTGTTTGAGTGCATTTGTGGCCATCGGACCCCTCCAAATGAGGGCATCCTCGGCGCCAATGTAGAAGCCGATGGAGTTCACCTTCACGCCATTCGACTCGGCGGGGGCGATATAGTCCAGACCATCTACACTCTCTGCCCAGGGTTCGTAGTCCTCAACACCGAAGAGCTTGGGCTGCGAGGGGCCGTAAATGTCGGCATCCAGAACACCAACCTTGTAGCCGAGCTTGTGGAGCTCAACGGCAATGTTGGCCGTCACGGTCGATTTGCCCACACCGCCTTTGCCCGAGGCCACAGCGACAATCTGCTTGACATTTTTGAGGCCTTCGTGCTGGCGTGGCTTGGGTGCATCCTCTCCCTCGCGGATGAGAATCTCCACTTCGGCACCCTCGGCTGCCGCCTCAATGGCGAGCTTGGAGCGCATAGCCACACTCTTTGCAAAGGGGTCGCGCCTGCGACGGAATACGAGTGTGAGGTGGATTTTGTTTTCGGGACCAACGGTTACCTCCTGAAGGATGTTACTCTCCACGATGTTTTGTCCTGTCTCGGGGTGGGTAATACCCTTGAGAATCTCAACTATTTCCTCTCTTGTAATCATATATTTAATGTTTTTGAATCCTCTTGTTTTGCTGGGGGCGCACGGAAGCCCCCTCTCCTTAAAGGAGAGATTTCGGCAAAATTAACCCACAAAGATAGTTTTTCTTTGCGGTAAAAAGCATATCTTTGTGCTATAAAAATAAAATTAAAGCTATGAAAGAGTTTTTGAAGATGTTTGCAGCGGTTTTGTTGGCCTTGGTGGTCACCTCTCTTTTGCCGCTTGTTTTTCTGTTTGCAGTGATTGGTTCGATGGACACCGAGGGTGTTGTTGTTGAGCAAGGGTCGGTCTTGACCATCAATCTCGACGAGAACATCTTCGACTCTCCCCGTATGCCCTCGTTGGCTATGGGTGGTGGTTCCTCTTTTGAGATGACCACTTCGCTCTCTATGCTGGATGTCTCCAAGGCGTTGGAGGCTGCGGCCGGGGATGAGAACATCAAGGCCCTCTATCTCCACTTTACGGGTGCGGGAATGATTGAGGGCACCGCCCAGATTGAGGAGTTGCGCGCAATGCTCAAGGAGTTCAAGGAGCGCTCGGGCAAACCCATTGTGGCCTACAACGAAACCTACTCGCAGGGCACCTATTGGCTCGCCTCGGTGGCCGACGAGATATATATGCACCCCCAGGGTGGTCTGGATTGGAGGGGCCTCGCATCGCAGGTGCTCTTCTATAAGGGCGCCATTGAAAAGCTCGGTGTGGATGTGCAGATTGTGCGCCACGGCACCTATAAGTCGGCCGTTGAGCCCTATATGCTCACCGAGATGAGCCCTGCCAACCGCCGACAGACAGAGGCTATGGTAAACTCCCTTTGGGGTGCGCTGTTGAACGATGTTTCCGCTTCGCGCAATATATCCACCGAGAAACTCTCCTACTACGCCTCTTCGCTGGCCGTTTCGGCTCCCGCTGCAGCTGTGGAGCTCGGTTTTGTGGATGGGCTGAAGTATGAGGATGAGGTTGTTGCTCGCCTTGAGGAGATTTCCGGCAACGAGGAGCTCTCGGAGGTAACCCTCGGAGAGTATAGCACAACGGTTGTGCCCACCAGGATTTCCCGCAACAAGGTTGCTATCATCTATGCCGACGGTCAGATTATCGACGGCGAGGGTGGTGAAGGCATTGTTGGTGGTGCCACCACAGCCGAGCAGATTCGTCGTGCAAGAGAGGACGAGGGTGTGAAGGCAGTTGTTTTGAGGGTTAACTCCCCCGGTGGCAGCGCCCTTGCTTCGGATGTTATGTGGCGTGAGCTGGAGTTGTTGGGCCAGGAGAAACCCATTGTTGTTTCGATGTCCAACTATGCCGCCTCGGGTGGTTACTACATCTCCGCACCCGCCCACCACATTGTTGCCAACCGCACAACCCTCACCGGTTCCATTGGCGTCTTTGGTCTGATTGTCAGCGGCAAGGATGTCCTGGAGGATAAACTTGGTGTGAGTGTGGATGTTGCCAAGACCAACCCCCACGCCGATATGGGCACAATGTTCCGCCCTCTGACCACAACCGAGATGGCCTTTATGCAGAGGAGTGTTGAGGATGTCTATACCACCTTTGTTGGCCACGTAGCCGACGGCAGGGAGATGTCCCGCGAGGCGGTCAATGCCATTGGTGAGGGCCGTGTATGGTGTGGTGTGGATGCGCTCAACATTGGTCTTGTGGATGAGTTTGGTGGCCTGCGCAGAGCTGTGGAGGTTGCTGCCGAGAAGGCCGAGCTGGGCGACGATTGGCGCATTGTGGAGATTCTGGAGGAGGAGAACCAGCTCTCTGCTCTTCTCAACTCGCTCTTTATGGCTCGCGCCCCCAGGTTTTCGGGCCAGATGGGCGTGGCTGCAAGGGAGCTTGAAAACATCAGTCGTGAGATTGAGAACGGCTCTTCGGTGTTGGCCCGTATGCCCTACCACATAACCATTTACTAAACAACCTTTTAGTTCGGTGGAAAAACTATTTTTGATTGACGCCTATGCGCAGATATTTCGTGCCTACTACGCCTTTGCGGGCAGGCCTATGCGCAATCGTGAGGGGCTGAACACCTCGCCCATCTTTGGCTTTGTGAAGTTTGTGAGGGACATCATTATCAATGAACGCCCCCACTATCTGGGTGTGGCTTTTGATCCTCACGGGGGCAATTTCCGCCACGAACTATTTCCCGACTATAAGGCCAACCGCTCCGAGACCCCCGAGGATATCGTGGCGGCTGTGCCATACATTAAGGAGTTTCTGGAGGCTATGCGCATCCCTGTTCTGGAGGTTGCGGGCTATGAGGCCGACGATGTCATTGGCACCCTTTCACACAAGGCTGCTGCCGAGGGCTACGATGTCTATCTGGTCACTCCCGATAAGGATTTCGGCCAGCTCGTGGGCCCCAATGTGCGCATCTATAAGCAGCGCAAGGGGGGCGAGGGGGTTGAGATTGTGGGCCCTGCCGAGATAAAGGAGCACTATGGCTTCGACGACCCTCGCAAGGTTATCGACATCTTGGCCTTGTGGGGCGACGCTGCCGACAACATTCCCGGCGTTAAGGGCATTGGCGAAAAGGGAGCAATAAAGCTTGTCAATGAGGTGGGCACCGTTGAGGATATTCTTGCCAATCTCGACAAACTGAAGGGCAAGCAGAGAGAGAATATTGAGGCCGGTGCAGAGCAGTTAAGACTCTCCAAGGTGCTGGCAACCATCTCGCTCGACGCACCGATTGAGTTTGTGCCTTCGCAGCTGGCAATGTGTGAGCCCAACTGCCAGGCGCTGAGGGAGATTTACAAGAAGCTCGACTTCAATATGTTTCTGCGTGAGATGGAGAGGGGAACTTTCTCCCCATTCAACAGCCAGATATGTCCCGAAGCGGAGGGTTTTAAGACGACACCATGTGGAGCCGAGCAAACCGCCGTGGCGACCTCTCTGGACCTCTTTGGCAACCCCGTTGCGGAGCCTGCCAAGCAGAGGGCGACGGGTGGTGGCGAGGGCGGTGGCGACCTCTTTTCGATGGCCTCACCCCTCTATGCAACCATAGAGACCACTCCCCACGAATATATCCTCTGCGACACCCCCGAGAAGATTGCAAAGGCAGTCGAAGAACTTTCGGGAGCTTCGCGACTGGCTTTTGATACCGAAACCACAGGTCTTGATTTCCACACCGACAGGGTTGTGGGCGTGGGCCTTTGTGCCACACCACACAGGGCGTTCTATGTGCCCACATCGGTAGCGGGTGCACTTGAAATGTTGCGCCCCGTGCTTGAGAATGAGGCTATTGAAAAGGTGGGCCAGAATATAAAATTCGACCTCCAGATGTTGCGCCCCGAGGGCATTGAGGTTGGCGGAAAGCTGTGGGACACAATGATTCTCCACTACCTTCTGGAGCCCGATGGTCGCCACGGAATGAACCACTTGGCGCAGACGCTGTTGGGCTATAGCCCCATCGAGATAGAGAGCCTCATTGGGCGCGGTAGCAAGCAGCTGACGATGGACCGTGTGGCTGTGGAACTGGTTGCCCCCTACTGTTCGGAGGATGCCGATGTCACACTCAGGCTCTTTGAGGTGCTGCTGCCCCGATTGGAGAAGGCGGGCGATTTGGAGCTCTACAACCGCATTGAGGAGCCCCTGATTCGCACCCTTGCCGATATGGAGTGGGAGGGTGTCAGGATTGATGTGTCGCTGCTTGAAGAGTATGGCGATAGGCTGCGCAACGATTTGGTGCTCTTGGAGGAGCGCATCCGGGAACTCTCTGGCGTGCCCGACCTGAATGTGAACTCCTCGCGCCAGCTTGGCGTTGTGCTCTTTGAGGTGCTCAGGATTGACCCCAAGCCCAAGCGCACCCAAACCAAGCAGTACAGCACCGAGGAGGAGTATTTGACCTTCCTCGCCGACCGTCACCCCATCGTTCCGCTCATCTTGGAGTATCGCAAAATAAAGAAACTGCTTTCGACCTATGTGGAGGCTCTGCCACAGTTGGTAAACCCCACAACGGGTCGCATACATACGGCCTATAATCAGGCGGTTGCGGCTACGGGACGACTCTCGTCGACCAACCCCAACCTTCAGAATATCCCCATCCGCGATGAGCTCGGCAGGCCCATCAGGAGCGCCTTTGTGGCCACCAATGATGAGCACCTGTTGCTTGCTGCCGACTATTCGCAGGTGGAGCTCAGACTGATGGCCCACGCGAGCGCCGATGAGGCTATGGTTGCGGCCTTCCGCAGTGGCGAGGATATCCACCGCGACACCGCCGCACGACTATTCCACACAACCCCCGAGGCGGTGACGAGCGATGAGCGTCGCAAGGCCAAGACAGCCAACTTCGGCATCATCTACGGAATCTCCGCCTTTGGTCTGCGCCAGAGGATGGGACAGGAGATGTCGATGGCCGAGGCAAAAGAGATTATCGAGGGCTATTTCCGCTCCTATCCGGGCGTGAAGGCCTATATTGACAGGACCATTATGGAGGCGAAGGGCAATGGCTATGTGCAGACAATCTTCGGTCGCAAACGCTACCTTCCCGACATCAACTCGGCCAATGCCAATGTGCGCTCCCTGGCCGAGCGAAACGCCATAAATGCGCCCTTGCAGGGGTCGGCTGCCGACATCATCAAACTTGCAATGGTTGAGGTTGCCCGCCGTTTCAGGGAACTTGGGCTCGGCTCGAAGATGATTCTTCAGGTGCACGATGAGCTCATTGTCGATGCGCTCCGCAGCGAGAAGGAGATTGTGTGCCAAATCCTGAGGGAGTCGATGGAGGGTGCGGCGCAGCTGCTTGTGCCCCTGACGGTTGAGATTGGCGAGGGCAAGAGCTGGCTCGAGGCGCACTAAAAAAATTTTTTTTGGAAAAAACACAATGAGAGCATTGATACAGAGGGTTGCGCACGCAAGCGTAACCATTGATGGGGAGAGAGTTGCGGAGATTGGCAAGGGCCTTCTGGTCTTTGTCGGTGTTGCCACCGATGACTCGGAGGAGGATGTGGACTACCTTGTGAGAAAGAGCTCCCAACTGCGCATCTTCGATGACGCCAATGGCGTTATGAACCTCGATGTCAGACAGGTGGATGGCGAGGTGTTGGTGGTGAGTCAGTTCACCCTTCAGGCCGCCACCCGCAAGGGCAACCGCCCGAGCTACATCAACGCTGCGGGGGAGGCGGTGGCTGTGCCCCTCTATGAGTCCTTCAAGGCAAAACTCGCGGCGGCAATCGGCAAGGAGATTCCTTGTGGCCGCTTTGGTGCCGATATGAAGGTGGAGCTGCTCAACGATGGCCCTGTAACCATTTGGCTCGATAGCAAACAATAAATTAAAGAAAAACAAATAACTATTATGAAAAGAATTTTTAATCTTATTTGCTTTGCGGCGCTTTTGTCGCTTGCTTTTGTGGGTTGTCAGGAGCCCGCAGAGGAGATTGTGCCCACAATCACCATCGAAAAGGAGGTTGTGGCCACCGTCGAGGGAGGCTCTATGGTTCTTCCCTATACCATTGAGAACCCCATTGAGGGTGCGAGTGTGACCATTGGCGAGGTTTCGGCCGAGTGGCTCCACGACATTGTGGTTTTTCAGGAGGAGGTGCGCTTTGTTGTAGATAACAACTTGGCCCTTGGTTCGACCTCTCGTGAGGCCACCATTGAGCTCAAATATGGCGGTAATTCCTTGGCCCTGATTTCTGTTAGCCAAGGCGCGGTGGGTGGCTCGTTTGCTGTTGAGATTCACGCCATTACCCCCGAAACTGTGGAGTTCACCGTAACCCCCTCGAACCCCACGATGACCTACCTTGTGAATGTTGCCCCCAAGTCCTACATTGAGGGCCTTGGCGGTCTGGAGGCGTATGCCATTGTTGAGGCCGACTATTTCCGCAACAGCTTCTATGGCGATGTGCTCGATCAGTATCTTTTGAGTGGCACGACAACCAAGACCATCACCATTCAGGGAGCCCCCGAGGAGCCTATGTGGTTGTGGGTTGCGGGCGTTGTGAGAGCTGCCGATGCGGACCGCACCCCTGTGGTTGCTGCCGAGCCTACCTACGAGGAGTTCCAATTCTATCCCTACCCAATCCTCTCGTTGCAGAGCTACTCCCACCATCTGGAGAGCACCGAGGGTGGCACCTTCGAGTTGCGCTATAGCATCGAAAACCCCTATGAGGGTGGAGAGTTGAAGGCTGTGGTTGCCGACGATGGCGCAAGCTGGGTGAGAAATATCGTTATCGACGAGAGCAACCGCAAAATCTTTTTCGACTACGACGAGAACGCCTATCCCGTTGAGCGCAAGGCCACTATCTATGTGAATTACAGCTACTCGGAGATGTGTGTGTTTGAGCTCACACAGGTTGCCAACCTCGGCATCGAGAATGTGACATTTGAGATTGACATCAAGGAGGTACACTACGACCGCGTGGTGGTGGGTTGTGTGCCCGACAATCTGGAGGTGGAGTATGTGCTCGGAGCCATTGCCAAGAGGGACTTTGAGAGCTCGAGCCACAATGGCGACAGCGCCAAGATTCCCGAGCTGGACCTTGTTGCCTCCTATCCCACCTATAAGATTCTCACGGGAGAGCAGAGTAGTGTGACGCTCGGCAATGCAGCCATCAGCTACGACACCCATTGGTACGTCTACGCCTATGCGATAAACGCTGCCCACGATGCGGCAATTTCGGATGTTCAAATGGTTCTTACGGAGCTTGTTGAGGATAGGCCCTACTTTGTGTGGGACGATCCGAGGATTGTTGTCTCCGAGTACTCCAACACCCTCTCGGTGGACAACACCCAGCAGACCATCACCGTTAAGTATTCGGTGGCAAACAGCCACCCCAACTGCGTTGTGGTTATCGAAGAGCCCTACGACGATGTCCTCATCAAGGATGGCTCGGGCAAGCGTGTGGCCCACAACCCCGAGGAGCAGACCATCACCTTTACCGTGAGCGCAAACACAACCAAGCGCGCACGCACTACCTTTGTGTATCTCAAGTACTTTAGCGATGCGGCGGACGAGTATTCCGACGCAAATACAAGCCTTAAAATCAGCCAGAGTAAATAGTAAAAACGATTAAAACCGACCGATAAGATATGAAACTGAATAAGATTTTGGCCCTAATGTTGGCTGCTGCAACAATGTTTGCTTGCAACAATACCCCTGCCGAGCCCGAAACCCCCGCCGAGCCCGAGGAGGATAAACTTGTGCTCGAGGATGGCACCATTGTTCTTAATAGGTGTGCAGGAGGTATCTATTTTGGCAACTTCTGGGATGAGGGCATTGCCGACTACTACTTCCTCCTGACCAACGACGAGCACATTGGCCAGACCGCACAGGGCTTCGATGTGCCCGCCACCCCCGGCCGCACACTGCTCTATATCGACCTTTGGGGAGCGCTCTCCGAGGACCACCGAAACCCCATTGTGCCCGAGGGCACCTACCGCTGGGGCGACAGGAGGGGCGAGAATGTGCTCACTTCGGAGTTTACCCTCGCAACCCAGAATCTTGAGCAGGTGGGCGAGCAGTTCCGCATTGTGGATCGCTACTTCACCGATGGTACTGTAGTTGTGGAGCACACCGCCAAGGGTTATAAGATTGCCGCAAACTTTATTACCACCGAGGGCGAGGAGATGAAGTTCATCTTCGAGGGCGAGATGGTGCTCGAGGATAAGAGCGACGACGAGGAGTACAACCCCGAGCTCGATGGCGATGTGACCGTTGAGCCCGTTATCGGCCGCAGCTACCTCTTCAACGACAACGGCGAGGTTGCCAACCACGTTCTTATGCTCTTCTCGTCGGAGGTTCTCTCGGATGACAAAATCCACGTGGGCGAGCCCGGTATGAAACTCCACTTGGACCTCTACAACAACTCGGGCAAGGGTATTGCGGGCCACTATGTTGCCGGCGAACTCAACGAGGTGGGTATGATTTTCGAGGAGCCCGGTGTCTTCTATCCCGGCAGGATGTATGGCGCATCGATGGCCTTCGGTAGCTTCCTGGAGGTGATCACCGAGGATATGGAGGTGGAGTATGCCGTTCTGGAGGATGGCGAGGTTACTATCACCGAAAATGGCGATGGCACCTACTCGGTGGTGGGCGAGTTCATCTCGGGCAACGAGGGTACCATCTCGTGCAACTGGACCGGCGTGGTTGTGCCCCACCTCTAATGAGGTGCCCCCACACTCCGCCACTCAAACTTCAAGCTAAATAAATAGAGAGAAACACACTATGCAGATAAAACGAGTGATTGGCATTGGTAATGCCCTGACAGACTTTCTGGTAAACCTTCGCAACGACGATGTGCTCACAAGGCTCAACCTCGGTAAGGGTAGTATGAACCTTGTGGATGCTGAGTTCCAGCGCCAGATTCAAGGCGAAACGGCCGACCTGCCCCACACCCTTTCGCTGGGTGGTAGTGCGGGCAACACTATTCGTTGTATGGCACGCCTGGGTGCCAAGGTGGGCTACATTGGCAAGGTGGGCAAGGACTCCACGGGCCATTTCTATGAGCAGGCCCTGGAGAACCTCGGTATCGACCCCTACATCACCCACGGTAAGAACCGCTCTGGAAGGTGCCTGTCGCTCGTGTCGCCCGATGGCGAGCGAACAATGGTCACCTACCTGGGTGCCGCACTGGA
>JAEIGA010009011.1_pt1 | contig 15100 bp, 7 predicted proteins | sample 9270691 | NCBI WGS metagenome assembly JAEIGA01 (sample SAMN17057246, study PRJNA624740) | gut metagenome | biome: biome; isolation source: fecal sample | host: Bos grunniens | place: China: Xizang | collected 2019
ACATCCTTTATAATATAAGCCTCGTAGGTAACACCCGGGGTGAGGAACGAGAAGTCGATGTGAATGTCGCGACTATATTGGGTGTGTTGGTTGTCCATCTTGTTCATGGCGCCTACCCACCACTCTTGACCCTTGCGACGAGCCATGATGATGTACTCGCTCATTTCGCCGGCGAGGGGAAGTGTCTCGTCCCATACAGTGGGCACTCGCTTGAGCCACTCCATGATGTCGGGAACTTTCTCGTACTCGGTGGGCGAATCGCTGACAAAGCCCAGTGTCTGGTGGAAGACAACGTACATAGCCATGCCGTTGGCGCGTGTACCGGTGCAGTCGGGGCGACCTGTGGGCTTGATAGAGAAGCGACGATAGGTACAGTTGCTGAGCATACCGGGGGTAGCATCGGCTGCACCACCAAGCATGCGCAAGAAGGGCCATTCGACCATATATGTGGGGTTGCATGTGCGATCCCACTTATTGTTTTCAAGTCCATGCACAGCCTCGTAGCTGATGATGTTGGGGTAGGTGCGATGCAAACCTGTGGGCTTGGGGCATCCGTGCATGAGAAGCAGTAGCTGACGCTTGGCTGTCATCTCGGCCATTTGAGCCAACCAATTGATAGCCACTTGGTCGTCGCGAGCAATGAAATCGACCTTTATACCCGAGATGCCGTATTTCTTGAAGCGATCGAGGCGAGCCTCGTCTTGCAACATCATGTTGTAGAAGTCCCAAACAAAAATCTTTACGTTGCGTTCGGCTGCATATTGGCAGAGGGCGGCGATGTACGACTCGTCCCATCCTGCATCGCAACACATGTATTCAAGGCCATATTCGGCACAGAAATCAACCCAATATTTAAAGAGTTCAAGACTACGAGGATTGTCGGGGCCATTGGGAATGTCGACACCTTCCAACACACCATCAACAAGCCAGTCGAAGCCTGTCTTGCCACCTTTAATCCACGATGTGTCGGTGAGCTTTTGCTCATCGGCCAGCATGTACACGAGGTCGTTGTTGAGCAACTCAACGTCGGCACGCGACACGATGATACCACGCCAAGGATACTCGCGGTTACCCACGGTACGGGCAATGTATTCGTAGCGTGTAAGTACGCGTTGGTCGTCGTAGATACTGCCGTTGTTGGTTGTCTTGGGGTAGCAAGCGTATTTACCTACTAAGTGACCATTTCCGTTGCTTTGCAAGAACATGCCGGGGAAGTCGTCGATGTCCGACTCGATGATTGTGAGCCCCAATCCGGTGTCCTCGTACTTAATCATCATGGGGTTGACACTGAACTTGCCGGCGGGAACGTCGGCTACAGAGTTGTAGCGTACGTATGATAGCTCCCATTGATTCATGGCAGCAGGAGCCTCAGAGAACCATACAGCGGGAGTACCGGTGAAGGTGAAGTCGACCAACTCATTGTTGACGATAACGCTTTCGTCGTCAATGTTAGTTACCATGCGCCATGCTACACCTTCGTTGTAAGCGCGACAGATAAGGCTGAAATTGCCCATGTCGAGTGTCATTTCGTTGAAGTTCTCGTGAATCGAGGGTTGTTCTCCTTCGATAACGATGATGTCGCCTTCGACATGTCGACGCTCAACATTCGACACACTTGCGTTGTTGCCTACCGCTCCTATACCACGCATGTCGAGTCCGACAGTGGTGCGTGCATAAGTAACGTCGTCGACAGCTACCGATACATAAAGGCTATCACCCGGAGTAACAATAAGATTGATTGTTGCATCGGGTGAAGATACTTGATATGTATCGTTGTTGTTAGCCATGCAGAGGGGCATGGCTAACAACAACGCGCAGTATGTCAATATCTTGTGCAGATTCATTTGTTATGTCGTTATTCGGCTGTAAGACGGATAATCTTACTTTCAAATTGGTTGTACATGGGGAAACGGATACCGTATTTCATCAAGTATTCGCCTGTGAACGACTTGCCTTCCAAACTGTTGAACCAAGACCATTTGTTAGGTTCTTTATTCAACTCGTTGAGGCGGTAGGTCTTGTTGGGATCCAAGCCCTTGAGGTACAATACTTGGTTGTTACCACCGTTGATAACCTTCTCGAGGAGGTATGTAAATACTACAGCGTCGTTTTGATCTTCGCTCACATACATCATAGCTGTACGGGGGTTGGTGTAGGGCGAGAGTAGACGATAGAGGTCGCCATGTTGAACGATTTCGCGGAAAGTATAGTACTCTTTGATAGCATTCTTTGAGAACTCTTTCTCCTCGGGGGTCATGTTCATAGGTTGAACATCCATACCCAACTTGGCCGACATAGCTACATCGAAACGGAACTTGAGGGGTGTTACACGACCTGTTTGGTGGCAGGGTGATGCACTCACGTGGCTGGCCAATGCCATAGCGGGGAAGAATTGAGTAGTACCCCATTGGATGAAGATGCGGTTGTAGGCGTCGGTGTTGTCGCTAATCCAGAACTCATCGAAGTAGCGGAGTGAAGCATAGTCGATGCGGCCACCACCACCAGAGCAGAGCATGATAGAAACTTCGGGGTGGTTGGCGCGAACGCGCTCAAATACGCTGTAAAGACCACGAACGTACTCAATCCACAAGTGTGATTGCTTGTCGGGGCTGAGGAAGAATGAGCCAGAGTTGGTCACGAAGCGGTTGCAGTCCCACTTAACGTATGCGATACCGGGATTTTCTTTGAGAGTGTTGTCGACAACCGAGAATACATAGTCTTGTACTTTGGGGTTGCACAAGTCGAGGATGAGCTGGTTGCGGCTGAGGTCAATCTCGCGGTTGGGTTGAGTAATTACCCATTCGGGGTGTTTCTCATAGAGTTCGCTGCGGGGGTTAACCATCTCGGGCTCCAACCAAATACCAAATTTGATGCCGTTGCGAGTAGCCTCTTCAACGAGGTAACCAATACCGTTGGGCAATTTTTTGCTGTTTACCATCCAGTCACCAAGTCCGGCGTCGTCGTTGTTGCGGGGATGTTTCTCACCAAACCATCCGTCGTCGAGCAAGAACAATTCGAAGCCCATGTCGGCAGCGTCACCAATGATTTTAGTAAGAATCTCTTCGTTGAAGTCGAAGTATGTTGCCTCCCAGTTGTTGAGCAATGTAGTGCGAGTGCGGTCGCCACGCCAGATACCATACTTCTTAGCCCAACGGTGGAAGTTGCGAGTTACGTCGCCTGTACCGTTGCTTGAGTATGAGTAGAGCATCTTAGGAGTCTCAAATACTTCATTTTTGGCCAATTGGTATTGACCGGCAAATGAGTTAATACCACAAATAACGTGAAGATTATCGAGGTTATCTACGTCGAAAGTGAGTTTCCAGCTACCGGGCCATGCCAAAGTACCACCAACTACACGGCCGGCGTCCTCTTGTGCCGGTGCGTCGAGACCCAAAAGGAAGCATGCGTGAGCGTGTTGGTTAGAGCGAACACCCAGTTTCGACTCAAGCGACTTGATGCCACGAGTCAATTGCATCTCGGTCATGTGCATCTCGTCGGCCCACTCGCCGTAGAATTGTGTGAGATAGTAATTCTTCTCTTGGAAGAAGAGGTGCGATGATGCATAGTTGTAGAGCATTACAGGCTTCTTCTCGGTGTGTTTGATAACACTCCAGGCCTCAATCACGTTTTCCTTTTGGTAGGCGTTGAAGCACAAGGTAACGTTGAAGGGGAAGTATGAGTCGCGAAGCTCGATTTCGGTGTGTTCGATGCCTTCTGCCGATACCTCTGTTTTGTGTGAAACGTATACCAATTCGGTAGAAGTATTGCCATCGGCATGTACTGCACGAAGTGCGGGCTCATTAACGTATGAGGTACCAAAAGTGGGGTATGCGTCGTGTTTGGTCATTTGCGCGAATTGTGCGTTATCACCCATCGATTCGCCAAAATAGCATTGACGTAATTTGTTTTTTTTATCAACCTTGTAAATCAGTTGAATGTCGTTTGTAGAAATTGTAACTACTTTTTCTGCTGCGCGTGATGCGAAAGCGGTAAAAGCTAAGATAATTGATAGCAAAAATGTGATGTTGCGTGTCATATTGTATTTTTTAAAATATTTATCTCTTTTTGGGTTTTATAACTATGCAAATAAAGCATTTTCAAATATTGTGTAAAATGGACAAAAACATTATTTAAATGGATAAAAACACTCTGTGCTTTTATTGAAAATAGTATTTTATTTCACATTTATCGTTCTTGTGCAGTGTTACCGATAGCAACCCATCGGTAATTGTGGGTGTGCTGGTTTCTGCCCCATTTATCAGTACTTTCAATTTGCAATCATTGGGTGTTAAAATATTGAAGTTGTTGTCGCATGTAGCTGTGAGTGTGGCTGTTGTTAGCTTGCCATTGTGCCAATTTGCCGAAACTACACCTCCACCTCTGACGCATAGGCCCTCGAAAGAACCAGTATTCCATTCGTCGGGCAGTGCAGGGATAAACTCGATGTACCCTTTGTGACTTTGCAGTAGCATTTCGGCTACAGCTGCAGCACCGGCCATGTTGCCGTCGGGGCAGAATATATCTCCCTCGGCTCCTGCAATGCCGGCAGGGGATATTGTGAACAGATTCTCGCGCGACAATTCGGTGAGCAGGGTCGTGAGCGATTCTTGTGCATTGTTGCCTTCTTTTAGTCGTGCGTAGTAGCATATAGTATTGGATCTACTCCATTCGGTGTCCTCCCAACCCGGTGCGTTGAGGCGGTTTTCGATTGCCACTCGACAGGCTTGCTCCAGTTCGGGGGAGTTGATTTGGGCATAGGGATATAGTCCCAGCAAGTGCGATGTGTGGCGGTGGTTGGGCTGACGCTCTTCGTAATCAATCAACCACTCTTGCAATTGTCCTTTACTACCGATGAGGTAGGGCGGTAATTGGCTGATTGCCTGACGTAGTGTGTCGGCAAATGCACGGTCGTAGTTGTACTGCTCACTAACGTTGATAAGTGCGCTGAATAGTTCGTATGTTAGTGTGCGATCGACGGTGGGCATCATTGTGAGGCAGTATCCGCCACCATTGTATGTAAAGCTGTTCTCCGGTGATATTGAAGGGCCGGTTACCAAGTATTCGGTGTTGGGATAAGGTGTTAAGTAGTCCAAGAGGAATTGTGCATTCTCTTTCAGTATGGGATATGCTTCGTTGAGCATAAAGAGGCTGTCTTGTGTGAAGCGGTGGTGTTCCACCATTTGCAGGGCTAACCATGTGCCCCCTGTAGGGAATGCGCCCCACCAATATGCTCCGCTGCAAGGGGTGTGCCCCCAGGCGTTGGCTGTTGTGTGGGCTGTCCAGCCTCTTGTGTCATACATGGCGCGAACGGTTTTTCGTCCGGGTTCTACCAATGAGGCTGTATAGTTGAATAATGGCTTGTTGCACTCCGACAAGTTGCATACGTTGGCATGCCAGTAGTTTTGTTGTGTGTTGATATCTAAGTGATAATCGCAGGTCCACGCCATGTTGCAAGCCAGGTTGTCGTTCCAGACACCTTGTAGATTGAGTGGTAGTGGCGAGTCTTCGCGTGAGCCGGCTATAAGCAAATATCGGCCGTATTGCATGAAAAGAACGGCCAGTGCATTGTCTTCTTTGCCCTCAGCGAGGAGTCTTAGCCTGTCGTCGGTGGGAATTAGTGACTTCTTGCTATCTCCCAGGTCGAGTGATACTCTTGAAAATAAATGCTTATGGTCGTTGATGTGTGTGCGCAATAGTTCATCGTACGACTGCTGCAGGGCTGCATCAATATGATTTGATGCAGCTGCAGCATAGTCATCGCACGAATAGTCGGTGTTGAGGTCGTAGTATATTACGGCCTCGTCGGCATTGCGTACCTGTAGAGTATTTTCATTAAAACCACAAATACCACCAACAGTTTCTACCTGTACGATGCCGGCGTAATTAACACCGAGCGACTCGACCGTCTCAGTAGAGCCGCTAATAACAATCTTATTACCAATTATACCTATGTTTGCTTGTTTCTCGGGCTGTAACGATAAATCGAAATCGATGGCTTGGGATTTATCGCTTTTAATTCTCATGACCATTACCTGTGCGGGATTTGAGCAGAATGCCTCGCGCTGATATAACGTATCGCCAATGAGGTACTCGACTTTTATGAGGGCATTATTCAAATCGAGGCTACGTTTGTAATGGGTGTATTGTGAAGAATGATTGAATCGTAAATTCATATTGCCAACAGGAATGTGGGTGCCAAATTTTTCGGCGCGTCCTACGCAATAGCGACCTGCTATGTCGTGTAGCTTGTTGTAGTCGTTGGCAAAAAAAGCAGCGCGCATTTCGGCCAAATGCTCGGCGCCACCTTGGGGGTCTTGGTTTTCGTCCCGACCACCTGTCCAAAAAGTTATTTCGTTGAGTGCAATTGTTTCGTTGTCTACCCCACCATACACCATCATGCCGAGTCGTCCATTTCCTATGGGTAGTGCTTTCATCCATTCGTCGGCCGGTTCATCATACCACAATACGAGGTCATTGTGCTCGTTGTTTGTCGAACAAGATACAAGCGCAAATAAGGTGGTAAAAATGGCTGTAATTTTTGAGATGAAATTGTGTGTCATGGTATAGGTGCTTGGTCTTATTGTTATATTGAGGCATATAACAATGCAAAATTACACTCAATATCATGCGCGAGATGGTAACAAACTTGTCTAAGATTTACACATTTGTATCATTTTGGCTCTTTGAATGGTTGTTTTAGTACAAATGTTATATTCGTGATACAAATGTTGCATTCGTGTAAGAATGCAACATTTGTGCGATTGTAGGTTATTTATTCTTCTCTCTTTGCTGTATTACAAACACTTTTGGTGTTACGCCAAACTGTTTCTGGAACAATCGACTGAAATAGGATGGTGTGTTGATACCAACCATTGCACCGGCTTCGGCAATAGTCACATTGCCTTCGATGAGTAGTTCGGCGGCACGTTGGAGTCGCACGATACGTATGTATTCGACCGGTGGTAAATCGAAAAGTGACTTTATCTTGCGGTGGAGAACTGTGCGGCTCATGTTGAGATTGGATGCCAACTTCTCGACATTGAACGACTCGTCGTGCATGTTTTTTTGTACTTCTTGGGCAATGCGCTGCATGAGTTCTTCATCGGCTTTATTGTGGCGAGTACCCATTTTGCGAATAATAGGTTGTCGCATTAACGATTCACGCTCAATCTGGCGATTGGCCAATAGGTTGTTGACGCGTCCTATCAGATAGGCAAACGAGAAGGGCTTTTCGATATAGGCATCTGCTCCTTGATCAAGGCCGTAAAGTTTGCTCTTCATGTCGGTTTGTGCCGATAGTAGGAGTACGGGTATGTGATTGTACTCGGGAATGCTCTTGATGCGGCGGCATAGTTCAAATCCGTCCATGCGAGGCATCATAACATCGCTGACAACAATGTGAATAACCTCACGTGACAGAACCTCAAGGGCTTCCTCTCCGTCGTGAGCCTGGTGAACAGTAAACTTATCGTTGAGGCGGTCTACCAAGAATGCAAGCAGTTCGGGGTTATCATCAACAACCAGTACCGAACATCCCGACATGTCGAGTAGGTTGGTGTTCTTTTCAAGTACCTTTGCGCCGTATACCGGGGTGTCGCTGTCGGTAGTTTCCCATACGATAATATCGTTCTGAGTGCATGGAAGTGCGCAAGTGAAGACGTTGTATTTGCCATCGTCCGACACATCGAATGATAAGTATCCCTTGTGTAGCTCAACAATAGAGCGAGCCAATGATAATCCTAATCCTACGCCCGAACTCTCCTCGTCGATTTGGTAGAATGGGTCAAATATGCGTTTGCGCATATCGGCGGGAACGATATTGCCGTCGCTATATACTGCAATTAATGCCATGTCATCCTCGCAGGTGAGTTTTACCTTAATGAGTTGTGTTGCATATTTTAGTCCGTTGTTGAGCAAGTTGCTTAATACTTTAGTAACCTCTTCCTTGTCCAATGGTATTACCAGTTCAGAAATGTCTGTTTCTACTTCGATATGCTTGCCGGCTTGCATCACCGAAGGCTCGAAGCGAGTGATGGTGTTATCTATCAGCTTCTTGATGTCTTGCATTGTGTAGTTGAGATTGAGCCGATTGCCTTCGATTTTGCGGAAGTCGAGCAGTTGGTTTATCAATGACAGCAAGCGGTTGGTGTTCATTTCCATTACTTGTAGCTGCTTCTTGATGCGTGTGTCGCTGATATCCATCTCCAATACACTCTCGAGTGGTGCTTTTATGAGCGAAAGCGGAGTCTTAATTTCGTGTGCAATGGAGGTGAAAAACGCCACTTTCGAACTGTAAAGTTCTTTCTCCTTTTTGATTTCCAGTAGATTGAACGCACGTTGAGCCTTTTGGCGGTTTCGTGTTTGATACCAATTAACGACTAAATATATAACTATAAGCAGAAGTAATAGGTATATGGTGTAGGCATAAATAGATTTCCACCATGGAGGAGTGATGGTAATAGAGATGCTGGCGCTGTTTTCGAGCCATTCGCCTTTGTTGTTGTTACATTGTACTACAAAGGTATACATTCCCGGTGGCAGCTGAGAGTAGGCTGCTTGTCGTGCGGTGGTTACAACCCAGTCGTTATCTATGCCTTGCATTTTGTAGCGATATTGATGTGCTGTGGGCGAAACATAATCGAGTGCTGTGTACTCTATAACCAGATTGTTTTGTGTGTAATTCAACTTTATTTTTTTGTTGAATTGAGCCGCTTTTTCCAATATAGAGTTTTCTTCTCCTACAACCAATTGCTTGTTGTGTATTTGTAGTCCGCTGATGTATAGTGGAGGCTCGTTGATGTCGAGCTCAATCTCTTGAGGGTTGAATGCCACGAGACCGTCAATGCTACCAAAGTAAAAAGTACCGTCGCTACCTTTTAAAGCCGATTTGTAGTTGTATTGATTGCTCAAAAGACCGTCCTCGGAGGTGAATACCTTTACTGCTCCGGTTGAAGGGTTGAAACGTACCAAGCCTTTATTGGTACCAAACCACAGGTTGTGTAATGAGTCTTCAAGAATTTTATAGCTTACGTCATCGGGCAGGCCATCTTTTTTGGAGAAGGTTGTGAAGTTGTCTTGGCTTGAGTTGTAGCGGCATATGCCACCACGGTCGGTAGCAAACCATATATCACCACGGCTGTCGACGGTGATGCTGCTTACTGAGTTGGAGCTCAAAGCGGTGTCGTCTCCTGCATGAGCCGAGAATTTGCGCACCCGTTTTTCTTTCAGGTCGTAGCACCACACGCCACTACCCATAGTGGCTATCCATAGGCGTTGTTGCGTATCTTCAGCGATGTCGTATATAAATCCGTAGCCAAATTCACTCATGCGTACAAATGGATTGCCCTTTTGTGCTGAGTAATATATACCCCAAGAGTTACCAAGCCAGTATCCACCTTGCGAGTCTCGGAAGATGGCACACACACTCTGTTCATCTTTTAGGTTGAGGGTGTGTCCGGAATATACTTTTGCAGTATTGTTTTCTAATGAGAAAACTTCCATACCTTGCTTGAATATTCCACAATAAACCGCCATTTCATCGGCAAAAATAGCTAAGTTGGAGTGTTTGTTGCTTATGCTTCCGGGAACTTTGGTAAATAGATGGGTAGAGGGGTTGTAGATATTTACTCCATCGTCTTCCGATGCTATCCATATACGGCCATATTTATCCTCACACATCTCGCTCAGGCGACGGCTGGTGAGAGTGTGTGGGCGATTCGAGGGGAAGTATTTGCGGAAAGCATATCCTTGCATGGCTAAGAAGTCTACTCCTCCATACAAAGAACCTATCCATATATCGCCATGGTTGTCCTGGTATAGCGAGTAAATGTTGTTGTCGGAGATGCTGTATTGACTCATTGCATCTTCACAGGCATGTACTATATGGCCTTCTTGTTCGTTGACTATAAACAATCCGTCTTGTGTGCCTACATATAGCGATGTGCCATCGAAGCACTTTAGGGCGCGTATGATTTTGTAGTGGATTTGTGGTGTGTCAAAGTCGCTTAGTATGTTGTCTTTGAGGTTGTATTTGAGTAGCTTGCCTTCGTGAATACCAATGGCGAACCCGTCGTTATACTCGCATAGAGCATAGACATTTTCGCCCCTTAAGGTGTTGCCATTTCTGTCGGTTATGAATTGCTCAAAGCTGTCCCGATTTTTATCGTATTTGAATAGACCTTGACCGTTTGAACCCACCCACACATCGCCATTTTTGCGAATGCAGAGACTTTGTGGCGAGTCGGCACTACCCATGATTTTGTCGGGGATGTAGTAGCACCTTAACGACTTGTCTGATGTTGAGTATTTGAATACACCCTGTTTGGGAATAATAATCCAAATATTGCCATCATTATCACTGTCGATTGTCGATACCCAGTCGTTCATGACCACGCCATCGAGTGTAGGAGTCGATAAAAACGAGAAAGACTCGTATTCGGGATTATATAAATAAACGCCTTTGTCGGTTCCCACCCACAATGTGTGGTTGCTGTCCTCATACAATGCCGATACGTTGTGGTTGCTGCATTGCAACACCTTGTCATCTACAGCAAATTCGCGGAAGGTGTGGCCGTCGTAACGGTTCAAACCATTGCGGGTACCAAACCACATGAACCCGTAACTATCCTGTATAATGGCCTTTACGTTGCTTTGGGATATGTAATTTTGTCCTGTAATCTTGGTAAAATATAGCTCGGTATTGGATGTCTCCAAGGCTTGTATGTGCAAGGGGAATAGGAGTAATATGACCAGTAGTCGAATGTGTTTCATAGTGCGAATTGCATGATATAGTAAGTCAACAAAAATAACTATTTTTATTTGACTATCCAAATTTGGCTGTGTGAAATAGACGGCAAGAAAATTTCTCTAAAAAATCATCTCATCAAAGGTTGTTTCTTACAGAAATTTTGTATCTTTGCTTGAGTGTTATGGAAGAAAGTAGAGATATAGCAAATCGTCTGATAGGGCTCCATCAAGAGGGTTCCGATACTTGCTTTTTTGTTGTATCACACTTTTATTGACGCTGCGACCGCCCGACAAAATGTCGGAATGGTCGTTTTTTTTGTATGATAACAATATAATTCGATATCTTATGAAACGTGAGAGTCTTGTATCTATCAATGATTTCAGCAAAGAAGAGATCATGGATTTGCTGGAGAAAGCCCGTAGCTTTGAAGAAAACCCTAATCGTAAAGTGTTGGATGGAAAGGTGATAGCAACCTTGTTCTTTGAGCCGTCAACTCGCACACGACTCAGCTTCGAGACAGCAGTCAACCGTTTAGGTGGCCGCATTATCGGTTTTAGCGATGCGGCGACAAGTAGTTCTTCGAAGGGTGAATCTCTAAAAGATACCATCATTATGGTGAGCAACTATGTCGATCTTATCATCATGCGTCACCACCTTGAAGGTGCAGCCCGCTATGCATCGGAAGTGTCGTCGGTGCCCATTATCAATGCCGGAGATGGAGCCAATCAGCATCCTACACAAACCATGCTCGACCTTTATTCAATATACAAGACACAAGGTACTCTCGAAAATCTCAATATTACCATGGTTGGCGACTTGAAGTATGGCCGCACAGTACACTCGTTGTTGCAAGCGATGTCGCACTTCAACCCCACATTCCACTTTGTTGCACCCGATGAGTTGAAGATGCCTCAAGAATACAAGATATTCTGCGAGGAACACAATATACCCTACTATGAGCACAGCGATTTCTCGGAGGATGTTATCAATCAGGCCGACATCTTGTACATGACTCGTGTACAGCGTGAGCGCTTTACCGACCTGATGGAGTATGAGCGAGTAAAAGATATCTATATTCTTCGCAACAGCATGTTGGCCGGTAGTAAGCCCAACTTGCGCGTGTTGCACCCGCTACCCCGTGTCAACGAGATTGCATATGATGTAGACGATAATCCCAAAGCATACTACTTCCAACAAGCCAAAAACGGTCTTTATGCCCGTCAGGCAATTATCTGCAAGGTGCTTGGTATAGATGTAGAATAACCCCTTAAAAAGTTTATTGTTATGAGTACTATAAAGAAAGAACTCGCCGTGGCAGCACTCGAAAACGGCACTGTAATAGATCGTATTCCCTCGGAACAACTTTTCAAGGTTGTTTCGATGCTTTCGCTCAATACTATCCCCAATAGCATTACCATTGGCAATAACTTGCATAGTGGTAAGATCGGTAAAAAGGGTATTATCAAGGTTGCCGACTACTTTTTCCGTGACGAGGAGATCAATAAGATAGCTCTTATTGCACCCGATGCCACTATCAATGTTATTCGCGACTATAAGGTGGTGGAGAAATACCATATTACATTGCACGACACATTGCGTGGTATCATTCGTTGCAACAATCCCAAGTGTATAAGCAACAACGAACCCATGGAGACCGTATTCCACGTGACCAACCGACAACCCCTTGAGGTAACTTGTCGTTATTGCACTCGCACTATTCCTGCCAATAAAATAGAGATTTGTAAATAATGAAAGAGACCTGGAAGCCTGGCACACTCATATATCCATTGCCCGCTATATTGGTGAGCAGTGGCTCTACGCCCGACGATTATAATATGTTTACTGCAGCATGGGTAGGTACGCTCTGTACCAATCCCCCCATGTGCTATGTCTCAATACGTCCCGAACGACACTCCTACGAACTTATCAAGCGCAACATGGAGTTTACGCTCAACCTCACTACTCGCAGCATGGCACAAGCTACCGATTGGTGTGGCGTGCGATCGGGTAAGGATTTCGATAAGTGGAAAGAGACCGGTCTTACCCCCTGTCCCGGTAAGGAGGTGCGCTCGCCCTATATCGAGGAGTCGCCGTTGAGCATTGAGTGCAAGGTGCGCGAGATTGTATCACTTGACTCGCATGATATGTTTATTGCCGATGTGGTAAATATCCTGGCCGATAGTAAATATATCGACCCCGAAACCCAGGCGTTCGACATGCAACGTGCCGATCTTATGGTGTACTCGCATGGTCACTACTATGAGCTGGGACAAGAGATTGGCAAGTTTGGATGGTCGGTCAAGAAGAAATAAAAAATGATTGTTAACCGATAAATATTATATTATCATGAAAAAAATCTTTACTTCTTTATTCTTATCGTTATTATGCGTTGTTGCAGTCAATGCGCAAGACTATGTTGTAGAACCTCAAAATGGCTCAGTAGTTGAGACCCTATCCGATATATTTATTACCTGGGAGAGTGCTACTACTATCGATGTCGATCCTGCTCTCATGGTAGGTGGTATCAAGGCCTATATGGTAGAAGGCGACAACAAAACCTTTGTTACCGATGTATTCTGTGGCCCGGCATGGGGCAATTACATCAACCTCACAATGATGAATCCCACAGTAGATGCCGGCGACTATTTGATTGAGATACCCGACAATATGATTACTGTTGATGGCGTGGTTGTGCCTGCTTTTAACCTCAATTATACCATTCCCGGTATGGCAACAACAGAAGCTACATTTGAAATTACCAGTGATAATGGTTCGCTCAATACATTGTATATCAAAATAGAGCCTTGTAGTGAGTTGCAACTCAACGAGGATGAGGATGTAGAAGTTCCCTTCTTGGTGAAAAATGACGGATTCAATTCGGCAATTGCAGCCAATTATACAATCACCATCACCGGTGCCAATACTGCTACACTCACTGCCAGCAAGACTGTTCCCGATGGTAACTATACCTTGCACATTCCTCGTGGCAATTTTATTGTAGATGGTGAAGTTAATCCTTTGTGGATGAAGGATTTTCTCCCGACTGCAGTGCATGGAGTAACAAACGATGCCGACCGTGTTACCATATACAACCTCAATGGTGTGCAAGTAGTGAATAATGGTAATGCTACTGTTGTGAACAGCTTGCAACCCGGTATCTATATTGTTAATGGTAGTAAAAAGATGGTGCGTGGTAACAAGTAATGTCCAAAAATGCTTGACAATACCAAATAATTCATACCTTTGCACCGTAATTTTCGATAACGACAATTAATATCACTTAATTATAATATTATGGAAAGAGACAAAGTAATTTTTGACATCATCGAACGCGAGCACCAACGCCAATTGAAAGGTGTTGAGCTTATCGCTTCTGAAAACTTTGTGAGCGACCAAGTTATGCAAGCTATGGGCTCATGCCTCACAAACAAATATGCCGAGGGTTATCCTGCAAAACGCTACTATGGTGGTTGCGAGGTAGTAGACGAGAGCGAAAATATCGCTATTGATCGCCTCAAAAAACTCTTCAATGCCGAGTGGGCCAACGTACAACCTCACTCAGGTGCACAAGCCAACATGGCCGTATTCATGGCATGTCTCCGTCCCGGCGACAAGTTCCTCGGTCTCAACCTCTCACAAGGTGGTCACCTCTCACACGGTTCGCCCGTAAACTTCTCAGGTCTTATGTTCCAAGCTCTCGACTACGGTGTTCGTCAAGACACAGGTTATGTAGATTATGAGCAAATGGAAGAGGTAGCTCGTCGTGAGCGTCCCCGCTTGATTATTGGTGGTGCTTCGGCTTACTCTCGCGAGTGGGATTATGCACGCATGCGCCGCTTGGCCGACGAGATTGGTGCTATCTTCATGGTCGATATGGCTCACCCCGCAGGTCTTATCGCTGCAGGCGAGTTGGAGAACCCCTTGAAATATGCCCACATCGTTACATCTACTACTCACAAGACTCTCCGTGGTCCTCGTGGTGGTGTTATCCTCATGGGTAAAGACTTTGACAATCCTTGGGGCAAAACTACTCCTAAGGGCGAAATTCGCAAGATGTCGGCTTTGCTCGACTCTGCAGTATTCCCCGGTGTACAAGGTGGTCCGCTTGAGCACGTTATCGCAGCTAAGGCTGTTGCTTTTGGCGAGGCTCTCACTCCCGAGTACAAAGCATACCAACAACAAGTACGTGCCAATGCCCGCGTAATGGGTCAAGCCTTCATGGATAAGGGCTACCACGTTGTATCGGGTGGTACCGACAACCACTGCTTGCTCATCGACCTCCGCACTAAGTATCCCGAACTTACAGGTAAAGTGGCTGAGAAAGCACTCGTTCAAGCCGACATTACAGTGAAC
>JAEIGA010009012.1_pt1 | contig 15099 bp, 10 predicted proteins | sample 9270691 | NCBI WGS metagenome assembly JAEIGA01 (sample SAMN17057246, study PRJNA624740) | gut metagenome | biome: biome; isolation source: fecal sample | host: Bos grunniens | place: China: Xizang | collected 2019
ATGGACTTCATCGACTACTATTCGCAAAGAGGAATAAGCAAAGTGCTCTGCACCGACATCAGCCGTGACGGTATGCTGCAAGGACCTGCAACAGAACTTTACTCTGAAATCATGGAGAAACACCATGACCTCCACCTTATAGCAAGCGGCGGAGTGAGCAGCATCGGTGACATCGAAACTCTGAACAATGCAGGAATACCTGCTGTAGTATTCGGAAAAGCTATTTACGAAGGACGTATTACACTTAAAGAACTGGAGAGATTCATATGTTAGCAAAACGTATCATTCCATGTCTCGACATCAAGGACGGACAAACCGTCAAGGGAACGAACTTCGTGAACCTGAGAGAAGCTGGCGACCCAATTGAAATGGGCAAGACATATAGCGAACAAGGAGCTGACGAACTTGTGTATCTTGACATCACAGCAAGCCATGAGGGTAGAAAGACATTCACGCAACTTGTGACACGCATAGCACAGGAAATAAACATACCATTCACCGTGGGCGGCGGCATTAACGAACTTGCCGATGTGGACAGACTGCTCAACGCTGGGGCTGATAAAGTGAGCATTAACTCGGCTGCATTGAGAAGACCTGAGTTTATTGATGAGATAGCACGCCATTTCGGTTCACAAGTATGTGTAGTTGCCATTGACGCCAAACAAACCGACAAAGGGTGGAACTGCTACCTAAACGGAGGCAGAATAGAAACAGAACGTAACCTATTTGACTGGGCAAAGGAGGCAAACGAACGCGGAGCAGGAGAAATTCTATTCACAAGCATGAATCACGACGGTGTGAAAAACGGCTATGCCAACGAGGCTCTACGACAGTTGTCCCACACACTAAGCATACCTGTTATAGCATCGGGCGGAGCTGGCAACATGGAGCATTTCCGAGACACATTCATCGACGGACATAGCGATGCCGCACTGGCAGCAAGTGTGTTCCACTTCGGAGAAATATCAATTCCTTCACTCAAAAAATACCTTAAAGAAGAAGGCATAAGCATTAGAATGTAAAATTACAACAAACAACACAATATGACATTGGATTTCAACAAGATGAACGGGTTAATTCCTGCCATCATACAAGACGATAAAACTCAAAAGGTCCTCATGTTGGGCTTCATGAACGAAGAGGCATACGACAAGACTCTGAAAACAGGAAAAGTAACATTCTGGAGCCGCACAAAAAACGCTCTTTGGACAAAGGGTGAGACAAGCGGTAACTTCCTTAATGTAGTTTCAATAAAAGCAGATTGTGACAACGACACATTGCTCATCAAGGTCAATCCCGACGGTCCAGTGTGCCACACAGGCACCGACACATGCTGGGGCGAAGAGAACGACAACCCCATGGCATTCCTCAGCGAACTGCAAAGATTCATTGAGAAGCGTCATGAGGAAATGCCTGAAGGTTCTTACACTACAAGCCTATTCCAATCAGGGGTGGGACGAATGGCTCAGAAAGTAGGTGAAGAAGCCGTAGAAAGCGTCATAGAAGCCATGGCCGGCAATGACGAGCGCCTAATCTACGAGGCTTCTGACATGATTTACCACCTCATGGTACTGCTCACATCTAAAGGTCTTAAAATAGAGGATCTCGCAGTAGAATTACAAAAGCGTCATGCACCAAATTGGCAAAAACACTAAAAAACTCAACAACGTGCTAATAGAATATAAGAACGTAAACATCAACCAAATGTCGCAACAAGTGTTACGCAACGTAACTCTAAATATCGACAAAGGTGAGTTCATTTACATAACAGGAAAAGTTGGCTCTGGAAAAAGCTCTTTTATAAAAACTCTTTACGGAGAACTAGCCATTGAAGAAGGTGAAGCATATGTCATGGAATATGATATGCTCAAAATAAAGCCAAAGCATATTCCTCAACTAAGACGCAAAATAGGTATCATATTCCAAGACTTCCAATTGCTTACCGACAGATGCGTTGAAGACAATCTGCGTTTTGTTCTCAAAGCAACAGGCTGGACTGACAAAAATGAAGTAGACAACCGAATACGCGAAGTTCTGGAACTCGTAGGAATGGAAACCAAGGGATATAAATTCCCCTACGAACTGTCGGGCGGAGAACAGCAACGTATTGCCATAGCACGCGCAATTCTCAATAGTCCAGAACTAATCTTGGCAGATGAACCAACAGCTAATCTTGACGAAGAAACAGGAAAACAAATTACAGAATTGCTGTTGGGAATATGCAAAAAAGGAACAACGGTTATAATCATAACACACAACATGGAACTTATACGCCTATATCCAGGAAGAATATTCCTATGCCAGGACCACCAGCTTATTGAATGTGAAAATAACGAAAAACCCAATACAACAGAATAAGAAACAAAATATCCTTATAATATGAAAGTAATGAAATTTGGAGGCACTTCAGTAGGCACTCCACAAAGAATGAAAGAGGTGGTAAAACTTATCACCGACAAGGAACATAAAATCGTTGTTCTTTCTGCAATGTCAGGAACAACAAACACACTCGTTGAAATATCCGACTACCTCTACAAGAAAAACCCAGAGGGCGCAAACGAGAACATCAATATACTTGAAGCAAAATATCGTCAGCATGTAGACGAACTCTATACTACTGAAGAATATAAACAGAAGACTTTGGAGTTCATCAAAAAAGAGTTTGACTACCTGCGCTCATTCACAAAGGGAATTTTCACAATGTTTGAAGAAAAAATTATCGTAGGACAAGGTGAAATCCTCAGCACTAACATGGTGACCAACTACTTGCTTGAGCAAGGATATAACGCAGCACTCATCCCTGCGCTTGAATATATGCGCACAGACAAGAACGGCGAACCAGACCTTGAATATATCCGCGAAAAAATCAAGGTGCAACTAGATGCAGTTCCAGGCAAAGACATATACATCACACAAGGATTCATCTGCCGAAACGCATACGGCGAAGTGGACAATCTTCAAAGAGGAGGTAGCGACTATACTGCATCGCTCATCGGAGCTGCTATCAACGCATCTGAAATACAGATTTGGACAGACATCGACGGCATGCACAACAATGACCCTCGCTTTGTGGAAAACACATCGCCTGTGAGTCATCTTCATTTCGAAGAAGCAGCTGAGTTGGCATACTTTGGAGCAAAAATTCTACACCCAACATGCATACAGCCAGCAAAGTTTGCAGGCATACCTGTTAAGCTCCTCAACACAATGGACCCAACCGCACCTGGTACGGTTATCAGCAACAAAACTGAGAAAAACAAGATTAAGGCAGTAGCTGCCAAGGATAACATCATTGCTATCAACATCACATCAAGCCGAATGTTGCTCGCCTATGGTTTCTTGCGTAAAGTATTTGAAATATTCGAGACATACAAGACCAGCATCGACATGATTTGTACATCGGAGGTTGGTGTTTCTGTATCAATCGACGATAAAACCCACTTGACACAAATACTAAACGAACTCAAGAAATTCGGAACAGTTAAGGTAGACGAAAACATGTGCATCGTTTGCGTAGTAGGCGACCTTGATTGGCATAACGTAGGTTTTGAGACTATCGCAACGGAAGCCCTTAAGGACATACCTGTAAGAATGATTTCATACGGAGGAAGCAACAACAACATCTCATTCCTCATTTCATCGGACGACAAAAAGCGTGCGCTCCAGTCGCTCAGCAACCATCTTTTTGCATAAAGAAAACAACACAAAAACATTAAATGAAAAATATACAAGTAGAGAAGTTGGGAAACATCCCTACTCCATTCTATTACTACGACATCGAATTGCTGCAGGAAACTCTTGCAGCAATTCTTCGTGAAACAAGCGAAAGCGAGAACTACCACATACATTATGCGGTAAAGGCAAACGCAAATCCCAATATTTTAAAGGTAATTAAAGATGCAGGATTAGGAGTAGACTGCGTGAGCGGAGGAGAAATTCAAGCATCGCTCGACGCTGGTTTCGCACCAGATAAGATTGTCTATGCAGGAGTAGGCAAAAGCGATTGGGAAATACTTTTAGGACTTCGTAACGACATCTTTTGCTTCAATGTAGAGAGCATTCCCGAACTTGAAATTATCAACGAACTTGCAATCTCCGAAGGCAAAACTGCCAATGTCTGCTTCAGAATAAACCCTAATGTAGGAGCGCATACACACGCAAACATTACTACAGGATTAGCAGAAAACAAGTTTGGCATTGCCATGGAAGATATGGTCAAGGTTGTCAGACTGGCTGAATCAATGACAAATGTACGATTTCTGGGACTACATTTCCACATAGGAAGCCAAATAACTGAAATGGACGACTTTCAGGCACTATGCCTCAGAATCAACCAGTTGCAGGAACAACTCGAAGCCGAGGGACTCAAGGTTGGAATAATCAATGTTGGTGGAGGACTGGGCATAGATTATAACAATCCAGACAAGAACCCGATACCTGACTTCAAGAACTACTTCAATACATATAAAAATAATCTAAAACTTCGTCCAGGACAATCGCTCCATTTCGAGCTCGGACGTTCAATTGTTGGCCAGTGCGGAACACTTATCACTAAAGTACTATACGTAAAGACAACATCAACAAAACAATTTGCCATTGTAGATGCAGGCATGACAGAACTTATACGTCCCGCACTATATCAGGCGCACCACGAAATAGAAAACATAACATCAGACGCCCAAGCGGAAGCAACATACGACGTTGTAGGACCTATATGCGAATCGAGCGACGTGTTCGGCAAGAATAGAACTCTTCCTAGCACCTCACGGGGTGACCTTATTGCTATCCGAAGCGCCGGTGCTTATGGAGAGATAATGGCTTCATGCTATAATTGCCGACCTCTGCCAAAAGCATATTATTCCGAAACAACTATATATTAGTTTTGTTTATATCATTATAGATAAAATCTGTTTGCAAAATATATTCAAAGACAATATCTTTGCAACAGAAATAAGAAACAAAATTAATAATAACAATTTAATAAAATTAAGACTATGACTAAGAGTATTAAAGGAACACAGACAGAGAAGCACCTTCTTATGACATTTGCAGGCGAATCACAAGCACGTATGAGATACACATTCTTCGCAAGCGCTGCAAAGAAAGAAGGTTACGAACAGATTGCTGCAATCTTCCTTGAAACAGCAGAACAGGAGAAAGAACACGCTAAGCGTATGTTTAAGTATCTTGAAGGAGGCATGATTGAAATCAACGCTACATATCCTGCAGGAGTTATCGGCAACACTATGGAGAATCTTCGCGCCGCAGCTTCAGGCGAACATGAAGAATGGGCAATGGACTATCCAAAATTCGCAGATATCGCTGACGAAGAAGGTTTCCCTGCAATTGCTGCTATGTACCGTAACATTTCCATTGCAGAAAAAGCACACGAAGAGAGATATCTTGCACTCCTCAAGAACATCGAAGAATATAAGGTTTTCAAGAAGGACGGTAAGGTATTTTGGCAATGCAGAAATTGCGGATTTGTTATCGAAGCAGAAGAAGCTCCTAACGCTTGCCCTGCTTGCCTACACCCTCAATCATATTTTGAAGTACAGAAGACAAACTTCTAAAAAGGATTACAAATCCCAACTATAAACAAACTTATAAAGCATATACTAAAAAAGCAGGAGTTCAACTCCTGCTTTTTTTATATCAACATTTGTTTTTATTACACAATTCCTTTTCCGTGGCAATTCTTAAATTTCTTACCGCTTCCACATGGGCATGGGTCATTACGGCCTATCTTAGGAGCATCGTTCTTGATTGTCTGAACTGGTGCTTGTGGACGTGTATCCATCTGACCTGGTGTACGCTGTGCCTGTCTGCCGCCGTCTGAATCAAGATTCTGCTTTGATTCAACCAGCCTCTGTTCGTTGCGCTTAGGCATTTCGGCAGGCGCCTCTTTCACTTCGTTCGGATCAGCCACAGGAATTTGGCAGCGCATAAGGACACTGATTGTTCCGTCATTTATATCACCAACCATTCCATCAAAGAGTTTTACCGATTCAAACTTAAATATGAGAAGCGGATCCTTCTGCTCATAACTTGCATTCTGTACAGAGTGCTTCAATTCATCAAGAGCTCTGAGGTTCTCCTTCCATGAGTTATCGATTGTATGAAGAAGTATAGCCTTTTCAAATGCTACAAGTATTGACTTGCCTTCTGTCTCATATGCTTCCTTGAGCGGTACTGAAATCTGATAAACTCGACGTCCATCAGAAATAGGTACAATAATGTTTTCGTACATTCCGCCCTTATTTTCATATACATCTTTTATAACAGGATATGCAACTTGTGCCATTCTTTCAGTCTTACCCTTGAAATGTCTCAATGCTGCGTTGTATGCAATTTCTTCAAGTTCTTCTCTTCCCTTTCTTGAATAATCTTCTTCAGTGAAAGGTATTTCCATTGCGAAAATCTTGATAAACGCCTCTTTAGCTCCTTGATAATCTGTTGTTTCAATGATATTAACACATCTGTCCCATATCATGTTTGCAATGTCCATTCCGATACGTTGTCCCATAAGTGCATGGCGACGACGCTCGTAAATAACCTTGCGTTGCTTGTTCATCACATCATCATACTCCAAGAGACGCTTACGAATACCAAAGTTATTCTCCTCAACCTTTTTCTGCGCACGTTCTATACTCTTGTTAATCATTGGATGTTCTATCATTTCGCCCTCTTCGAATCCTAATCGGTCCATTATGCTTGCAATTCTATCACTTGCAAAAAGGCGCATAAGTTTGTCTTCAAGCGAAACATAAAAGACAGAAGAACCAGGGTCACCTTGACGACCAGCACGTCCGCGAAGCTGTCGGTCTACTCGACGGCTTTCATGGCGTTCAGTACCTATAATAGCAAGACCTCCAGCAGCCTTCACCTCATCACTAAGTTTGATATCGGTACCACGTCCTGCCATGTTAGTTGCTATTGTAACGATACTTCTCTGACCTGCCTTAGCCACAATATCAGCCTCTCTCTGGTGAAGCTTCGCATTGAGTACGTTATGTTCTATTTTACGAAGTGTGAGCATCTTACTCAACATTTCTGATATTTCTACGGATGTCGTACCAACAAGCACAGGCCTACCAGCCTTAACCATCCGTTCTATTTCTTCTATTACAGCCTTATACTTTTCGCGATTAGTTTTGTACACTCTGTCGTTAAGGTCGTGGCGCGCTATTGGTCTGTTTGTAGGTATTTCCACAACGTCAAGTTTGTAGATGTCCCAAAACTCTCCAGCTTCAGTAATAGCCGTACCTGTCATACCTGCAAGTTTATGGTACATACGGAAATAGTTCTGAAGTGTGATTGTTGCAAAAGTTTGTGTTGCAGCCTCAACCTTCACGCGCTCCTTTGCTTCCACAGCCTGATGAAGTCCGTCTGACCAGCGACGTCCGTCCATGATACGTCCAGTCTGCTCGTCCACAATTTTCACTTCTCCATCCATTACGACATAGTCGTCATCCTTTATAAACAATGTATATGCCTTGAGGAGTTGCTGCATTGTATGCACGCGCTCACTCTTGATGGCATAGTCATTCATCAACTCATCTTTTTTCTGTACGCGTTCCTCATCTGTCATCACTTGATTTTCCAATTCGGACAATTGCGATGTTATATCTGGGAGCACGAAGAAATCATCATTATTGACAATCGACGCCACAAGCTGGTTTCCCTTATCGGTCATGTCCACGCTCTTATGCTTCTCGTCAATTACGAAGAACAAAGGATCAGTTGCTTCAGGCATACGTCGGTTGTTGTTCTCCATATAATATTCTTCAACCTTGAGCATACCTGCCTTGATACCTTGTTCACTCAAATACTTAATAAGCGGCTTGTTTTTAGGCAATCCTTTGTATGCTCGGAACAATGACAAGAATCCTTTCTCAACATCTTCTTTATTATCGCTATCAATAAGTTTCTTAGCATCAGTAAGATATTGACCGACGAGTTTACGCTGTGCTTCTACTAACTTTTCTACTATTGGACAATACTCCTCAAACATCTGCACATCTCCCTTTGGAATAGGTCCTGAGATGATGAGCGGAGTACGTGCATCGTCAATCAATACAGAGTCGACCTCATCGACGATGGCATAGTTGTGCTTGCGCTGAACCAACTCGCTTGGATGCATAGCCATATTGTCACGCAAGTAGTCAAAACCGAATTCATTGTTAGTTCCGAAAGTAATATCTGCTTGATATGCCTTGCGACGTTCGTTTGAATTAGGCTTATGCTTATCAATACAATCTACAGACAAACCGTGGAACATATAGAGAGGTCCCATCCATTCAGAGTCACGTTTTGCCAAATAATCATTGACTGTTACAACGTGTACTCCATTACGTGTTAATGCATTGAGGAAGACTGGGAGTGTTGCCACGAGTGTCTTACCTTCACCTGTAGCCATCTCGGCAATTTTTCCCTGATGCAGGACAACACCACCAAACAACTGCACGTCATAGTGTATCATGTCCCAAACAGAGTCGTTGCCTCCAGCATTCCAATGATTGCTCCAGATAGCCTTGTCGCCTTCGATACGCACAAAGTCGCGAGACGCTGCAAGTTCACGGTCAAAGTCGGTAGCCGTAACGACAACTTCTGAATTCTGAGTAAATCGGCGTGCTGTATCTTTTACTATCGCAAATACAGTAGGCATTACTTCGTTAAGAGCCTCTTCGTACTTTTCAAGCACCTTTTCCTCTATCTTATCAATCTGATCAAATATTGGCTGACGCTGGTCTATTTCAGTCTGCTCAATCTTCTTGCTAAGCTCTTCTATCTCTTTCTTCAAGTCAACCACTTGCTCTTGGATATATGCCTTTATTTCATCAGTCTTAGCACGCAACTGATCATTGTCGAGTTTCTCTATTTCCGGATATGCAGCAAGAACTTTATCGACCAAAGGCTTTATCGCCTTGATGTCACGAGTTGCTTTATTTCCAAAAATAGAACTTAAAAAACTATTTAGATTAAATCCCATATTGTTATTTTTATTTTGTTTCTTCTTATTTTTTCACTTCTCAAAGCAGAAAAGAAATTTCTGCCATCTAAAGTTCGCAAAGTTAGGAATTTATATGCACTTTTACTAATCAAATCAGTTTTATTTGCCTAAATCATCTAACGGAGCCGAACTGCAAGCATTTGGAGCCCTTATTCTAATGAGGTGCGATACGGTTGGAGCAATACAATCAACCGAAACTCTATTATATATTTTTTTTCCTTCAAGTCCGTAACCAAAGAATATCAATGGGAATTCGAAATGGGAATCCCTCACCATCTTCCTGCTTGCCACGTCTTCATTCACAAGATTCCAACCAGGAATTACCTCAATCAAAATATCTCCAGAACGCTTTGGATTATATCCGTTTCGAATCTTACTTATGCCAGGCGTCCATGCTCCTTGCATAAGTCTCTGAGAAGTGTAAACGTCACGTATTCCGCTATATTGGAATAAGAAATCTTCACAACGTTCTTGCACTTCCGCCAAGTTAAGCTGCTTTTCTTCAAGCAATTTATGATTGAGATACAATTGGTTTCCATAGTACGATTCGACGTATTTTCCCGAGCCATATACGGCCACAAGATACATATTCAAAAGTGCAGCACACCTGTTGATTTGAAAATTACCAGTCGGAACTCGATACTTAGACAAATCTTGCGTCTCTTCATTATCGTAACCCGTTGAAGTCACAAAAATCAAGGCGTTATCAAGGCCAACTATTTTGTCTATATAGTCAATCAATTTTGCAATCTCAGCGTCAAGTCTAACATAAGTGTCCTGAAGTTCAGTCGCACTTTGTATCATAGGTTTATTGTCGAATGTACCTGCATAGTAACATACAGACAACAAGTCGGGAACATCGTCACTTCCCATATTTGAACTGTTTATGCATGAACGTGCCATTTGAGTTATATCCTCGTTCACACACGCACTATTCTTAAACTCACGGAAACGTCTATCTCCCTTAAACTTATGTTTAAATGACGACTTTCTATTGCTCAACAAGTAATAGTTATATGACTCTACCGCATAATTTGACGGGACCCATTCCACGTTGCCTATTCTTTCAGACACAGATAAGGCATTAATATATCTAACCCACGAAGGTTTAGGAGAGTAGAATTCCGTTCCAACCCACTTACCTGTAAAGTCGTCAATCCACATAGCCCAATCAGCCGCATGCCCTGCCGACAAAATCGCCACCTCCCTATAAGGAGCTATTGAATAAACCATAGCCTTGCCTTCTGTTGCAACCTTCAGTTCGTCTCCAATAGTTGAAACCAACAAATGTTTAGGAGAGGATTTATCAATTGTGCCATCACCAGCATAAGCTGCATCATCGACACAATACATCGGACGCATAGTACTTCTATTCATCCACATTTCCCCAACAATTCCATGGTTGTATGGAACCGTTCCTGTATACAACGATGCTACCGATGAAGCTCTGTCAACATTAGCGGTGGAATACTCCACATTGCTATAAACCACACCTCCATTCATCAGTCTTTTGAATCCGTCTTCTCCATACAACGGAGAAAATGCCTCCATATAATCAGTACGCAAATGGTCAATAGTGATTCCTACGACCATTTTAGGCACAGAAGTCCTCGGTTGTCCGAGCACAACCGAAACAGATGAAGATATCAGCAAAGCCGTAAATAAACGTATATTCATAAATTCACTTTTAACACATTCGAAAAAACGTGGTATGAGGTCACTTACTTATCTATTGTTTTCTCCCCCTACTTTTCATTTTTACCACAACCTCGCCACTCGCACTCCTTAACAGCAAAGTCAATACCAATGGTATCATAGCAGGGTTAAAAGATTGCGGAATGACAGGGATTGCTATTACAAACACAAGCAACACCGCCAAATTGGCACGCCAAAGCCAATTTGTCTGACATCGACGTCTGGAGCTTATCATCCAATATATCATTAGCAACGGAAGCGGATTAAACACAATTAAAAGCCAGTTGCTACCCACCGCAGGATGCTCCGAAAAGAAAAACAAGAATGAGATGACAATACCTGCCAAACCTTGTACCAACATCAGCACCATGTCCAACACCCATGCAATACGCCTGCGACGAACATCCCAAACGCTAATAGCAAGGCAGAAGAAGAAAATAGTCCAAAAGACACATCGAGGAGAAGACAGAACATTAGAATTTGTGCTATCAACCCTGTTAGGTATAACCTCATTGGTAGATAACAAAAGAGGCTTCTCCCCACCATCAGCATTAAATATTGAAGCTACTTCCAAATCAGCCTCATACAACGACGGAATAAACATCCTCTCCCTTTTCGAAACAATTTTGTCAACTTCTGCTCCTAAAAGCATATCAATGCCAAACTCTGCCCATGGATAAGGGTTTGTAAAACAATGTAAAATTGTACGAAATGTAACCGTTACCACATCATCACCATACACAATCTCCCCTCCGCAATTTTCAACAGACTTTTCTATAACATCACGTGCCCTTGTGGTGCAATTATCATAAAGGAAATTATATCTGTACACACGGTTTTCTGGTCGATAGTTCTCATAAAGAAGCATACACAATTGACACTTCTGTTCGTGTGTCAAATTAAGCACCTGCTCAACCACACCATGCCCTTTCACATTGTATCGATAAAAGAAACCATTAGCATACTCTGCGCCAAGTTCATAGTCGGTCTCTCCTTTTACAAATCTATATATGAAATTGTCGGCGTCATAATTAAACATGCCATAATTAAACACAACATCCTCACCTGTAGACAAATTATGTACCCTTATGCCCGAATGACCAAACATAGAATATAGGTCTTCTCCAGGCGAACATGTCAAGAGCGATACGACTATAGAATCGTTCTGTCCGACATTAGTGTTAGAACAGACTGCTCTTACCTGCATACCAACAAACAATAAAATCAGTACAAACATCCTCAAAAAGTCCATCATAATTAAGTCTTATAAAAATCATAAAATCGCCAAACAACACTCTTGAAAGTGTACTTCCATGGTCAACCAAAACTTTACAAAGTTACGAAAAAACATTAAATTAACTATTAAGTTAAAAAGTTATCCCTCTCAAACCTCACTGCAACAGCTCTTTTTTCAATAATAAGCATAGCTGATATCGGTTTTTTCCATATATTTGTGAAAAATCAAAATTAAGCAACAAAGATTTATAAATAAAAAATATAAAATCACATGTCTAAATTCAGTAAATTTTTCCTAATGTGCGCAACACTCATGACCACATCTGTTCTCATGGCGCAACAACCTGGAGGTAAAGAAATCTACATCCCTCGTGACCTCCAAAGTAATGACTTCAACAACCCTGAGTCAAAGTGGAGTTATGACCGTATGGCAACAACTGAAAACTTTGTTGTCTTTTGGGAAAAAGGATTCGGCAAGGACCTATCCAAAGCTCCCAAGTTAGAAGGACACAACATGACTGTTGATTTACCAAACTTGCTTGACAGACTGGAATCATTCTACTCTTTCTATAAAAACGATCTCAAATTCGTGCTTCCTGGTTCAAAATCTGAGCGCTACCGCATGATGGTTATGCTTAACTATTCGCTTGAAGGTACAGCCTACGGAGGCGACTATGATAGACAAATTGGTGCACTATGGATTGCACCTAACCGCGTACAGGACAAGAAGTTAAATTGTATTGCTCATGAACTTGGACATAGCTTCCAATCACAAGTAAGTTGCGACGGACAAGGCGAAGCTTGGGGAGGTTCTGGATTCTTCGAAATGACATCACAATGGATGTTATGGAATGTAAATCCTGAATGGACTACAGATGAGAACTACCATTGGCAAGACTTCAAAAAGAAGTTCCACAATGCGTTCCTCCATGGTACAAACATCTACCACTCGCCTTATGTACTTGAATATTGGAGCATGAAAAGAGGTTTAACTGTTATCGGCGACCTTTATCGTCACGGACGTAGAGGAGAAGACCCTGCTATGACATATATGCGCCTATTCAACCTCAATCTGGAAGAAATGGCCGATGAAATGTATGATTGTTATGCGAGACTCCAAACATTTGACTTCCCTCGCGTAAAAGAATCGCACCGCAAATTTGCAGGTGAAATGTCTACTAAAACCCAGACAAACAGCGACGGAACAATAACACCTGAAAAGGATTTATATCCGGGAACATACGGATTTAACGTAATAGACATCCCTGTTTCATATAGCAAAGGAAAGGTAAGCGTAAACTTTGAAGGGCTTGGAGACAAAAGCAAAGATGGATTCAGATACGGCCTCGTAGCTATAGACAAAAACGGCAATGCCACTTACGGAAAGATGGAGTCGAAGTTTAAAGGTAAAGCAACCGTCAACACCGACGCTAATACACAAAGCGTAAAGATGATCGTCGTTGGATGCCCAATAGACAAATATGAACCTATCCGTTGGGGCAGCAAAGAGTCAAGAGTATACGAATATAAAATAAGATATTAGCCACAAACTATATGAAGAAGACATTATTAGGAGCATTAGCTGTCATGCTATTCTTAAATGCCAATGCAGAAGACAAGACCTATAAAGTACAATCGCCCGACGGAAAGTTGAGCATCGAAATGAACATCGGTGACAAAATTAAATATTCTGTCAAAGACAATGGTGTTACATTACTGAAAGACAACAATATATCACTCAACATTGAAGGCGTTGGCGAAATTGGAAATAATGCAAAAGTAACGAACAAAAAACATAGTTCGGTAAAAGAAAATATTATCGCGCCATTCTACCGTCAGAAAGAATTTGAGGCCCAATACAACTCGCTGACTCTAAAACTCAAAAGCGGCATAGCTATTGAAATGCGCGCTTACAACTCCGGTGTAGCATATCGATTTGCTACAACCCGAAAAAAGTCAGCATACATAATAAATGGTGAAACTGCGCAGTTCAACTTCACATCAGATCACACCGCGTACATCCCCCACTCCACAAACCCAAGAAAGCAGGAAGCGATGGCATTCCAGGCTACATATGATATCACTCCGCTATCAAAGGCGAGCAACATTCTCGCATTCAGCCCTTTGACCATTGATTGCGGATCTGCAAAGGTCACAATAATGGAGAGCGACCTTGAGGCTTATCCTGGAATGTTTCTCAAGGCAAATGGGAAAGGATTTGACGGACATTTCTCAAAATACCCTAAAACAACTGACTTCTACGAATGGCGCATGCAAGAGTATGTGACATCAACCGAAGAATACATTGCAAAAATAGACGGTGCGCGCACCATGCCATGGCGCATCATCGCCATAGCTCACGATGACAAAGAAATGCCTGTCAACAATCTTGTCTACGCACTTGGTTCTGAAAACCGAATAGGCGACACTAGTTGGATAAAGCCAGGAAAAGTGGCATGGGACTGGTGGAACGATTGGGGACTTAGCGGAGTCAATTTCGAAGCGGGCATAAACATGCCTACCTACAAGTACTACATCGATTTCGCATCAAAGCACGGACTAGAATACATCATCCTTGATGAAGGATGGTACAATCCAAAGAGCGGCGACATGATGCAGACTATTCCCGAAATTAACTTACCTGAACTGGTAGAATACGGCAAAAAGAAAAACGTAGGAATAGTGTTATGGACCGTTTTCAATGTACTTGACAAAGACCTCGAAGCAGCCTGCAAAAAATATTCCGAAATGGGCATAAAGGGATTCAAAGTTGACTTCCTCGACCGCAACGACCAAACAGGCGTAGAGATGGTATATCGCATTTGCGAAGCATGCGCTAAACACAAACTCATCCTTGACCTCCACGGCATATACGCACCTACAGGCATAAACCGCACATACCCTAACGTGATAAACTTCGAGGGTGTGTTCGGCATGGAAGAAGCTAAATGGAGCAAAGCGGAAGAAAAAGACATGCCACTTTACGACGTGACATTCCCGTTCATCAGAATGCAGGCCGGATTCTCCGACTTCACACCAGGAGGATTCCGCAACGCAAGCCGAAAGGACTTCCAGCCAATCTACTACAACCCTCTTACCATGGGTACACGATGCCACCAGGTTGCAATGTATATCATGCACGACTCACCATTCAC
>JAEIGA010009014.1_pt1 | contig 15099 bp, 21 predicted proteins | sample 9270691 | NCBI WGS metagenome assembly JAEIGA01 (sample SAMN17057246, study PRJNA624740) | gut metagenome | biome: biome; isolation source: fecal sample | host: Bos grunniens | place: China: Xizang | collected 2019
AGGCCGCCCCTTTCTGCTTACTGTTAATTGCCATTTCATTTCACCCTTTAGAACGGAATTTCTTCATCAATTGCTGCAAAGCCGCTTGGCACACCTTCCTGATATGCTGAAGGCATTGCGTTTGCTGCTCTTTCTGCATCAGTCTTGCCCTTCCAGTCAACAAAGTCTACCCTGTCAGCAATGACATCTGTGGTGTAGTGCTTCTGACCTTCCTTGTCAAAGCTTCCTGTTTGCAGATGACCAACAACAGCTACACGCAGCCCCTTGCCACTGAACTTTTCCAGATTTTCTGCTGTCTTACCAAAGCAGACAACAGAAGGAAAATCTGCACCCTTGTCCTGTCCGTTCTTATCCTTGCCCCTATCCAGTGCCATGGTGAATCTTGCCACCGCCATGCCCTGCTGGGTGTACTTGCATTCAATGTCCTTTGTGATTCTTCCTGTAATTACAACTAAATTCATGTTTATACTTCCTTTCTATTTAAAAAATCTCTTTACTCTTTTTTTGGCACTTATCATATAATGGTGTCGAGAATTGCCACTACAATACAGATTGCAACTTGAATGATTTCAGGCAGTAATACCCAAATCCAAGCCCATTCAATGATGCCTATAAGCTTCAGCACCACGAAAACAAGTGTTAATACGTCACAAAATCCCATTTATTCACCTATTCCTTTCTTAATCAAGATAGTTTCTGCCAAAAGTCCTTATGAAGACTTCTCGGCTTCCGTAGTGATTTTCAAAATATTCTTGTGCCATCTTCTTCAAATGGTCATCAATTTGCTTTGCCCATCTTTGGTCTGCCCTTGCCCCGTTTGGGTGTAGGTCATACCGCAGCGGAACCACAAAGCCATATTGTTCTGACATCTTTCTGTTTGCCCCGCCCCAGATGTGATGCCGTTCCACATAAGGGCTGCCAGTGAAGATGCAGCTGTCCATATCATCTGTGAACACACTTGTCAATCTTTTAGCCATTAGCCTGCCCCCATTCTCTGCTAATCTGGTTTTCTATCAGCCGCAGCTGTAGTTTGACAGAATTGATTGCTTCCATATTTGCCTTGTAAACAGCTTCAGCCACATCCCTTTTGAACCTTGCTTCTGCCACAGATGGAATGCCATAGCACACCTTGTCTATCATGCCAATGGCCATGCCTTCATCCCGTAGCCGCAGACATTCTTGCCGCAGCAGCATCTTGTATTCCATTTCTGCCTTTGCATAGGCTGTGCCGTTCTGCCGCAGTTGTTTGATGCTGGCTTCCAGCTGTCTGGTCTTTGCCTGCAGTTCTGCATACAGTTCCATGTTTAAGCCCTGCCTTCTTCAATTTCCTTCAGTACAATCAGGGCTTTGCCGTGCTGCTCTTTTGTCATCTGGCCATTCACACCAACCTGCTTCAAGATGTTTCTGTAGTCCACCCCCAGCTGTTTGCATCTGTCCATGAATACCTTCTTTTCAGAATCGGTTGCCAGCGGTTCCTGTCTTAATGTGTTGGCATATTCATCTGTGTCTGCATCCTTTGTGTCATCAATTAAGAACAGGCCATTCAGTGCATACTTTCTGGCATAGCTGGATGCTGTACCTGTCACCTGACTGGAATCCATGCCCTTCTTTTCATCTGATTCACGGGCAAAGGCTGTGACTTCCATAGCTTCAGTTCCGTCTGTGATTCTGGCAGTGGCCTTGATGTAGAAGCGGTCACCAACTTGCACAATGTCATCTTTAATGGTCAGGGTGCATCCTTCCCTTGCCAGTAACGGCTTGACGGCTTCCAAAATGTCTTCACAGCTTCTGTATTTGTATTTGCCAAAGCTGTTGTAGTTCCCCTTTGGGGCTTTTAGATCGTGCTGAATGTTTATCAGTTTTTTCATTTTTTCACCTTCCTACTTAATCTGAATATTTTGCTTCTGAATCAGCTGAACCCCATCCAGAACCAGTCCAGCCTTGACAGCTTTCTTCAGTTCGGCCTTGTCCACTTCTGGTTCTTTGTGTTTCAGAAATTCTTCAGGCACCACAGCACCTTCTGAAATATCCAAAGATTCTGATTTTCTGAAGGAAACCTTCACACGCAGGGTTTCAAATGGGCAGCCGTTCAGATAGCCCGCCAGATAGTTCTTAAGGCTGGCGGCTTTGTTTTCTGCCCTTTTTCTTCTTGCTGCAAAAGCCTGTTCTTCTGCCTTTAGGGCTGCAGCTTCTGCTTCAAGGTTCTTAATATAGCAGCCAATACCTTCAAGCTTGTCTTCCAGTGCCAGATGCAGTGCATCAAACTTCTGCACATCTAAGATTTCACCTGTTTCTTCATCCCAACAAGACATGATTTCATGATTGATTTCGTACAAATTCATTTTTTCACCCCCTAAAATGGCACCAGACAGAAGAATTCAAAGCCGTCTTCTTTCACATACCAGCGGTCTAAATCTTCATCAAAATGTCTTACATTCCATTCAGTAAACATTTCCCTGAATGCTTCTTTAGTCATGTGGATTGTCTTGTTAGACCCACCCGCACTTACAATTCCTAACTTGTAAAGTTCACAGTTTGTCATACAGACACTTTTTAACAGTTCTTTCATTTTCATTTTTTCGTTCTCCCTTTCTTTATAGTTCTACTGACTTGTAGAAGTTTTCATGAAGGCAACCTTCACAGTAGATTTCACCATCAATTAAGTAGTAATGGTCATCTATTACCTTTTCGCAGTAGTCACATGTTGGCAGGTCTGCTGCCAGCATTTCCTTTTCTTGATAATCTCTTTCTGCATCCCATACAGGGTCATCTGTTCTGTACATCTTCAATTCTCCTTTCACATATATCCACTATGTGTTGACATAGCTTTTCTGGAATCACACTTCTTTCTTTGCTGCCCTTCAACCCCTGTGTTCCTGTCCTTGATCCCCGTGGTGCTTTTTCATGGCACGGGTCACCATTCTTGCACATAGGTTTGAACTGTGGGTCTGGGTGATTTGTCCAGATGTCTGTTGGCTTCATTCTGGTGTCACCATACTGGCAGTATGTGACTGTGTACCTATACAATCCCTTCATGAAGTCCATCTTTCTCATGCCGCCCCGTGGGTTTTCTATAAAGTAAAACTTGGGTTTCAGTTCGTTGATTAAGTCCAGCACATGCTTGTTGGTCAGATCACAAAACTTGGCATATTCACTGACTGGTTCAAGATTTCCACCTTCCTGCTGCCTTCTGTGATGTGAAATTCCCGCTATTGAATATGTACTGCAATCTGGGCTTGCCCATATCACATCAGGCTGACCAAACAGCTTCAAAATCTCCTTTGCTGTCAGTGTGCTGATGTCTGCATATAGACTGATATTTTCAAAGCCTTTGTCCCATTCAACTGTGAAAACTTCATGCCCCCGAGATTCAAATGCCTGTCCTATGCTTCTGGTACCAGCAAACAGTTCTAATACCTTCACATTGCACCGCCTTTCACATACACTTCAGCCCACATGATGCCCTTTTGTAAGGCTTCATTGTGTGTTTCAACTAAAATGTCAATTCTGTTCCCTTCAATAGCACTGCCTGTGTCTTCAGCAATATAGCTGTTGCCGTTGATCATCACTTCTGTGCCGTATGGAATCACTTCAGGGTCAACGGCAATGGTTCTGCCCACAGTAGGCACTGTGCCTGATGCTGTCACTATTGCATTTCCGTCATTGCAGATATGCGGGTGAACTTCCCTGCAGTAGTAGGTGATTTCAAATTCACCCAAGCTGTTCAGTCCTTCACATACATTGCCGTCAGTAGCCCCTGAAACCGCATCTGGCAGACTTTTTTCTACTTGTGGAACTTCTGCTGGCTTTTCAGAACCAAAGGCCAGTGTGGCCAGATAAAAGCTTCCAAACACTGTCAGCAGGATTGCCACCACCCCTATTGCCACCTTATTAGTGATGACAAAGTCTGCAATGCTTCCTTCACGGATTCTGTACTTCTTATTCTTGATTGTTATTTGCTTCATTGCTGTGTTCCTTCCATTCGTACTTAATTTTGACCCCTTCCTGATCTGCTAAAAGTTCAATCAGTGTTTTCATCAAATCCTTGCCTGTTGGAATATTGCCTGTTACTTCCATGGTTGCCCCCTTGGTATTCGTAACTTAACAAGTTACTTCTTTAGCAAAAAAAATTCGCACTGGGTCTTCTATCTGCAGCAGTGCAATCATGCTTTCCATTTCATCAGAACCGAAAACCCCTTTTTTCATTTTGCAGCCAAATGTCTTCGGTGTCATGCCTATATGCCGTGCCACTTCCCCCTGTGTCAGACCTCTGGCAATGATAATTCCTTTCAGTGCATTTGTGTCAATCATATATTCACCATTCCTTTCTTCAATTAGATGTTGGGCAGTTTGACCGCTGCCCCTCGGTTGTATGATGTTGTTTAAGGAAGGCATTTGCCTTGTGTAACTTAACAAGTTACCAATTACTATTTCAGTATAATACTTTTTTGTAACTTGTCAAGTACCTTTTTACTTGAAAAGTTACTTTTTTGTGATATAATGCAATTAAAGGATGGTGAATGAAATGACAAAAGGTGAAAGAATCAAAGCTTTAAGAGAACAAGCCGACATGTCGCAGGAAGAACTTGCTAAGAGAATGAATACAACTAAGCAGACAATATACAAATATGAAAAAGATATTGTTACCAACATTCCTTCTGATCGTGTTGAAGAACTGGCTGAAATTCTAAATTCAACACCTGAATATATATTAGGATGGAAAAAAGCCACTGTAGAAGATAAAAAAATAAGCGACACCAAAATTGGCATCGCTAATAGAATTTACAATGATAGTGAATTTTTATCCATTGTGGAAATGCTGGACAAATTAAGCCCTGCCCAGTTAAAGAAGGCTAAAGGGATGTTAAATCTGCTTTTCGAGGAATCCATAGATGAAATGAAGTAGTGATTCATCACTTACCATTTCCAACAACTTAATGATTTCGTTTATGTATTCTGCCTTGCTCATAGTGTTACCTCACTTTCCAAGGATGGGAACTTTTGTTCCCTGTTTATAGCAATTATATTCAGACAAGAAAAACTATTCAATGGTAAGTTCTGCTAAGAAAAATGAATAATTTGACAACAAAGGGGAAATTTCGACATGAACAATCAACAATTACAAGAATATGTGGCTGGATTCAGCCAAGACCCAAACACTAGAAAAATCATCCGTGTGGCTTGCTATGTTCGTGTCAGTACACAGGAACAGAAACTTCATGGGATTTCAGTTGATGCACAGAAAGAAAAGCTGACAGAATATGCAAAAGAACACAAATTGAAGATTGCTGGCTGGTACATTGATGAAGGTGTTTCTGGCAGAAAGCTAATCAGAAAAAGGCCAGAACTGCAGCGGATGATTCGTGATGCAGAAGAAGGACTGTTCGACAGAATCATCTTTGTGAAGCTTGACAGATTCTTCAGATCAGTTGCTGAATATCATGAATGTATGAAAAGGATTGACCCTGTCATGTGGACTGCAACTGAAGAAGAATATGACCTGACCACAGCAAATGGCCGTGCCTTTGTCAACATGAAACTGACCATTGCAGAACTGGAAGCAGACCAAGGCGGGGAAAGAATTGACATGGTCAATGAATACAAGATTCAAACTGGCCAGCCACTAACAGGCAGTATGCCATTCTGCTACACCATTGTGACAGATGAACGCACAGGAAGAAAGAAAATTGTCAAGAATCCTGAACATGAAGCCATGACATATGAACTTATTCAATACTTTATGTTGCATCAGAACAAGAAGCAGACAGTCCACTATATCAATGAAAAGTATGAACTAGACATCGAGTATAAGACATATACCAATGTATTAAAGAATTCAATGCTTTGTGGGGAATATCGTGGCAACCCTGTCTACATTGAAGACCCGTACATTGACAGAAAGGCCTTTGACCTGTTGCAGGAAATCATGAAAAAAAATATCAGTGAAACCAAAACCAAAAGATGTTACCTTTTCACTGGCCTTATAAGATGTCCTGAATGTGGCCACACATTAAAAAGTGCCGTGCTTGGCAATTATGGGAAGTATGGAACTGCTGCACATAAAACCTACCGCTGCAGTCAGAACCACATTCACCGCAGGTGTGGTTTTAATAAGCAGGTCTATGAAGCAACTGTTGAAAAGCTGATGCTTAAAAACATGGAACAATACTTTCAGGATGCCAAAGTCCGCAGCGTTGAAATAACTGACAGCACAGTGAAAAAAGCCAAGCCTGACATTGCCAAAATTCAAATAGAAATTGACCGCCTGAACTATTCATGGCGAACAGGTAAAATTGCCAAAGTGGAAGACTATGAAAGGGATTTTGAAGAACTGAAGGCCAAACTGGAAGCTGCACAGAAGGAAGAACCAGACCAGCCCAAAGACTTTTCAGCTATTGAAGAACTGCTTTCCAGCAACTGGCGGGACATCTATGAAGCACTGGATGAACAGCACAGAAGGGCTTTCTGGCGGAAGTATATTGAATCAATTGAAATAGATTGGTCAATAGCTGGAAGGGGAAAAAAGAAGATTACCAAGGTTAATTTTTTTTAGGTGTTTATATAGTCCTCTTTCACCCTTTCCAACTGGCAAGGTCATGAAAGGACTACATAGAATAATATCTGTATTTTAGCTTGATTTTTTCCCACTGTAGGCCTAAAATAATTATACCAATTTTTAGGAGATAAAGAAAGGAATAAAGACATGATTGATTTTAAAAACGGTTTATTGTTTAAGCTTACGAAATCAAAAGCCCCAACACACGCAGCCACAATTCAGCCCATCCTGACACAGGGTGAAAACATTATTGCTGAATACACTGCAGTCCGTGACTTTGTAATTTTTACAGACAAAAGAATCATTGCAGTAAATGTTCAAGGACTGACTGGAAAGAAGAAGGATTTTACTTCACTGCCTTATTCTAAAATTCAGGCATTTTCCATTGAAACCGCTGGTTCTTTTGACCTTGATTCAGAACTTGAAATCTACTTCTCTGGTCTTGGCAAAGTGAAGTTTGAATTCGCTGGCACAAGTGACATTGTACAGATCGGCAAGATGATTTCTGAAAAGATTTTATAACCAATAAAAAAAATAGGCAGGGTTTCCCCTGCCTTTTGTATTGCCTTATTTGCCCTTTATTCCCGTTTGTACGGGCTTTTATTCAGGGCTTGTGGAATTGTTCCAGATGTTCAATCTGATGCTTTATTCCGTCAATTTTTTCTTCAAATAGTTCTTCTGCCTTTTCCAGTTCATAGGTGCGGCTGATGATATTGTTGTATTTGTCCTGTTTCTTTTCCAGCTGTTCCAGTCTGTATTCAATCAAGTTGACAAGTCTGTTGTTGTTGATCATACAAACAACAATGGCCGCTGCTGCTGAAATTCCTGCTGCTACAATTGTTTCCATTATGCCAGTTTTCCTTTCCCTATTATATTGATATTGCCATATATTCCTGTCCCTGTCACAGGCCGTATCAAATAGCACTGCGGCAGGTATGCTTGTGCAGTGTTTGCATCTGCTGAAAAAATCCATGCAATGGCTGCCAAACCATTTCTTGTTTGAAAGGTCATTTCCACTGCTGGTGCTTCTGTCATACTAAACGGATAAGCATAAGTAGTGGCTTCATAAATATTTGCACCCCTGTACCAGCCACCTAGTGCTGTTGAAATTGCATAGTTTGTCACAGGCACTTTTCCAAAGAATTCACAGGTGTTGTCAGAAAACTTTTTCCACTTCCAAATTCCCGTTGTGCCTGTTTGTATTACATACGGCTGAACCTTTTCCAGAACAGTCACCCTGTTGGCCACATTGTTTGCTGTGGTCTGTGCAGCTGTTGCTGTGGACTGGGCAGTTGTTGCCTTTGTGGCAGCATTATCAGCTGTTGTTTTGGCAGTGTTAGCTGCAGTTTGTGCTGTGCTTGCCGCAGTGCTGGCTGCAGTTGCTTTTGTTGCAGCATTATTTGCCGCTGTTGTGGCTGTGCTTGCTGCAGTTTTCGCTTCTGTTGCTGCTTTGCTGGCAGCATCGGCTATTGTAGCCGCAGTGTCCACTTTGGATGCCATGCCGTCAATACTTCCCGCCAGATTGCTGATTCTGTTTGAAAAGTTGTTGATGCTTTCCGCAGTATAACCAAGGCTGGCTGTCAGCCCTTGCCGTGTTCTTCCAACTTCAATCCTTGTTTCTGCAGGCTTTGAAAGGTCAATGGTCATCTTCCTGATCAGAAAAGTCTGTGGCTGTGTGAAATGTACATCACTGACCAGCTGCACCCATTGGCCAACTTGAAATGAATCCAAGTCAGGATTCTGCCCAGACAGGTCTGCTGCAGTGATTTCAATTTCATTGACAGCAGCAAAACTTTCTGCTAAGTAGTTCCTTGCTTCAGACAGCAGTGTTGAAACATTGGTGATATTCTCAAAGATAACCACCCTAAAAATGTTCCCGTATGCTGCCACTGCTTCTGGATTAGTTATATGAAAGAAATCCCCATTCACACTGGTGATGTTCAGCCTTCTTTCTGTGTCACCTATCTTTGCACCCAGCGGAATTATGCCTGAAAAAACTTCACTGCCCTTGGTATTCCGTTTGATGTCCAGAAGGTTTTTTCCCAGTCTGATCTGCTGGGCAGACACATTAGAAATATTCATGTCTGGTGCAATCAAGTCAAGGTACATGTCACCATATTCATGCCGTACCTGTAGAAAACCCCCAGAAGGTTCAACCATGTGCTGATTCAGCAGGTCAAAGCTGGTTGTGAAATTATAGTAGTCTATCACTTCAAATGGTGCATAGTCAGCCACTGTGACACTGCCCCTTTTAAACTGTTTTTCTTTTTCTACTTGTCCATTATGAAAGCCAAGCACAAAGTCAAGAAATCCACCAAAGCTGCCTGAATATTCATGTGGTTCAATGATGGAATCCAGCAGAAAGCCAAGTTCACCTTCACAGGTCACATGCTTTTCATTGTGGAATCCATATTCCAAATCAAGCACCCTGCCCCTGAATATGGTCAATTCATGCCGCTGCACTTCAACCATTGTTTTCAATGGCTGCACTTGCTGGTAGTATGGATGATTCTGATGTATGTTGAATTCCAAAAGCCCTGACTTTCCAAGTTCAAGGGTTAGCTTTGCTGCTGATACTCGCAGACCCTTTTGGTCATCATGCAACAGTTTCCCGTCTGCTAATACCTTATACATTTACAACCGCCCCTTTCTGTATCTGAAAGTGATGGTGCCATTGCCTTCAATATATATGCTGTTATTGCCTTCCCCCAGTTCTACTTCTGGAACTTGGAAGGTGCCAGCTGGATATACTTCATTGAAGCTGCCAAAATCAATTAAGAATTCAGCATTGGTTGTGATTGTAGGTACAACAGGCATTTGATCATTGACAAGTACAATGTTTGCATTGCTACTCACTGTCCTTGACACCACTGTTTCAGTCACCGCTTGCTTGTATGGCTGTGCATCCACTTCAATGACTATTTCACCCAAGTTCTTGCTGGACTTCCATTCATTCACTGTCACACGGCCATAGTAGAAAAAAGCAGGGTCATCATCCAGAATCACCTGCATTTTCTTGCCGTGGATTGCTGCTTGTACAACAGAAAAAAGTGCCATGAATCCATCAGGCACTATGTTTGTCTTTGAAAATTTGAAGGTCAGCTGTCGGTTTTCAAACATAACCCTACCGAAAAAATCAGTATAGTCCAGAACCCCGTCACTGCCTTCAATTTCAATTTCATACTTCTTTGGCTTTGGTGCCTTGATTTCCTTTTCAGAAAGAATCAGCCCCCATTCATAGAATGAATGAAGGCCGCCAAATAATACACCTTTCATTGCATTTCCTTTCCAAGGAAGTGCTGCAATTAAACTGTGATTTTCCTTAATTTACTGAATTGTAAACCACCCATTGATTCTTATTTCATAACCAGCTGCAATGGATTCCCTTGCCCTGATATATACACCTGAATCTGAATAGTTCACATAGGCATCAAATTCTTTCGATGCATAGCCTGAAACAGGCTGCATGTAGGATGGCTGGCAGCTTAATGTGCCGATTTTACAAACTGCCCCTGCTGCGGTTGTTCCTGTGGTCTTAACACCTACACGCATGAAGGCCAGCCCTAAATATGGATAGTATCTGACAAGTGGTGTGATCAGTTCCGTTGATGTTTCTGCATTGACAGTGAAAGTGTGGGTTGTCCATCTGTAGCTGTAGCCCGTGCCGCCATTTGCGGTTGAAAGCGGATTGGTCAGGGTTATGTTCCCATGAATCAGGGCATCACCTGCGACCTTTAACGGCCCCATGACACGCATGTCATCTGCCGCCATTATTGTGCCTACAATTTCATTTCCGCTAATAAGTTGTCTTGTCTTGAATGCTGTCAATTCATGGTCGAAAGACATAACGAAAGCAGGGACATCCCTTCCTTGTGAAGTGTCCTTGAAAACACCGTTGTCAACCGTAAAGTCTGGAACAACTATCCAATAATTATCATCATCAGGGAACCCCAAATATGCCTCTGAACCTAGTTCTTCACTCTGGATTTCAAACATTCCATAGCATTTTAGATGACCTGATACTGTAGATTCACCATAAATGTGCATATTTTCTGCTTCAATATACTGTGCAAATAAGTCAGCCAAGTCAATCTTTTCTGCCTTGATTGTTCCAGCTGCAATCTTGTCGCTAGTGATAGTACCAGCGGCAATTTTGTCAGCTGTGATAGCTTTTCCCTTAATTTTATCAGTTGTAACTGTACCAGCGGCAATGTTTTCTGCTGTCAATGTTCCAGTTGCAATCTTGTCACCAGTAATAGTGCCAGCGGCAATCTGTTCTGCTTTTACTGACCCAGTGTAAAGCTTTGCACCATCAATCAGGGTTTTGTCATTTTCATGGCACCAGTTCAGCAGTGTTTCATCTGTCAGTTCCAGCTTTTCCATGGCTTCCCTTGTGGCCTTGTCTACAGAAACAACCTTTTCTGAAATCACTTGCATGTTTTGATTCAAGAAATACTGTTCATCCTTCTGCATGTTAAGCAATGACTTTCTAGTTTCACCCACTGTGATTTTGGTGCCTTGTGGTTCCAGAAGTGGAATTTCCAATTCTGTCAACTTATACACCGCTGACAGATTGTGTGGCTTTGAATTCACCTTGACCTTCTTATAGATTCTGAATGACATGATTTGGCCATCAGTGTAGTGAAGGTCTGCCGCTGACAGTTCGATGGTGTTTGTCAGGAACATGGCTGTGTTTTCAAGGAAGTCCACACATTTTTTCTGAAGGTTTGCAGCATCAGTCACATCATCCCATGTAGTGTCACTGATTGGTGCATAAATCCAGCCGAACCTTTCCACACCGCTTTTGGAATACAGGGTGTCACCCTTTTTCACAATGTCTGCATTGATGTCCCCATCAGGAAGGCTTTCAATGGTCAGCAGTGTTTGTTCTTCCCCCACTTCTGACCCGTAAGGCACAGCAGCTGTGTAAGTGGCTGTTGCGGTTTCTTCCTGTAAAAAGTCAACAAGGTTTTCACCAAACACAATTTCTTGTGCATTGATTTCTTCAAAATCTTCCAAATAGTCAATGTAGTTGCCATCCGCTTCATATCTAATGCAAAGATAGCCACCAAGGGCTGATTCAAACAGCTTTGTTTTTACTGCTTCCCAGCCTGTTATATAACCAGATTCACTTGCCCTGTATATGTAATTGTTTGGGTCACTGACCGTAACCCTGCCCAGCTTGAACCGCTGGAACGGCTGCACCTGATTGTTGTGCTGTTCTATAATCCAGCCCAGCAGAAATTCAACCACATTCCCTGACTTTGCAGCTGCATTGTAGGCTGCATCATTTTGGAAATCTTCAGGGAAGGAAAATGGCTTGATTAAAGAATCATTGAAGTATGCCAGTACACCTTCAAGGTCAACCTTTTTCCCGTTGTTGAAATCCGTTGTGCTGTCGGTCATTCTTCCACGGAAAATGACCCCATAATCATCTGAAATTTCAAAGACAGATTTCAGCTTTTTCATGTCTTCATAGTGTGGATGGGTCTTATAGATTTTGAAAGACCCTTCCCCCACTGTATTAGTTCCCATCTTCACCCTTGGGCTGTCAACAATGTAGTCTTCATCCCTTAAGTCCAAAATGGGAAGCCCGTCACATGTTATTCTATACATTACAGCACCCCTTCCTGATACCTGATGCCAACACCGCCACTGCCTTGAACAGTCACTGTCTTTTCACCTTCTGTCAGCTGCAGGTCAAGCACCTTGGTTGTGCCTGCATTCAGTGTGTAGCTTCCTTCTTCAGTAGTGATGACTGTACCATCTTTCAAGCATGTGATTGTTGGCACCACTGTTTTTCTTGAATTTTTCAGTGTCAATGTCTGTGGGCTAATAGCCTGATATGGTTCATAAGCCGTCACTTTGTCACCGATTTCAATTTGAATGTCCGTATAGTCCACATAGTCACCCACAACAAGTTCATCAGTGCTGTCATAGTCCGCATAAAGCCATACAGCCAAGTATGTGCAGTCCCTTCTTCTTTTGGCTGTGATAACCCCTTGTGTTTCATTTTTAAACAGTGCTTCGGTAGAATAAACATTTCCCGTTGCATCAGTACACCCGATATACATTGCCCCCACATTGCCACCTGATTCAGTCTTTTTATATCTGATGGCAATCAATTTGTCTTCCACTGCTTCTATTGGTGCCACCAGAAATCTGACAAAGGCTCTATAGTTCCCGCTTCCCTTGCTTGTAACCTTCACACGGATTCCGTTTTCAATTACTTCATGGGTAGCCAAGGAACGGCTGTTCACAACAGGGTCTGCTGCATTGAATAAGTTCTTGCCACACATAGTTGCCGCATGAATTGTTTCCTGCTGTTTCAGCTTGTAAGGTCTAACAGTGGCCGAAATCACAATCTGGCCAATGCTTTTGTTTTGCAGATATTCATTCACTGTCAGTCTGCCATCCCAGTAGTAGTCAGCATCCCTGTCCAGTGTAATCTTGCACTTTTTCCCGTTCAGTGCATTGGAAACCTGTGTGACTTTTTCATCAAAAGACATGGTTTCTGTCGGGTCAATGGTAAAAGTGAATTTAAAGTCACGGTCTTGGAACTTGACTTCACCAAAAGCTTCAGTGAAGTCAAGGGAACCATTGCCGCCAGCTATATCCATGTAATTAGTTTTAGGCATGGCAGGTGCAGGTGTGAATGGTGCCATTATTAAATTGAAATCATTGTAAGAATGTAGTTCATTAAAATATACCCCGTTCATCATCTGCCCCTTTCTTGTCTTTCTTTTAATTTACCAAGTGCCTTGTCCATAGGTGATGCAATTTCACCCACCAGCACACCAGTGTCAAGCACAAGCTGACCACCCATATTGTTCAGCACCTGTGGGAAGTAGTCAGCCAGCATTTCAACAAGCTTCTGTAAGTAGAAGGCCATTGAAACATTCTGTGCTGCAACCGCTTCTGAAATCATCTGCATTAAAGTGTCCGTACCAGAAACAACTTCAGAACCTGCTTCACCGCCACCCATCAGCTGGCCTGTGGCCGCATTGTAACCAAAGATTGTCGGGCTGGTCATCACCATTGGATTGTCCATGGCTTTTGCATACCAGCTGATTCCAAGCTTTGGAATGCTACCCTTCAGCAGGTCACCCAGTTCCCAGCCAGAAGGTGTGATGCTAAAGTGTGGCAGCTTGATTTTCGGCAGTGACACGGAAAAATTGAAGAAGCCTTTGATTTTATCCACCATGCCCTTTACCTTATCCCTTGCAGATGCAATCTTGTTCACAATAGCATTATAGATATTACTGAAAGTGGATTTTACAGTTTCATAGACTGACTTCACAGGACTTGTGATATTTTCTTTCAGCTTGTTGAAGCCTGTCTTTGCGTAAGATTTCGCAGAATCCACCCTGCTTTTTACATTGCTGTAAATATAGCCAAAGTAGCTTTTTACATAGCTGTTGGCGGATTTCACAGCATTCAAAATGTTGTTTTTCGCTGTGTTGAATCCGTTTTTCACAGATTCTTTTGCTGATGTCACTTTGTTTTTTACATTATTGTAGATATAGCCAAAGTAACTCTTTACATAGCTGTATGCGGATTTCACAGGGGTCACAATGGCAGATTTCACTGCATTGAAGCCATTTTTTACAACTGTTTTGATGGTGTTCACCCTGTTCTTGATGTCATCAGCCATGAACTTGAAAAAGCTTTTTACCTCTGGCTTGATTGCATTTAACCCACTTTTCACCAGCTTGGCTATTGTTTCTGTGATCACCTTCACTGTTGATTGTGCAAAAGTTACCACAACAGTGACAGCTGCATCCAACAATTCTGGCAGAATGTCGATAATCATTGGCACCACCTGTTCTATCAGTGGTGGCACAGCAACCTTGATTAGTTGTGCAATGCCTTCCAGTGTGGTTTTGATTCTTGGAATCAGATTCTTGCCAACATCTGCAATGCTGCTGCCCAGATTGTTCACCAGTAGACCAATGTCTTGGTTTCCGTCAGCTATTCCAACAAGCAGGTTTTGCCATGCACCCTTCATGGCTGCAATTGAACCCTGAATTGTGTCGCTGGCTTCTTTTGCTGTAGTTCCCGTGATGCCCATTTCTTCTTGCATGGTATGAATAGCTTCAACCACATCTGCAAAGCTGTTGATTGACAAGTTTGCCATTTCACCATTGGCTGCTTTTACCCTGTTGGCATCTTTGATTAGCCTTTCCATTTCGCCTTTGGTACCGCCATAGCCAAGCTTCAAGTTGTCCAGCATGGTATAGTTCTGCTTCGCAAAGCCCTGATAAGCATTCTGGATGGATTCCATTGAAGACCCCATCTTGTTTGCATTGTCAGACATGTCAATGATGGCCATGTCAGCATAGTCAGCCGCAGCTGCCGTGTCATTTCCTAATGACTGCAGCAATGATGCTGAAAAACTTGTGACAGTTTCCATGTACTGATTAGCAGACAGCCCTGCAGTCTTATATGCATCAGCTGCATAGTCCTGCACTTTCTTGCTGCTTTCCTTGAATAAGGTGTCAACACCGCCAACCAACTGTTCATAGTCTGCATAGGCCGTGACT
>JAEIGA010009015.1_pt1 | contig 15098 bp, 10 predicted proteins | sample 9270691 | NCBI WGS metagenome assembly JAEIGA01 (sample SAMN17057246, study PRJNA624740) | gut metagenome | biome: biome; isolation source: fecal sample | host: Bos grunniens | place: China: Xizang | collected 2019
ACAGATTATAGGGTTATTTGCTTTAAGGCAGAGTTAATGCAACCCCTATGGATAAGGCAGATTCAATGCAACCAGGCAGAATGACAAAGTAAATGCGACTCCCCGCTTCGCGGGCAGTCGCATTTACTTTGTCTTGTCACCTATGTATATGCTTGGGTTGTGTGTTTGACACATTGCGATATAATAATGTATAATTTCCACGAGCTGGATATAAGGAGCGCGTAAAGTCCGGTCAAGTGACGTTTAATTAACGATTAACACTATCATCTAAGTGCGCGCAGGAGAAAGAAATGGGCATTAAGATACTTGGAACCGGCAGCTATTTGCCGCCTAAAGTTGTACATAATGATGAGATCGGCAAGTCGCTAGATACTAATGACGAGTGGATTTTTTCACATACAGGTATTCATTCTCGCCATGTAGCCGGTGACGGAGAGACTACTTCCACCATGGCCGCCAAGGCTGGAAAGCTTGCGCTTGAAGCAGCCAATGTTAAGCCTGAAGAGGTCGGTCTTGTCATTGTTGCCACTTCCACACCAGATTACAATCCATTCCCTTCGACCGCATGCGTAGTTCAAGGCATGCTTGGATGTGTCAATGCCGGCGCTTTCGACCTTCAGGCCGCGTGTGCAGGCTTTATTTACGCTCTTGAACAGGCTAGAGGTTTTGTAAACTTCTATCCTGATAAAAAAGCGCTTGTTATCGGTTCAGAAACGCTTACTCGCGTAGTCGACTGGTCTGATCGTTCGAGCTGCATTCTTTTTGGTGATGGAGCGGGCGCTTTGGTTCTCGGCAACGATGAGGCTCCTGGCGTGGCTTCCACCAAGACTACGGCCCACACGATTCTCGGCGCCGATGGCAACGGCTCTCACTTTATCATGCGTACCGGCGGAACACGCGATGCGTTGCCGTTTTCCGAAAATGGCGTGCCTATGAAGCCAGAAAGCGTTGAACGCCCAGAAATGACTCTTATGGGGCACGATGTTTTCATGTTTGCCGTTAAGACGCTTTCTAAGGTTGCTCGCGATCTTTGCGAAAGTCTCGGAACTTCGCCTGAAGAACTTGATCGCGTATTTGCCCATCAGGCAAATTCGCGCATCATTGAGGCTACAGCAAGACGTATGAAACTGCCGTTGTCGAAATTCTGGCTCAACCTCGAAACAACGGCCAATACATCGGCTGCGTCAGTTCCGATTTCACTTGATCAGGCGGTTAAAGCCGGAGAGTTGAAAGACGGTATGAAGATTATCATGGTAGGCTTCGGCGCTGGACTTACTTATGCCGGAACCTACTGCACATGGCCTAACCTCTAAATATCAACTTATGCCCGAACGACATCCCATTTTCAGCCGGAAGTTTTTTCTCGCTGGAAAGGGGTTGTCGTTTCGCACAAGCAAATATTTCGGCGAAGCGATGCTTGTAGGCGTCGTCACCGGGTTTGTCGTCGTTGCTTTCCGATACCTTATTGAGTTTGCGCATAAGTATTTAATGGACGGCATAGGCGGGCACGGAAGACTTTCGTTTTTAGAAAGCGGCCAACTTTTTTCAGGAATTTTTTCTCTCGAAAAACTTGCCGATCCCGGGCGTTATGTTATGATTGTTCTTCCGGCTTTAGGAGCCTTGGCCGGATATCTTCTTATCAAGCGCTTTTCATCCGTTGAACATGCAAGAGGAACGGATAGCGCAATTAGAGCCTATCATCACCGTGACGGATACATCACAGGCACGGTTATTCCGGTTAAATCCGTAGCTTCCGTTTTAACTGTCGGCGCCGGCGGTAGCGCGGGCTATGAAGGCCCCGTAACGCTTCTTGGAGCGGCCGTCGGCAGTGTTATTTCGCGTAAACTGAATCTTTCGGTCAGAGCTCGTCGAATTCTTATGGCGGCTGGCCTTTCAGCCGGTATCGCGGCGTTGTTTCAGTCCCCCTTGGCCGGGGCTCTCTTTGGTTTTGAGGTTTTCTATTCATCAAGCGACGTGGAATATGAAACGCTTCTTCCTTGCTTTATCGCCTCCGCACTTTCGTATACGATCTTCGCTTATTTTTTCGGCTGGGGCGCTCTTATGGAGATGCCGGTCGGCTGTGCCTATGATTCGGGCATCAGACTTTTGCCTTATTTTGTTCTGGCTTTGGCTGTTACGTTTGGTTCAAGGTTTTATATTCATTTCTTCAGAAAGGCCGAAATGCGCTTTGCGACAATGCGGCTTAAAAGATGGATGAAGGTCGCTTTGGGCGGTTTACTTACCGGTGTTTTCGGCTTTTTCTTCCCAGATATTCTCGGCCCCGGATATTCGATAATCCGCTCTGCATTTGCGTTGTGTACGGAGATGTCCGATTTTGATACGGCAGTGCTTGCGATCGGCTTTCTCGCTTTATTTTTTATAAAGGCGATGACAACGTCTTTTACCGTCGGTTCAGGCGGCTCTGGCGGGCTTTTCGCGCCAGCTCTTGTCTGCGGCGGGGCTCTTGGGGCTTCGGTGGGACTCTTCTTTGATCTTCTTTTGCCTTCATCGGTAGGAATAAATCCCGCCGCATTCGCTCTCGTGGGCATGGCCGGTTTCATTGCTTCTTCTATTCGCGTACCGCTGACGGCGATTGTTATGGTGGCCGAAATCTCCGGCAACCATAATCTTCTATTGCCTGCCATGTGGGTTTGCGGCATAAGTTTTTGGCTTAATAACGGGTGGTCGCTGTATCGCAGTCAAGTGCATTGCCGAGAGTCGTCGCCTGTGCACGAATGATCGTAGTAAGTGGTGAAAATGAATCAAATACCTTCTCCTGGTGATTTTATCCTTAAATGGAGGGGAGATACTCTTAAAGTAACTCTCACTCTCAAATGCCCGCGAAAGGGACGGGCCGTATTAAGAACGAACATCGGTCGTGCAGGAGTGCGCCGCCGCGAAATAATCGATGAGACCGAGCGCGGTCTTACGCCTTTGGCCAGAGCTTGGACTGATATACCTCTTGAAGAGATTCGTCCCGGCGTTTTCTGTTCTGAAATCCCGCTTAATGAAGTGGGCGTATTTTCTTTTAAGGCTTGTTTCTTTCCGGCCGGAAAAACTGTGCCTGAATGGCCCGAAGGCGCCAATACCCATGTTAAGGTTCAGGCCTCCGAGACGCGTCAAAACAATTCAATATACACTGTTTTCCCAAGACAGTTCGGCTCTTTTCGCGAAGTGGCAAGACGACTTGATCTTATAATGGGAGAGATGGGCTTTAGGATAATCCAAACTCTGCCGCCGTTTCCGGTGCCGACGACATATGCGGTCATGGGTGAATATGGCTGTCCTTTCGCCGCGCTCGATTTCATGAGCGTTGATCCGGCGATGGCCGAGTTTGACGAATATTCCACGCCTCTCGACCAGTTCCGTGAGTTGATCGATGCCGTGCATTCCCGCTTAGGGCTTTTCTTCGTTGATCTTCCGGCGAATCATACGGGTTGGGCTTCCACTCTTCAAACACATCACCCTGACTGGTTCAAAAGAGCTTCTGACGGACGCTTCATATCACCCGGCGCCTGGGGGGTTACATGGGCAGATCTTGTTGAGCTTGACTATTCCAACAGCGAGCTTAGAGCGTATATGGCCGAGGTCTTTCTCTTTTGGTGCAGAAATGGAGTGGATGGTTTCCGGTGTGATGCAGGCTACATGATACCTCTTAAGACGTGGGAATATATCGTTTCTCGCGTACGCTCGGAATTTCCCGCAACCGTATTTATGCTTGAAGGTCTTGGCGGCCTCATAGAGACGACGGACGCGCTTTTGGCTGAGGCTAATCTTGATTGGGCATATTCAGAGATATTTCAAACATACGACAGGGCCGCTTTCGAGTGGTATTTGCCAGGGGCGATAGAGCGCAGCGAAAAATACGGCACACTCGTTCATTTTGCAGAAACGCATGATAATGACCGACTTGCGAAAAAAGGCCATGTGTACGCCCGTTTGCGTGTGCAGCTGGCGGCTCTTCTCAGCTGGCAGGGTGCATGGGGCATAGCCAACGGTGTGGAATGGTTCGCCGATGAAAAAATAGATGTCCACGGCAAGAACAATCTCTCGTGGGGATCTAACGACAACATGGTTTCTCTTATCGGCAGGCTCAATAGAATTCTGTCGTCTCACAAATCGTTCAGTGCCGCCAATCATCTTGAGATCGTTACCGCAGGTGACGGAAATACCTTGGCTGTGGTGCGCGACGGGCTTTTGGTTGTTGCGAATCTCGATGTCAACAAGGGCGTTTACATACGCTGGAGAAAAGATAAATACGCTTTCGGCGTAAGTTATGATCTTATTACAGGGCGGCGGGTGGAAACAGCTGAAGGCCTTTGGCTTGAGCCCGGTGAGGTTATGTGCCTAAATCCGGATCCTGTTGATTTCGACGCTCCAAAGTTGGAGTTTATTGATCCTGATGCGGCGAACTTTGATAAGACTTGTCATTTCCATTGGGTATTCCCTCGTGATGTCAAGCGCGATGTCTGCGTACCGCAAGATCAATGGCTTGAACTTACAGCACCAAGTCATTTTCGCGTATCTTTAATAGATCCTGTAAGCGGGCGAACTCTTCGCGCGAGAAGAAGCATCGGCAACAGAGCCATTTTTCGTGTGCCGGAGTATCAGGGCGACGGAACATGCTGCCGTAAATTGATATTGTCGATGGTCGTATACGGAAAAGAGAATTTACGCACACAATCTTATCTTCTTGTGCCGCCTAAGGCGGGAGAAGCGCGCATGAAGAGCGAGCTGAACGGTTTTGAGGTCAGAGGTTCAGAGGAAATGCGCGCCATACTTTCAAATGGCAGCGGCGCATCTTCGCAAGTTCGCATAGGATGGGCCGTTATCGCCAGTCAATACGATGCGTTTCTTGCGGCCAACCCCAATCCTGACGTTCCCAGCGACAGGCTTAATCTCTGGGCGCGAACGCGCTGCTGGATTCAGCATGAAGGCTATACGCGCGAATTTGACTCTCGTTCGATAACGCGCTTTGAGGCCGATCCTGCGGGGCGCTTTGTCCGGTGGGAGTTCGAGGTGCCGTGCGGTATGGGCAAGAAGGCGGCTTTTGTTTTCACATTGGCGTTGGAAGAAGGCCGAAACAGGGCGCGTCTTGATGTAAAGCGCGTTAAGGCAAAAGAAGACGATGTTACAAGTAAGGTAAGACTCGTTTTTAGGCCTGATATTGAGTGGCGAAGTTTTCATTCAACGACAAAAGCCTATGAAGGCTCTGAAACGCTCTTTCCTTCGTCGGTGAAACCGTTTTCGTCCTCTTCATGTTCCGGTTACACATTTAGTCCGTACGATGGCGTTTTTTCCATGACCGTTAAAGGCGGACAGTATCATAATGAGCCGCAGTGGACATATAACGTTTCTCATAAGGAAGAGTTGGCGCGAGGACAGCAGGGCAGTGGAGATCTTTTTAGTCCTGGCTGGATCTCTGCGGATTTGAAAATCGCCTCCCGCGTGACAATCGATGGCTGCTTGGGGAGTGAAGAAAAGCTCGTTTCGTGGAAAGGGTGTAAGATATCACAACGCAACCACGACGGCCGGCTTGAAATTGAAAACGCAATGCGTGAGGCTTTGAATCTCTACATCGTAAAGCGCGACGATTTGAAGACGGTTATCGCAGGATATCCGTGGTTTCTTGACTGGGGAAGAGACACATTTATTTTCATGCGCGGTATGATAGCCGCCGGAATGATAAAAGAGAGCATTCAAATTCTAAAGGCGTTTGCTGCTTTTGAAGAAAACGGAACGTTGCCGAATATTATTTACGGCACGAAGGCTGGCAATAGAGACACGACCGACGCTCAGCTGTGGTTTATAAGATGTGTGCGTGAAATAGATGAAATGGGCTTGTTGGACGATGATTCTTTGAAGGAAACTTCGCGCAGAATTGTTGAGAATTATTTTGCCGGCACTCCAAACGGCATTCGCGTGGATAATGATTCTGCTCTCGTATGGAGTCCAAGTCATTTCACGTGGATGGATACAAACTATCCCGCATGTACTCCAAGAGAAGGTTATCCAGTGGAAATACAGGCTCTTTGGATATCGGCTTTAGATTATCTCGGTTACGATTCCCAGGCTTTGAAAGCCCGCGCATCGATAGAAAAATATTTCCGCTGGGAGCATGGTTATCGCGATTGTCTCAGTGCTGAAAGAGGAAAGAGCGCCGCCGAGGCGACTGCGGAAGATACGATAAGGCCAAATCAACTGTTTCTTATAACATTGGGGGTCGTTAAGGATAAAGAGATAATCAGAGCTACGGAAGAGCTTCTGGTTCCCGGCGGAATACGATCGTTGAATAGCGCTCATTCATTATATCGCGGCGTTTATGAGGGCGACGAAGACACATCCCGCAAGCCGTCTTACCATAACGGCACCGTATGGGCGTGGCCGTTTCCGTTATATGCGGAGGCTTTGGTCGAATCAGGACTTGCCGATAAGGATGTCGCGCTTTCGCTTCTTTCAAGCGCAGTTGATAATCTAAACAAAGGCTGTCTTTGCCATATAAGCGAAAATGCCGATGGTGACTCTCCGCATGCACAGAAAGGGTGTACGGCTCAGGCGTGGAGCGACAGCGAGTTTCTTAGAGTGTGGCTTAAGCTTACAAAAGATAAATCATTTAACTCAGTTGCAAGCAATCAGGCCTAAATGATAAAATATACGGCAAATTTTTCAATAAATAAATGACAAAAAAGAGGTAAAAAACAATGATAGGGTTGCTGATCAACGTTTTCGGAGGACTTGCCATATTTATTTACGGCATGAAATTGATGGGCGATGGCCTTGGGGTTGTTGCGGGAGAGAGAATGCGCTCTATTCTGCGGCTCTTTTCTGTTAATCGCTATGTAGGTGTAGTTTCAGGCGCCGTTGTAACGGCCGTCATGAACTCTTCAAGTGCTTCAACTGTAATGGTTATCGGCTTTATCAACGCGGGGCTGCTAACTCTTGTGCAGTCGTTAGGTATTATTTTCGGCGCTAACATCGGCTCTACGATGACAGGACAGTTGATCGCCTTTAAGATTGATAGCATAATAATGCCGGCCATTATAATTGGTCTTGTGCTACTTTTCATACCGAAAAGGTCCTGGAGCGGCTGGGGAATGACAATTCTCGGCTTTGGTTTTCTTTTTCTCGGCATGGGGATGATGGGCGGCGAGCTTAAAGGGCTTGTTGAAGTTCAGAAATTCCGCGACCTCTTCAGTCTGTTTCAGTGCAATCCCGATGAAAACGGTTTTCTTCCGATTGGGCAGCTCTTAGGAGCAATTGGAGTAGGTGTGCTTGTCACCTGCATTCTACAAAGTTCAGCGGCGTGTCTCGGCATCGTCTTAAGTATAGCTATGAGTGCGCCTGAACTTATGAATTTCTACACGGCGGTTCCGCTCGTTCTCGGCTCGAATATCGGAACGACGATCACGGCTCAGTTGGCCGCGATTACCGCTACTCGCCCCGCGAAGCAGGCGGCTTTGGCCCATACGCTTTTCAATGTGGCCGGCACTCTCATGATGATCGGCATTTTCTATATCGTTTGGGACGGGGAGTCTATTTTCTTTAAATTGGTTAAGTCGTTTTCTCCTTCCGCTAGCCTTCAGCGTCTAATCGCAAATGCGCATACAATTTTTAATGTGGTAACAACACTTGTCTTGTTGCCGTTTGTAAAGCCGCTCGCGGCATTGTGCGAAAAGCTTCTGCCTATTAAGGATGCAAAGGTCAAATATCGCCGTCTTGAGCCGATTTTGCTTGATACGCCCGAGGTCGCGCTTCAGCAGACGACGACAGTTTTAAGGAAAATGCTCGGCAAAGCATGGCGCTCGGTCAATTGCGCTTTCAAACTTTACGATAGAAACGATACTGAAAATCTGGAGTTTTCTCTTCGCCTTGACGAACTTGAGCTGGCGATTGATGAACGTCAGGCTGATATATCGTCTTATTTAGCTAGACTCATGGAAAAGCCGATTTCCCATTCTCAGGCGGAGCATATTCCGATGCTCCTTCATTGCGTGAACGATGCCGAGCGCATAGGAGATCACGCTTCAATCGTAAGGGAAATTCTTGAAACACTTCAAAAGGGCGAGAAAAAACTGAGTGCCCATGCAGATGAAGAGTATTGGCATCTTCTCAATCTTCTCACCAAGCAGGCCCAGAACACGCTTTCATTGCTTGCCGGAGCCGGGGATTATTTGCGCGAGCAGATTCTTTCAAAGAAAGATGAGATACTTGCCCTTGTCGTTAAATACGAAAGAGACCATCTTTACAGATTGCGCGAAAAGCGCTGCTCGGCGGAAGCGGGTGTAATTTATATCGAACTTCTCTCCGAAATCCGCAAGGTCTCAAGGCATTTGGCCAACATAGCCGAGCGCAGCAGCGCCTTCTACAATGAAAAATCATCCGTCGAAAAAGCGGCGGCGCATGGGGTTTAATGTGAAATCTTTTTTTCTATTGATTGTTTTCGCCGCGCTGTCGCCGACGTTTCTGTTTGGCTCCGAGTGGCGCAATCTCGATGATGAACATCGCTTAGGCGGGCGCAAGTGTTCGTCGGATTATCTCGTCGGAAAGGTGGTTCTGGTATGTTCCTGGTCATTGGCGGATAAAAACCTCGACGCCAAACTGACTCGGATGCAGGAGCTTTGGGAAAGTTTCAAATCAAAAAATTTCGTATTGCTGGGTTCCTGTAGATTAGAAAGCGAATCAGAGAGAGAGAAGGCCAAGAAAAAGATAAAATCTCTTAATCTTACTTTCCCTCAGTACGAGAGCGTCACAAACGAATCTCTCCCGCCCGTTGAAGTAAGACCGGAAATGGCCGTAATGGACGCTTTTGGCGAGCTGGTGTATTCGGGCAACAGCGATAGACGCGCCAGTGAGCTTTTCATTGAGAGGATTTCCTATTACGATACTCCCATCAATAAAGAAGAATTAAAAAGCGTCTTTGATTTTGAGTTTAACGAAAAGCCCGCTAGCGCTCTTATCCGTTTTGCGGCGGTTAAAAAAGATAAAATGTTTTCAAAAGATAAAGAACTTATCAAGGAGCTTGAAAAAAAAGCCGACGAATTGAAGAAAATCAAAAATATTCAGGAACTTGTAAGCCTTGTCACCGTCTCACTTAAGCATAAAGACTGTTCGTACAAGAATAAAATGGAATTGTCCCGCGCGAGCGGCAATATAGAAAGCGCCATCAAAAAATACAGTTATTTGAAAAACAGCGACAACAAGGAAGTTGCACGCGAAGCAAAAGGGGCTTTGGCTGATCTTAAATGGGCTTTAGTCAGAGTTAAGAAAAGATGAATAATATAACGGAGATTCTCGAGCGTAACGGCCGCGAATGGCCAAACGATGTGGCTCTTGTAGAGATTAACCCGCAGGAACTTGAAAACCGCCATACCACATGGCGTGAGTATTCTCTTATCGAGTCGTCGCCTGTAGATAAGTTCCGCAGTGAACTTTCATGGGCGCAGTTTGATGAAAAGGCCAACAGATTTGCAAATTTCCTTTTGTCCCGCGGTTATAAGAAAGGCGACAAGATAGCGATCCTTCTGATGAACTGCATAGAGTGGCTACCTATTTATTTCGGCATTCTTAAAGCCGGATGCATGGCTGTGCCTCTTAATTTCCGGTATACGGCCGAAGAGATCAGATATTGTCTTGAGCTAGCTGATGCCGACGCGCTTATTTTCGGGCCGGAGTTTACCGGCCGTGTAGAACAGGTGATCGACAGATTGCCGCGCATTAAAGATTGTGTTTATGTGGGGGATGACTGCCCGAGTTTCGCTGAAGCGTACAAGACCTTGGTCGCGGTCGCCAAAATTTCCAATCCCTGCATAAGGATGTATCCTGAAGATGATGCGGCGATCTACTTTTCTTCAGGAACGACTGGCTTCCCTAAAGCTATTGTTCTGCAGCACAAATGCCTTTTGCACAGCTGTGAAGTTGAAAGAGCGCATCACGGTCAGACTAAAGACGATGTCTTTCTTTGCATACCGCCTCTTTATCACACAGGCGCCAAAATGCATTGGTTCGGTTCGTTTCTCGTAGGCTCAAAGGCTGTCATCTTAAAAGGCGTGAAACCCGAATGGATTTTGCGGGCCGTCTCCGAAGAGCGTTGCACGATTGTCTGGCTGCTTGTTCCCTGGGCGCAGGATATTTTAGACGCGATCGATTCAAAGTCGGTGAACATTGAAGAGTATAAGCTTTCTCAATGGCGGCTTATGCATATCGGTGCCCAGCCCGTGCCTCCAAGCTTGATCAAGCGCTGGAAGAGCATCTTTCCTCATCACGATTACGATACAAATTACGGTCTTTCTGAATCGACTGGCCCCGGAGCTGTGCATCTTGGAGTTGAAAACATAGACCATGTCGGCGCTATCGGCGTTGCGGGCTATGGTTGGCAGACGAAGATTGTCGGCAAAGACGGGGTCACGCCGGTAGCGAGCGGCGAAGTCGGAGAGTTGGCGTTGAAAGGCGCGGGCGTTCTTAAGGAGTATTATAAAAATCCCGAGGCGACGGCGGAGATACTTAAAGAGGACGGTTGGCTTTTGACGGGCGATATGGCTGAGGAGCGAGACGGCTTTATCTACCTTGTCGATCGCGCCAAGGATGTAATTATTTCCGGTGGAGAAAATCTCTATCCGGTGCAGATTGAAGACTTTTTGCGCTCGCACAGAGCGATTAAAGACGTGGCGGTAATAGGACTTCCTGATGCTAGACTTGGGGAAATCGCGGCGGCGATTGTTTCGGTTAAAGACGGCATGACCCTTACAGAGAAGGAGCTTGAAACATATTGTCTGGACCTGCCTCGCTATAAGCGTCCGCGTAAAGTTATTTTCGCTGAAGTGCCCCGTAATCCTACAGGCAAGATTGAGAAGCCGAAATTGAGGCGCATGTACGGAGCGGATGGTCTAGTGGCGCAACAGAACGAGATCGGTTCTTAATAATATGAAGATTCTGCCTGCCGATGAAGAGGCGCTCGCTGCCGCCGCCAAGGTTTTAACGGAAGGGGCGGTAGCTGTAATACCCACAGATACCGTCTATGGACTTGCGGCGTTGCCGCAGTCAGAAGAAGCGCTTGAAAGGCTCTATTCAATTAAAGGGCGTGACAAGTCAAAGCCCATCGCGCTTTTGGTCAGCGACGCCGCGGCCGCAGAAAGGTTTATCGGTAGACAAGCGTCTTCTTTAGGCGCCAAGTATTGGCCTGGAGCTCTTACGCTTGTATCGGCGAATGAGGCGGTGCGTGTTCCTGCGCATGATTGGACAAGGCGGCTTATCGCTCTTTGCGGCGGAGCCCTGAGAGTTACAAGCGCTAACATCTCTGGCGGAAATGACGCCAAAGATGCGTTTGAGGCGCTTAAGGATGTGGGGCTTAAGGCCGATATAATTATTGATGGCGGGCCCTGTTTGGGCGGGCAGGCTTCAACGGTAGCGAAGTATGACGGCGGAAAACTTGAAATATTGCGTCGCGGGCCTGTTGAATTTTTAACTCTCGCCAGCGCAAGTCCCAGACGCTCAAAAATACTGAAAGATCTCGGAGTTGATTTTACCGTCGTTAAGACCGACGCTGAAGAGGTTTCTTTGCCCGATGACCCCGTACAAACGGTCAAAATCAACGCCTTAGCTAAGGGCGCTTCGCTTTCAGGTGTAAAAAAAGTTCTTTCGGCCGATACTATCGTCTGGTTTAACGGGCGGATATACGGAAAGCCCCGTGATTGTGCTGAGGCTAAAACTTTTCTCGAAGAACTTTCCGGAAATGTCCATACGGTTTTTACGGCTGTTGCGTATGACGGTGATGTAAAGGTATGCGAATCAAAGGTTAAGTTCAAAAACTTGACTGGCGAGAAAATCGATGAATATATAAAACGCGTAAATCCCTTAGACAGAGCGGGGGCGTACGATATAGACGAGTCGGGAGATTTTATTGTTGAAAGCTGGACGGGCAGCTACGAAAATATAATGGGGTTACCTAAGGAGCCTTTGTTTGATTGGGGGATAGTTAAAACGGAAGGGGTGGGGCGATGAAGCTTTATCTACGTTCTCTCAAGGTTGATTGCATTATCGGAGAGTTAGCGCATGAGCGCGTCAATAAACAGACGCTTGAAATCGATGTTGAGCTGGATATTCCCGATAAAGTCTCTGAAACGGATGATATATCCGATACGGTTGATTATGCACGTCTTGCCAAGGATATAACGGATTGCCTCGTTAAAGCAGAGTGCAGAATGATTGAGCGTGCAGCGCGAGTGGCCGCGGAAAAGTGCCTTGAAGATGAAAAAGTTTTTGCTGCATCCGTCACTGTCACCAAACGCGGTGCTATAGAGGGTCTTGGCGCCGCCTTGGCGCGGTGGGAGGCTCGCAAATGACGAGGGTCGGTTTTTTTGACTCTGGAATTGGCGGCACTTCCATTCTAAACGCTTTTAAAAGTCTCTGTCCTGAGGTTGACACCGTTTATATTGCCGACACCGAAAATTGCCCTTACGGAAACAAACCAAAAGAAAAAATCATAGAGCTTTCGCGGCGGAATGTGGAAAAGCTTCTCGAGAAGGGCTGTGATATTGTAGTTATCGCGTGTAATACGGCCACAGCGGCGGCCGTTGATGTGTTAAGAGAAGAATATCCCGATGTCGTTTTCGTCGGCATGGAGCCGGCTGTAAAGCCAGCCGCCCTAAATTCCAAAACAGGCATTATCGCCGTTCTCGCCACGCAAGGCACGTTTAACGGCCGGCTTTATCAAGAAACTTCCAAGCGCTTCGCAAAAGACATTACGCTTATAGCGACTGTAGCCGATGAATTTGTCGAACTCGTCGAGCGCGGAGAAACATCGGGAAAGAAAGTTGAAGAGATAGTTCGCCGCCGAGTAGAGCCCCTTGTCGCTTCCGGGGCCGATCATATAGTGCTTGGGTGTACGCATTTTCCTCATCTTAAAAAAGTAATTGAACAAGTTGTCGCTGGCAGAGCCGAAATCGTTGACCCGTCATATGCCGTAGCAAAACGGATAAAAGCGCTGATTGCAGATTTTCAGAAATGAAATCATAAAGCGTATAGAGTTAATGTTAGAATGTTAGAATGTTTGAATGAGGGTGTAGAGATTAGGTGAAGGTTTGAGGTGAAGGTGAAGAAGGGAGACTACGACTAATCACTAACAATGAACTTTAACACTGATAATTTAGGTCTGACCTGAATTATCACACAGACAGGATTATAGTTTGCGGAAAATTCTGAACATTGAAATCTCAAATTTGCTATAATTCATTTCGTGATAACGCAGCGAACATATTTTTGTAACAGGCTTCTGCGCAAGGGTAAGGATGTTCTGGCATGAATACAACATATACAGTAAAACATATACAGAAGGTTCCGACCTTTTTTGTCAATCTTGCATTTATATTTTTGGCTATTTTAGCTTTTACTGAATCTAAGGCAGGGATTTCTCAAGACGGTGATTCCATAGTTTTAGCTACAAGTGAACAGCAGAATGTGAAGCGATTGTTGGCCAGTATGCCACCAGCAATGTCAAACATATTGAATTCTTCGGGAAAGCTTTCCTTCGATAAAGAAGGACAAATTGTTCTTATGACAACGAATCTGCGCAATAAGATCAATATGTTCCTTTCTTTTGTGGAGAGGATGCCTGATGATGTTGCAATCCGTGAAATAGTAAGGATTTCATCGTTTTCCGAATATCTTCAAGAAGAAGTCCGTGGTATGGTGAATTTTGAGGGCAGGGCAATAGTTGATTATAGTGATGTTAACAGCTCTATTCGAAAGTGGATGGGAGCAGATGTATATGCGCGTTTGCATCGCAGACTTTCGACATGGCTATTGAGTAAAAATCGAGATTTGCGTGTAGAGTCGGTTCCTCTTCTAGTTCAAGGCCTCGGCGACGCTTCTTATAGTGAAAAGTTTCGCCGCCGTTACGATTATTTAAGGGATGCAGTCCCAGCATCATCAAATTTTGTAGAACGATTTGCGTATGCGCAGGGACTCGCTTATTTCCGAGATGGATATGGAACAGAGATGCTAATAGCCTCGGTTAATGACCCTGCCGTTCCTAATTCGCTGCGAGTTCGTGCAGCGAAATCACTGCTCTTTTTAGGGCGGATTGAGGATGTAATGAATTCTGAGTTGATGTCAGACACTTCGCTTGCTTCCGCGCTGGAAATATTTGATGAGATTCCGCCTGAAGCATGGAGGTTGCCCGCTATTTGTCGGCGGGCGTTTGGATGGATGCTTAAGGTTGGAAATAAAGAACGTTATACATTGGATGAGAGTGTTTTTATGTCGATATTGGTGTCAAAAAATTACCCTCGCCGTAATATTTTAAGAAACATTCTGGGCGAGGAGATTGTTAATAAATTGGGCATTATGGCAAAACATTTGGGTCGTATAGAAAGTAATATGCTGAATCAGGTTTGCGGAGATATGTTGTTTTTTGTTTATGAGCCAAAAGAAATTGATGAGTGGATGAAAATTGCTAGTCTGATGGTTGATGACTTTTCCTTAGCTCAATTATTTTTCGAAATGTATACTTATAATTCCAAGGAAGATTTGATACGGCATAGAGAAAAACTGTTGTGCTTTTTAAAAGGGCGTAATAAGACTGTGAGAGGTAAGGCTTTGATACTAATAGAAAAGTCGTTTGGGATGGTGTATGAACGAATTGGAACTGAGAATGTTTTTGCTCGTCGGGTCGCGGAAATAAAAAAGCGAATGGGGTGTGATTAATGAGAAAAATAGTTTTATGTAAGTTTTTAATATTTGTCTTGGGTTAAAAGGGTCGGATCCTTCTGTATAAGTTTTGCTGTATATGCTTGACTGTTGGCTGTGGGATGTGATAGACTGCATGCCGTTATGAGGAAGACAAGACTCGATGAGGGACCTTTTTATTGGTGAAAATAAGCGACAAGATAATTAAAAGAGTTAAAGAAGATTGGAAAGTACAAACTTTTCAATATGATTATCTCTCCCATCTGAAGAAAAAATTTGTAGTAGGACATCTTTCCTTTTATTTTCTTACATGGGTTTTGATGGGATTATTACAGAAGGATTTCTTTTTATTTCTTCAAATTCCATGTATGGCATCGTGGAATTATTTTGTCTTTTTTGATAAAAAATACCGTGCA
>JAEIGA010009016.1_pt1 | contig 15096 bp, 14 predicted proteins | sample 9270691 | NCBI WGS metagenome assembly JAEIGA01 (sample SAMN17057246, study PRJNA624740) | gut metagenome | biome: biome; isolation source: fecal sample | host: Bos grunniens | place: China: Xizang | collected 2019
ATAGCACAAAGTATTAGTTCTATTCCTGTTACTAAATAGACTTTACGTGTATTTTTACTTATGCTATAATGAAAACGTGGTGATTAAAATGGCAAAAAGTAAAAATACAAAAAAGAATATTAAGAAAAGTGTTGATAAAAAAATTGATTCTATGGAAACAAGTGTTTCAAAAGAATTGTTAAAAGTATTACGAGTAATATTTGCAGTTATAGTAGTACTTGGAGCATTTTATTTATTAACAGTTGCTATACTTGGTAATGGTGATACTAAAGATGAAGTAAAAGAAGCAACTATTCAGTATGAAGAAATCTTAGCTGGTTCTAGTTTTGATATGAAAGAAGATAAATATGTTGTTTGTTATTTTGACTATTCAGATGAAGAATTAGGAGAATTAACATCCGTATTATCTAATTATTCATATAATGGAAAATATAGATTATATACAGTTAATATGAATAATGGATTTAATAAGAAGTTTGCCTCTGATGATAAGTCAAATAAGAATCCTGAGAGTGCTTCTGAACTTTTAATTAATGGACCAACATTAATTAAATTTGCAGATGGAAAAGTAGAACAATACTATGAAGGTGTTGAAGCTATTACTGGTTATTTAAAATAAGACAATTTATTGTCTTTTTTTATTTTATAAGAAGATTTTGTTCTAAATGTTTTGATAGTATGATATTATTATTAGTAGATAAGAAAGGATGGTTATCTTATGAAAAAGGAAACTAAGATTAAGAAATCAGAGAATAAACCTTTCGCGAAGAAGAAAGTGATTAAACACGAAAAAATAGAAGTAGAAGATGAAAATGTTCGTGAAATAGTAGTTGAGAGGGATAATGGATTCAATACAGTTGAAGTAATTGTTATTATTTTGATATCTATTTTATTTGGACTTGTTATTGGATATATTTTAAGTTCTACTAGAACATTTGGTTCTAAAGTATCTGATGAGGCAAGTGAAATTGTTACTACTTATGATACTATTTTAAAAAATTATTATAATGAGATTGAACCGTCTGAACTTGCTGATGCTGCTATTGCTGGTATGATTGGTATTTTGGATGATCCATATTCAATATATATGAATAGTGGAGACACTGAGTCATTCTTAGAAAGCGTTAATGGTTCGTTTGTCGGTATTGGTATAAACGTTGAATGGAATAATGGTAGATTTAGAATTATAAGTGTATTTGAAGATTCACCTGCAAGTAAAGCAGGATTAAAAGTAGAGGACATTATTATTAAAGTTGATGATAAAAATGTTGAAGGTTTAACTTTAGACGAAATGTCTAATTTGATTAAAGGTAAATCAGGTTCTAAGGTAAGTTTAACTGTACTTAGAGGTGAAGAAGAAGTTACTGTTATTGCTAAAAGAGGAGTTGTGGAAATTCCATCTGTTTCAAGTGATATATTAGAAGAGAGTATTGGATATATTAAAATTGATAGTTTTTCAGCAACGACAAGTGATCAATTTAGTAAGAAACTAAAGAGTATGGAAGAGAGAAATATTAGTTCATTAGTAATTGATGTAAGAGATAATCCTGGAGGAAAACTTGGTCAGGTTAATAAAATATTAGAGAAGTTCTTCAGTAAGAAGACAGTACTATATCAAATTGTCACTAAAGATAAAACAACAAAAGTATACGATGATACTTCAGATAATAGAGATTATCCTGTAGTGGTATTAGTTAATAATGGAAGTGCTTCAGCGGCAGAAATATTAGCTGCAAGTTTCCAAGATAATTATAAAGATGTTACTATCGTAGGTACTGTTTCTTATGGAAAGGGTACTATACAGAAAGCTATAGAGTTATCTAGTGGTGCAAGTATAAAATATACTACTCAGAAATGGTTAACTCCTAAAGGAAAATGGATTAATGAAAAAGGTGTTATTCCGGATGAAATTATAGAACAAGGTGATAAGTATGGTGCAAATCCTACTTATGCTAATGATGTTCAATTACAAAAAGCTGTTGAAATATTAAAAAAATAAAGAGTCTATGACTCTTTTTTTATTTGTGTTGAATTAATTATTAGTTGGTAATTTTTTCTGTTTGGTGAGCATGTTGTTAATACTAATTGATTTTTAGATGTTTTTTCTACATTTATGTTACCTGTTTTAGGTATTTCCCAAATGTTTTCTATTATATATGAGTATGTTTCGTTTTTATAATTTAATGTTATTGTATCTTGTAAGTTTAATTTATCTAAATTTTTAAAGAATGCTATTTTTCCTGTTCCAGAGTGAGCGGCTAGGAAAATAATAGAATTGTCCTTTGAAGGTTCATTTGATATATAGAGAATAGAAACGTTTTTCTCTATGGTATTGTTGTGATCTCCAATAGGATATAAATCTTGTTTTAACGAAATGTTTGGTATTATTAATGAGCCAATTTTATTTGTATTATTCTCCTTTATATTTTTTATTGTATTTTTTGATTCTTGTTTGTTTTCGGTTTTATTGTGAACTACTATTTGTTCTTTGGCAACAACTTTGTTAGTGGTTATTTCTTCTTTTATTTCATTCGTTGTGTATATATTTTTACATGTTAATAAATAGAATAATAGTAGTAGTGTAGTAGAAATGATTTTTCTAAACATAATATTTCCTTTATGTATTTTAGTAACTTTTCTAGAAATGATTCACTATGTGTATTTGGAACTTCTATTTTATAGTTTTTGTAATTTTTTATTATTTCAATGTCAGATGTTATTTCTATATAATCTTTTTCTATTTTCTGATAACCTTCTGTTGTTGTTAGTTGTTCTATATAGTAATTTCCATATGGAAGTGTTATTTCTGCGATTCCTTCTTGATTGGTAGTAATGGTTTTTATTAAAGTGTTTTTATCATCATATATATTAAAACTTATATTAGGTTCTTTTTGGAAATTTTCATTAGTTCCATATTCTTTATGTATAATTAGTTTTCCTTTTATTACTTCGTTTTCTATTGTTACATTTTGATTTGGTTGAGATTCTGATATGGTGAAACTATGTTTTTTAGTATTTAGTTTATATCCTGTACTGGCTTTTGTTTCTATAATGTAATATGAGTGAAAAGGTAAGTTTTTAATTTTAGCTGTACCATTCTCATCTAATTCTATATCTTGAACAAAGACATTTTCTTTTGTATATAATTGAAATTTTGCATCATTTAATGTTCCTTTTCCTTGTGGATTATTTGTTTTAGTATCTTTATCTATTTTATTTATAGTTAATGATGTTTCGATTACATTTACTGTAAATTTGTTTGTTTTAGTTGGGACGTCGCCTATATCCATTACATCTTGTCCTGTATTTGATTGATAGAAAAAAACAGGTTTGTTGTAGTCATTTGTTTTTCTTTCAATTGTAAATGTATATGTTCCTTTTGATAGTTTTACAGTTTCTGCCATATTCATTATTTTGTTTATGTTTAATCTATTATCAGTTGATGTGTAATTAGATATTACTGTGTTAAAATCATGTTGTTGAAATGTTGTATTTTCTACAATTGTGTAGGTTTTATTGTTTAGAAATGTGTCTGTTCTAAAGTTTTTTATAAGTTGATTTATTTCATTTTTTTCTGAAGTTAACATTTGTTCTGCTGGTCCATTCTTAACTGAAGAAAAGTAATATTTTGCATTCGGTTCTATTGTTTCCCAAATCATCATTTGTGTTATAGCATACCATTTTGGGTCTGTGTGATTTTGATATCCATATCCATAATAAGCAATTAGGGAAATAAGTTGTTTTTTTGATTCTGTTAGTGTTGTATGATTTGTTGATGGACTATATATTGTATTTTCATCGAAGTATACAAAGGGTTCTAGGCAATAGGCGATATTGTTTGTTGATGACTCTCTTATAAATCTAGCTTGATTGTAATAGATTAAGCCATCGCTTGGATTTTTCTTATTCATCCAGATGTTAGGGATATATTCTCCTTCATAGAATTTTGTTTCTGCATATGCGTTTTGAATTTTGCATGCAGAAAATAGTAAAAATGTGATTAAGAAAATTATTAATTTTTTCATAGTATTCCTCCTTTTTTTCTTAATGGTTTCGATAATAACAATTGATTGTTTATTTTGCAAATCGATAATTTAAGAAATTAATTGAGATTTACTTGTGGATAAAAGTTTTTCTTCTAGATGTTTTTATGTTTTTGGTATTTATATTTACTTGAAAAAACAAGTTTAACAGTTTTGTGATATAATATGTTGAGAGGTGATTTAGATGAAAGATATTGAAATCGCGAGAAGTATTAAGAAGTTAAATATTAAAGAAGTTGCTAAAAAAGTTGGACTAAGTGAAGATAACCTAATTTTATATGGTGATGATAAAGCAAAAATAAAAAATGTACCTTGTGGAAAAAAAGGTAAATTAGTTTTGGTTACTGCAATTAGTCCTACTCCTTATGGAGAAGGGAAGACAACTGTGTCGATTGGAATAGTCGATGCTCTTAGAAAAATGAATATCAATGCTGTGGGTGTATTAAGAGAGCCATCTATGGGACCTGTTTTTGGTATGAAGGGTGGAGCTACTGGTGGTGGATATAGTCAAGTGGTCCCTATGGAAGATATAAATCTTCATTTTACTGGGGATTTTCATGCGATTACTTCAGCTAATAACTTGCTATGCGCGGCAGTAGATAATCATATTTATTTTGGTAATAGTTTAGATATTCAGAAGGTATCTTTTGGAAGATGTTTGGATGTTAATGATAGGAGTTTACGTAGTGTTATTGCAGGTGGTAGAGAAGATGTGTTTTCTATTACAGCAGCAAGTGAAATTATGGCGTTATTTTGTCTTGCTACGTCACTTGATGATTTAAAAGAAAAATTAGGTAATATTGTAGTTGGGTTTAATAGTAAAGATGAAGAAATTTATGCTAAAGATTTAAAAGTTGAAGGGGCAATGGTTTCGTTATTAAAAGATGCATTTTTACCTAACTTAGTTCAAACATTAGAGGGGAATCCTGTAATTATTCATGGTGGTCCATTTGCAAATATTGCTCATGGATGTAATAGTATTGTTGCTTCTAATTATGGTTTGAGTTTAGGAGATTATGTAATTACCGAGGCTGGCTTTGGAGCTGATTTAGGTGCGGAGAAATTCTTTGATATAAAGTGTAGAAAAGCTGGTTTTTCTCCTGATGCGGTTGTTTTAGTAGCTACTATTAAAGCTCTTAAGTATCATGGGGGAGTAAAAAAAGATGATATTTATTTAGAAAATAACGATGCTTTAACTAGTGGTCTTTCTAATTTGGTTAGACATATTGAGAATATGAAGAAGTATGTTGATAACGTAGTAGTATGTTTAAATAGATATGATACTGATTTAGCTAGTGAAATTGAACTTGTAAGTAAGTGTTGTTTAGACAATAATGTTTTATTTGCGGAGAGTAATGCATATGCACAAGGTGGAGAAGGTGCAATACCTGTTGCAGAAAAAGTATTAGAGGTTTGTGAAAATAATAGTAATTTTAGACTTTTATATAATGATGATGTTTCTATTATTGATAAGATTAATACTGTTTCTAAGGAAATTTATAGAGCAAGTTCAGTAAAATTTTCTAATGATGCTTTAGAAAAAATTGAGTTATTTGAGAAAAAGGGACTTGGAAACCTCCCAATTTGTGTTGCTAAGACACAATATTCATTCTCTGATAATGCAAAATTAGTAGGGGCTCCAAAAGATTTTGAAATTTATGTAAGAGATGTTAGACTTTATAATGGTGCTGGTTTTATTACTGTATTACTTGGAGATATTATGACTATGCCAGGATTATCTAGAAATCCTAATTATGAAATTATAGATGTAGTTGATGGTAATATTATTGGACTAAATTAAAAAATCCACAATTCTGTGGATTTTTTTATTTGTTTTTTTGTTCCTTTGAGATTATATCTATAAGCTCTTTTTCTGATCTTATGTCTGATTGATATGGATATGTTTTTCCAACTTCGATAAATTTCTTTTTTAAGTTTTGGGCTTTATCTAAATCATTATCTACTATTAATGCGTAGGCATATTTTGTTCTTAGTATACTTGGAAAGTTTTTCATTGATTCCATAAAGTTCTTAAGCTCTTGTGTCATAAGTTTTTTAGCAGATTGTTTATTGTCATTTAATAATTCACAGTAGATTCTATCACATACTAATAAGTTTCTATGAACTCCAATTATTGATGTTTTAGCACGTAGAATTTGTTTCATTTTTTCATTAGCTTCATCAAAATAATGTTGGTCCATTAATCTATTACAAGTAAATACAGCGATAGATGCGATTAAACTATTTTTCATTTCAATTGGCTTTGGAATATAGAACCAATCATCAGGCATATTTTTAAGTCTTGTACCTTTAGAGATTAGTTCATTTATTTTTAGTTGTGTCCAGAATGCCTGTTGGGCATTTGGATTTAATGAAAGGGATAGTGCGTTGTATCCATCATTATCAATTGTTCCTGTTTTCATTGGTATTGCATTTAATGCTGCAAAATAAATTCCATATGCAATTGATAATTCAAGTACTACTGATATAAATTCATTATCTTTTACGAATAAATAAATTATAAATAATATGATACATGAGATTACATTAAGAAGCGCTCCACCAAGATTATATAATATAACTGGCATTTTACCATCTTTTAAATCTGGTGGTGTCATTAAACATTGACCGGCAGTTCCTGCGATAGTTAATTTTTTAAATTTTAATTTACCACCTGTTTTTACTAACATTATATTTCCAATTCTAAATGATGAAAATTTGTATCCTGATAATAAACCAAATATTAAGTGACCTAGTTCATGGATAATAATTTGAAAGTACATTGTAATATATATACTAATAAATATTAAAATTAGTAATATCAATTCTTGTTCTTCTGGGATTGATTTTATATGATTTTCAAATGTTAATATAAGTATTAAGGTAAATAGAATAGTTAGTATGATATTAACAATTAAACCAAATATTTCGACTTTTTTCTTTTTCATATTATTACCTCACTTTATGTAAACATTATAACATAAAAAAAACACTAGATAAACTAGTGCTTTTCTTATTTTAAATATGTATCTAAAGATTTAGGACGATACATTAATTCATCCATATCACATGTTGGGATGAAACCTGGTTTAGCATTGATTACATCTGGCAATCTATTAACAATAGTTGCGCATGTTAATTCTACTGTTGCAGGTCTATTTACTGTAATTGTAGTATCTGGTTCTCCCATAACTGTCCATTCGTTTTTATCGAATTCGTCTGGTCCATATACTTTACCAATACATTCAGATTCAATTATAATTCCTTCAGCAGTTTCAGTTGTTACAATAGCGCTCATTCCAGTGGCGTCACCTTGTTTAACTGTCATATTTAGTGTTGATGATGCAATATCTTCTTTATATGTAGTAGGAACGCATTGTTGTGTTTGATTAGTAACTGTTAATCCTAATTTTCTAGCTAACCATCCATTTACGTTCCACATGTAAGATGGAGAGTAAGTTCCACTTTGGATTAAGTTGTCTAATTCTTCTTTGCTCATTCTATCAACACTTGCGATTTTTTCATCAAATTCTTCTAGTGTTAATCCTGAACCGTGTGCTTCTGCTAAAGCAATTCCATAGTCTTCTACATTGTAAGAAGAACTTCCTTTGATTTTTGTAATGTTATGAGTTGAACCTGCGATTGCGCTAATTAATTCTCCCCAATATATATCTTGGTATCCTGATCCTGTAATTGTACAGTTGTTTTGGATTGCTAGTTCATTAATTTTGTTAGATAGAGTAGGGTTTGAATTATATGAGAAGAATGCTTCTTCACATGTTGTAATTGCGTTTATACCTAATCTAGCGCATAACATTAATGGGCTTTCTAAGTCACTTAATAATGACATTGTTGTAACTATACAAATATCTGGTTTTACTTCATTTAGTAATGCTTCTGCATTTTCTGCAGATGTAACTTTAACTCCTTTTGGTTCACATCCAATGATTTCCCCAATATCTTTACCGATAACTGCAGGGTTTACATCGATTGCTCCTACAATTTCAGCTCCTTTTTCGTATACATAACGCATTGTGTATACTGACATTTTTCCAGTACCATATTGTACTACTCTTATTTTTGACATATAGTATCCTCCTTATTTTTATAATATACTATTTATCTTTTTTTATTATCTCTAATAAAAAACAAAAAGAGACAAAGTCCCTTTTTTACGAAGTTGATTCTGGTGTTTCAGGCACAGTAGGTGTAGTTGGGACAGTAGGTGTAGTATTATTGTTTTCTTCTGTACTTGGTGTATCTGGAGTATTTGGTGTAATTATTGTAGGTTGTTTTTCATAAATCCATATTTTTCCAGTATACATACGATTATTGTATGTAACTGTATATTGATATTCCCCAGGTTTTGCTGTATTTACATCTTTTAAATTAATTATAATGTTATTTCTTACTTCATCAGTTAATGTTTCCACGATATAAGCTGATACATTAGTTGATAATGCAGCTCCTTTTTCTAAACTTAAATTTTTTAAAGTTAGTTCTACTTGTGGTAATGGTTTGTCTTTAATTATAAAAGTACCATTATATTTTTTCTTTTTATATGAAACAGTATATGTATATGTTCCTGCTTGATTTATATTTACAACTGAAGTATCAAGTTTTAGTGCTTTTAGGACACTTTCTTCAATTTGATCAACATTTTCAATATAGTCTTTAATATTTAAGCTAATTGGATTATTTATTTCTAATTCAATTTGTTTAAGTTTTATTTCGTTTGTTTTAGAGTGGCTAACTTTTTGCTCTGTAACTGCAACTGTATAGTTACGTTTTACTATTGTGTCATTTGTATTTGTACTCATTACAAGTCCGCTTCCAATTAGGAAAAGTCCACAACATGCTATTGTGATTGATAAAAATCTGCTTTCTTTTTTTGTGATTGATTTCCCCATGACACACACTCCTTATCTTTATATTGATTATAGTATATTTTTCAAGGGTTAACAAGAATATTTAATTTTTTTTTATTGAAAAATGTATAGTAGTGACATATAATTTAGATAGAGGTGAGTTTAATGACATTTGTTTGGACGATTGCATTTTTAGGACTTTTACTAATTGAATTTTTGACTGTAGGCCTTGTGTGTATTTGGTTTGCGCTGGGTGCACTAGGAGCATTAATTACATCATTTATTACTGAATCAGTATTGGTACAAACGATAGTATGTGTTTTAGTGTCAATTATTTCGTTAATTGTTTCAAAACCATTAGTTAAGAAGTTCAAAGTAAATAAATTTGAACCAACTAATACTGATAGGGTTATTGGTAAGAAAGCAAAAGTTACAAAAGAAATTAGCTCTGATGAGTATGGAGAAGTTGTGATTTTTGGAACTTATTGGTTAGCTACGAGCGATAAAAAGCAAAAAGTAGGTACTGAAGTTGTTGTTGAACGAATTGATGGTAATAAACTTATCGTTAAGAAAGTAGAAGGAGAAGAATAATTATGGAGTTTGTATTATTTATTATTATTGCGCTTATTGTAATTTTTGCATCAGGAGTTAAAATTGTATCTCAATCAAAAGCTCAAGTTATTGAAAGATTAGGAGCATATCATAGAATTAATCATACTGGTTTAAAATATGTTGTTCCATTTTTTGAAAGAGTTTCAAATACTGTTAGTTTAAAGGAAATTGTTAAGGACTTTGCTCCACAACCAGTTATTACAAAAGATAATGTTACTATGCAAATAGATACTGTAGTATATTTCCATATTACAGATCCAAAGTTATACACATATGGTGTTGAAAATCCTGTTAGTGCAATTGAAAATTTAACAGCAACAACATTACGTAATATTATTGGTGAGCTTGAATTAGATGAAACTTTAACATCTCGTGATGTAATTAATGTTAAGATGCGTTCTATTCTTGATGTTGCAACAGATCCATGGGGAATTAAAGTTACTCGTGTAGAGGTTAAAAATATTATTCCACCAAGAGATATTCAAGAAGCGATGGAAAAACAAATGCGTGCTGAACGTGAAAGACGTGAAGCTATTCTTAAGGCTGAAGGAGAAAAGAAAGCTGCTATCTTACTTGCTGAAGGAGAAAAAGAAAGTGCTATTTTAAGAGCTGATGCTAAGCGTGAATCTCAAATTAGAGAGGCAGAAGGTGAAGCTGAGGCAATTATTAAAATTCAAGAAGCTACTGCTCAAGGTTTAAAATTATTAAAGGATGTTCATATGGACGAAGCATTATTAAAATATAGAAGTTATGAAGCTATGGCTCAAGTAGCTAATGGTAATGCTACTAAAATTATTGTTCCAAGTGAATTACAAAACTTTGCAACTGCAGGAATGGTATTTAGTGAAGTTATGGATAAGAAACCATTACCTCCTAAACCAGAAGCTTTAAAACATAGAGTTCCAGAATTAATTGATGAACCACTAGTTAAGTAATAAAAAACACCACTTATGTGGTGCTTTTTTTTATATGTTTAAATATATTATTATGTTTAGTATTAGTGAAATAGGTACTAATATTAAGAATTTAAATTTCTTTGTTTTGTGATGGAATAAATACATTCCAATTAGTGTTCCAATACTTCCGCCTAAGAATGATAAGCCTAGAAGTGTAAATTCACTTATACGTTGCTTTTTAGAAATAGCTAGTTTTTTATCAATTCCCATTAATATAAAAACTAAAAAATTTATAAGTATAATTACTAAATTAATTGTTTTCATTTAACTTTTTTCCTTGATATGAATTACGTCTTACCATTTCTTTATCGATGTCGTTTAGTACACAGAATTTCTTTGTTAACCAAGTTGGTTCTACTAAGTCATCTATTTTAGGGTCTCCTGTAATTCGGTGGATTACTATTTCTGGTCTTAATAATTCTAATTGATCGATAACTATATCTACATATTCTTCTTTCGTAAGTATGTGGAAATTATCTTTCTTATATAGATATTCAAGTGGTGTATCTTTTAATATACTAAGCATATGAATTTTTATTCCTTGAATATCTAAGTTATTAAGATATTTTACAGTATTAAGCATATCTTCTTTTGATTCATATGGTAAACCATTAATTATATGAACAATTACGTCAATATTTCTTTTTCTTAATTTTATAACCATTTCTTCAAAACATTCTAATGAATGACATCTATTAATAAGTTTTGTAGTTTTTGGATTTGTTGTTTGCAGACCTAGTTCAATAGTTAGATAAGTTTTTTTATTTAATTCTTCTAAATAATCAAGACATTCATCTGTAATTGAATCTGGTCTTGTGGAAATATTTATTCCTATTACATCTTTTTGTGCTAAAACTTTATTATGAAGTTTTCTTAATGTTTCAACAGGCGCATATGTGTTTGTTCTTGCTTGGAAGTATCCAATGTATTTTGCTTTTGGCCATTTTTTTAACATTGTTTCTTTTACTTCGATGAATTGTTTTTCAATTGCTTCTTCTTTGTTTCCTGCAAATTCTCCGCTACCTGTTTTAGAACAATAGATACATCCTCCGTATCCAACTGTTCCATCTATATTTGGACAAGAAAAGTTAGCATTTAAACTAACTTTGAATATTTTTTCGTTGAATCTATTTTTATAATAATAATCTAATGTATGATATCTTTTATTTGTTGATGAGTATTTGAAATTATTTTCCATTCTATGCCTCACAAATAGTATATAGGTATATGGCTTTTAAAGTATCTATTGGATTTAATAGGGCTTGTTTTCTTAATTCCATATATTCTGCATCTTTGATTAATTTATATAATTCAACTTCTTTTTTTCCACAAGGTTCTTGTCTTTCTACTTCTTCTTTTAAATAGTTTCTAAGTTTTATTTGTAGTAATTTATTAAAACTATGATGAGTATATACTCTTGTTTCGTCCATTTTAAATGATTTAGCAAGAGACTCCATTACTTTTAGTAATAGTTTTCCTATTAATTCATCTCTTGTTTCGTCTTCTATATTTATATCTATATTTATCAATTCTTCAAAGCTTTTAATAGCTTTTTTGTATTTTAAAATTTTATTTATAATATGAAGATATGTTTCTTGGTATAATACTCTGTTTTTATCTAGTTGATTTCTTCTAAAAGTATATTTGTTACCTTCAAATTTACCAAATGTTTTCATGGTGTCATTATATCCTAACTTCATATTTTTTTCTGTTCCTTGAGCATAGAAGTTAAGGAAGTTAGTTAGTTTGTTTCTTGGTTTAATATATGTAATTTTAACTTTACTTTTAGGTTGTTTTTTTATACCTGGAGCATTTAAGTCAACAGCTATTATATCAGTGGCTCCCATATCTATAGCAAGATTGATAGGAAGGTTATCATGGTATCCACCATCAATATGTTTTTCTCCTTCAATATCTTTTTTCTTAAAAGCAGGGAAGCACGATGCTGATGCCATTAGGTAGGAATCTAATTTATCTTTTTCAATATCTTTTTTTTGTAATTCAACAGCTTCTTTACTAGTAAGGTTGTATGCGATTAATCCATAATTTATTTTTGAATTATAGAATTTTCTTGGATTTAGAGATCTTTTGATTAATTTTTCTAAATCTTTTACATCCATTCCACCATATTTTATAAAGTGTTTACTATACATTTTGTATATTTCAAAATTATTTGTACTTTCAATTGCATCTTCACCGAATAAAACTTTTAAATTTATTTTTTTCCATATATTTATTGCTTTTCTAAAATCATTTTGAATATACATAGCTCCATTTATAGCACCTACTGATGTTCCTGTTACTATGTCAAATTTTAGATTTAATTCTTTTAGTGCTTTCCATACTCCGATTTGATATGATCCTTTGGATCCTCCTCCGGATAAAACTAATGCTTTCATTTTCTCACCTTTCTTATATTATAGCATTATTTATCTTTATAGGAATAGTGTTTTTCTTTCCGACAAAAGTGCTTAAATTATACCATAAATTATAAGAAAAATCAATTATAGTGTGATATACTTAATATAGTAGGTGGTATATTACGATGAGAAAGGTTAAGTTAAAATTAAAACAAGGTGTTATTAACAAACTAAAGATAATAGGGGTTGTTATTGTTATTTTGTTAATTGCTTATGGGATTTATAATAAGCAAATTACTAATTTGACTGAACTTGGATATAGTAGGGAAGCAAGTAAGAAAATTTTGTTTCATAAGGAAAAAGAATATATTATTTCTATTAAAGAAAATAAGACTTTAAATGCAGCTTTAGAAAGTGATTATTATAAAGAAAAATATTTAAAGAATTATGCAAAAATTACTTATTGTGAACATGCTAATTTAGTAAAAAATATAAATAAATTATTGGATAAGGGATATTCAAATAGTGATGTTTCTATTATTCTTACTCATGGGGATGATAGTGATGTTTCAGAGTTTGCTAAGAGAGATAGAGTAAAGTATTTAGAGGAGTTTTATGAGTATCCTTATGCAAAGATAAAATATTATGATAGATATGTTCAATATAGTTATGAAACTGGTGAAGATGAGAAAACGACTGTTTTACATATTGGTCTTAATATGGATAAGAAAGAATATGATGATGCAATTAACATTAAGAGATTTTCTTATATGATGTTAGTAAATAAATATCATTACTTAAGTTATGATTTTATTCCGATTGATTTAGTTGAAGTACCAGAAGATTATCGCGGTAGTGATGCGGTTTTGGCAAATAGTACGGCTTTAAAATCGATGATTCAATTAATTGAGGCGGCAAATGTTGAAGGATTAAAACCAGTAATTGCGGATTGTTACAGAAGTCATGAAGATATGGTAGAGATTGCTGAATTTTATCGTAAATGGTATGGTGATAGTTATGTTGATAATTATATTGCTAAACCTGGATATTCTGAACATCAAACTGGTCTTGCATTTGATATGGCAAGTGCTACTGTAAAAACATTTAGTAATTCAAATGAATATAAGTGGATGGTTGATAATGCTCATAAGTATGGATTTATAGCTCGTTTTACAAAACGTGGTGAAAGTTTAACAGGATATAGAGCCGAAGCTGGACATTTTAGATATGTGGGTAAAGAGGCGGCAGAATACATTTATAAAAATAGAATTACTTTTGAAGAGTACTATGTATCATTTTTAGATAAATAAAAAGAGAGTTACTCTCTTTTTTTTATACTATGTTTGGTTGTAAAATGTTTTTATTTGTGGTCTTTTTACCTTGGAATATTTTTTTATGTGTGTTATTATGATATTAGAGTAATAAGAAGGTGGTTAATTATGTATCCGCTTGGAAGACAGTTTAGTGTTGATTCAACTAAATCAAAAAGCGATGCTAAGGCGGTCATTCAAGGATCTAAATTCCGTATTTCTGTTATTTCAGAAAGGGTAGTTAGACTTGAGTATTCTGCTAGCGGACAATTTATCGATAGACCTACACAGTTAGTTAAAAGAAGAAATTTAGGACTACCTGATTTTTCGTTGCGTCAAGATACACATATTTTGGAAGTAAGTACAAAGTACTTCACTTTAACCTATTTAAAAGAGCAACCTTTTGTTGGACCTAAAGTTGATCCGATGAAATATTTAAAGATAACTTTAATGAGTAGAGAAAAAGATAGAAATAAAGATTGGTATGTTGGACATGCTGAGGCTAGAAATCTACTTGGTAATATGATAAGTGTTGATATGGGATTACCAAAGCCTCTTGATAAAGGATTATATTCTTTAGATGGTTTTGTATCTTTTGATGATAGTAATACTAAGATTATTATGGATGATGGTACTTTGGCTGATGCGCCTGAGGGACATCTTGATATATATGTATTCATGTATGATAAGGATTTTAAGCAAGCGCTACTTGATTATTTTAAGATGACTGGTGCTCCTGCGTTAATTCCTCGTTATGCATTAGGAAACTGGTGGAGTAGAAATATTACTTATGATGATAAGTCTGTTTCTGAGTTGATTAAGAAATTTGAAAAGAATAAAATACCGCTATCAGTAATGGTTTTTGATCATGATTGGCATTATAGAACAGTTGGTGCTTATAAAGATTTGAAAGCTGGTTTTACTTTTAATAAAGAGTTGTTTCCAGA